>ENA-UOOK01001807-UOOK01001807.1-fermentation-metagenome-genome-assembly--contig:-NODE-1807-length-27653-cov-3.761033_pt1 | contig 27653 bp, 18 predicted proteins | sample MGYA00245777_ERZ724023 | MGnify/ENA primary metagenome ERZ724023 (study PRJEB28704, sample SAMN03018312) | fermentation metagenome | biome: anthropogenic terrestrial biome; feature: soil; material... | reverse complement strand
GTAACGTAATCCGGCATAGATTCCGTATTTCCCGATTTTTCTCCGATAACTTACGTATGAATTCAACCAGAAGTTCTTCCGGTTGATCAATTGTGGAATGGTGTTTGTCGTAACGTCTGATTTATTCTTGGTGTCTCCAAGTTCTATACCCATGCCTAATTTGTTTTTCTTCTTTACGGTAAAGGAGTAATCTCCGTTAAAAGTATAAATATCATAGTTGATGGGCGTGTATTTATAAGTAGAATCGATATATCCTGTCATCAGGTTCTTCTCAAAAATATTGTTGTCTGATTTATTTCTTCGCGTAGCATAATCAGCTACCAATGTCAGAGAGTTACCAGGATTCTTGGTCCAGGAATAAAAAGTAGATATGCTGTGAAGTTTGTTGTCCGTATGGGTCCAGTCGTTCATCATCTTATTCCATTGGTTTCCATTATCGTTGATCTGTTGGGTACGAAATTGATATCGATGTTCTTTTAAGAAGTTTCCACTATATTGGATGCCGTAATTGCTTTTTTTAGACAAAGCAAAATTCAAGCCTGCGAATAGATTATATCTGTTATATAACCAATTATAATATCCGTCAGAATTTTTCGTGAAAAGATCGTTGTCTCCATGGGTAATTACTGTTCCTGCCGGATCGTAAGCCAAACCTTTTCCGTGACCGTATGAAACAGATACGTTTCCGGATACAATCCCGGACTTGCCATTCAATTCCAGACTTGGATAATCACCTGTTTTTCTGAAAACCCTCAAGGAGTTTGTTAGCGATCCTCCCAGATGATCCTTCAGTGATGGTTTTAAGTAAATCCGTATAGCGGAAGTTGTGCCGATTTTATAACTGGCATCAGGGTCTCGGATAATTTCTATACGACTGACATCTTCAGAACGCAAACCTCTCAATTCGGAATAATCTTTGATTTTCCGATTGTTGATGTAAATCTCTGGTGAACCTTTTCCAATGACAGAGACATGGTCTTCGTCACCGATATGCGTTACTAATACACCAGGTGTCCATTCGAGCATATCTATGAGTGTACCGGCCTCCCCCAGATGAGTACCCTGAATATTACGTATCGTGAAATCAGCTCCATTCCGTTCAATATTGATCTTTTTGGCCCTTACCTTTACTTCATTGAGTTGGATCGCATTCTTGGCAAGTACGATGTTCTTCATTCTGTTATCTCCTTGTTGTAGATGAAGCTCAAATCGTACGGGATCATAACTAAGCGAAGAAACCGTTATGGTAACCAGGCCTATAGAATCTACAGGAATCTGAAATTGAGAAGTACAGAACGTACCGTTGGTTTGTCTTCCAGAACGAGGATATTTTACATTGACATTGTAAACGATCGAATCTTTATCGGAAGCAGTTACCTTTCCTGTAATTCGGTTCTGGGCTGCTATGGGCAGACAGACGGTTGGTAGGATTAAAGATAAGCACAATTTCTTGAGTCTACCTTTAATAGAATCTATGCTTGAACTTTGTAAATGATAAATCATATCTGTAATATAGTTTGGAATAGAAAATCTTACTTGAAATCATCAGATTTTGTAAATGGTAATTATATCCTCGTCCCCAGTCGTCGTTTATTCTTCTATGATTTGTCCATCGAAGAGATGAATGATGCGGTGAGCGATGGCAGCATCATGGTCGTTATGGGTGACCATGACGATTGTGGTACCTTCCTGATTCAGTTCCGTGAGCATTCGCATCACCTCGGCTCCGTTTTTGGAGTCCAGGTTACCTGTCGGTTCGTCGGCCAGTATCATCTTGGGATGGAAAACGACGGCGCGGGCTATGGCGACACGCTGTTGCTGACCGCCACTCAACTGATGGGGAAAATGCTTGGCCCGGTGACTGATATTCATCCGTTTCATAATCTCTCTTACACGCTCCTTGCGCTCCGAAGCCTTCACGTTTAGATAAGTCAGGGGGAGTCCGATATTTTCTTCCACATTCAACTCGTCAATCAGGTTAAAACTTTGGAAGACGAATCCCAACTGTCCCTTTCGTACATTGGTACGGTCTTTCTCTTTTAATTCCTGTACTTCTTTTCCATTCAACCAGTATTTGCCGCTGGTGGGATTGTCTAGCAGACCCAGAATATTCAACAGGGTTGATTTCCCGCATCCGGACGGGCCCATGATGGCAACGAACTCGCCGTCTTTCACTTCAAAAGAAACCTTGTTCAATGCGATGGTTTCCACATCTTCCGTGCGGAATGTTTTGCAGAGATTTTCTACTTTTATCATAATTGTGAGTTTTATTTATTCTTGTTTAAGATATTTTTCAGGATTTTCCCTGGCTACCCGATAGCAGTTGGCTATGACCACTGCTGCGATGATAGCCGCCAGTAGTATGATACATCCGACAAACAAAATCGGATTCAGAGATATACGCTGACTGAATGATTCCAGCCAATTGCGGGAGATAAAGTACGAGACAGTTCCTCCTATAATCAGAGACGGCAGGGCAATCCAGAAGGTGTCCTTAATGAAGATTCTTAGAATGTCCTTGACTTGAGCACCATTAACCTTACGTATGGCAATTTCCTTGTGCCTTTGGTTTACTTCGTCATTGACGTAGCCCACCAGACCGAATAAAGCGATAAGAAAAGCAATGGCACCGGCTGCCATTACTCCTGAACGGAAATGATTCTGAGAGATATAGAGGTTCGCAATCATTGTGGAATAACTATGAAGGGTGATGTTACGGTCTGGAAACAGTTCCTTTACCTGGTCGTGTACACTCTTCATGGCATCGGCGGTGAGTTGATGGAAACGGATCATGATATATTTGGACGGATGTTTGGAATAGAACATGATGCTCGGCCGGGTATCTGGCTGGGAAATGGAGCCGATACGGAAATCTCCGTAGATACCACAGATCGTAAATGCATCGTGATCTGAGTCACTATGTTCAGAGATCATAATCTTCTTTCCTACAACGTTATCTGTCCAATGAGCTGCCTTTTTCATCCGGTTTACGAAACTATGGCTTACCATCACTTCTCTCAGACTGTCGGTATGCTCCGTGAAATTACGGCCTTGTACGATAGGGATATCCATTAATTTCAAATATCCGTCAGATACACTGTACAAATCGGCCACATTCAGATATTCCTTGTCATCTCCCGGTAACTTGATATCGTTGCCGCTCTGCCATTCGGTGAGCAGGCGGGAAGCGGTGGATATCTGGTCTACTTGTGGAATCCTCTTCAACTCGGTAATACATTTATCGTACTGTTCTGGAGTTGCACCATCGATGTTCAGTACAGCCAGTTGGCTATAGTCATATCCAGGACTATCGTTGACCATGTAGTTGTATTGCAAGTGGATAATAAGTAATAGACTGAGTAGCAGGGCTGAGGCTGTAAACTGGATAGCCAGCAGGACTTGTTTCCATCTGCTGTTGTGTCCTCGGTAACCCCGGAAAGCTGTAGTCACGGGTATTGAGGAATAGATCAGTCCGGGTACCAGTCCCCCGATAGCCAGTATGATCAGAACGATTGCTCCTAATATCCAACTGCCTCGGTTGAACAGTAAGATGCGAAGTGGCGCAGAAATCAACTGTTCGATACTGCCTTTACAGGCTATCAGAATCAGAGCTGCCAGAATCAAGGCTAAGATGACATGTACTGTGGCTTCGCTGAAGATGATTCCGATAATCCTCCCTTTACTGGCGCCGTAACACTTGCGAATGGCCATTTCACGAGAACGGCTGATCATGTTGCCTATAATAATGAGCAGGTAGTTCATGACTGATGACATCAGGAGGACGAAGGCCATGATAGACATAATCCATCCCATTTTTTTGATGTAGGGATCGGAGGTATAAGCTTTTGAGATCTGTGTAAAGGAATAGTTCAGGCTGACACCTGCCTTTTTCAGCTCTTTCAAAGGCAGTTTTTCCTGGCGCATCTTTTCCACTTCGCCTTTGATTTCTTCAGGTGTATGTCCTTTGGCCAGTCGGATATAGGAATGGTAACGGTCATTTCCCACCCAGTTTCGGGAGCCGTCATAGGTGATATATCTCATGGTGGGCATTGACAAGATGACTGCCATGTTATGTAAGGAGGAATTATAGGGAAATTCCTTATAGACACCACCGATGACAAATTCGATTCCAGGGCATTCCTTAAGTGTAAATCGCTTGCCAACGACATTCCCGCCAATCTTCTTCGCCATGCGACTGCTGACCATACAGTAGAAAGGCCGTGAGAGAACGTCTTTGGCGTTCCCCTGTAAGATCTGGCGGGGGAATACGTCAAAGAAGCAACTGTCTGCAATCTGAATGTCAGCCGTAAACTGTCGTTGGCTCCGAAGGTCACACTGCACATCTGAAAATAAATCCGTATATCGGGTAGCGGCTTCTACCTGGGGTACATATTGCTTGATGCCGGGAGCTATTGCTCCACTGGTCTGCGGATATTCTTCATAGTCTCCATTCTGGATAGCATCTTCGTTTACGATGTAGGTACGCTGATATCCAGGGAAGAAGGTGTCAAAACTTTGCTCGAAGTATATCTCAGCAATGATGACTGAACTGATTGCCAGTCCAATCCCGAGGCAGAGAATTTTGGCTGCGTTGTGCTGTCCGCGCCGTGTAAGGTTTCGGATAGCATTTTTAAAATTTCTACAGATTTCCATTCGTTTAATTTTCTTTGATATGTAGGATAGGATTCTCATGTGAAGCCCTGTAACTTTGTATAAATACTGCGCCTGTTGAAACGATCATGCAGAACAGGCTCGTCTTTTATTCTATGATCAATACTTGATTGTCTTTATAAGCTTCATATCCACTTACGATAACTTTTTCACCGGGCTCCAGACCTTCGAGTACCTCATAGTACTGTGGGTTCTGGCGGCCAATCTGGATTTTACGCCGGTAAGCTTTCTTGCCGCTCTTGTCCAGAACAAAGATCCAGTTGCCTCCGGTTACGGAATAAAAGGTGCCTTTAGGGATGAGCACTGCCGGTTTGGACTCTCCAAGTTGCAGATCGATATAGTAGGTCTGTCCGGTGCGGATATTCTCCGGTCGGTTGCCATGGAAAACGAAATCAACTTTGAACCGTCCGTCTTCAACCTCTGGATAGACCTTGCGTACCGTCAGGTTATAATTCCTTCCATTCTGCTGGAAGGTGGCAGTGAGACCAGAATGTACCCGATCGATATAATGCTCGTCAATCATGGCTTCTATCTTATAGTCGCTCAGGTCATTGATTTGTCCGATTTTCTGTCCCGGTGCAATGTTCTGCCCTAATTCTACATCCAGTTCACCTACTTCACCGTTGATCTGGCTGCGGATATTCAGATTCTCCTTGCGTCGGCGGACCAGCAGCACGTTCTTATGCATGTTCTCGAGATTGTCTTCCATTTCTTCCAACTGTGCCTTACGGTAGCGCTCATCACCAGCTAACTGTTTCAGAATCAGAGTGTGCTTCTTCTTGGCCAGCAGATAGTCTTCCTTGGCTTCCAGATAATCTTCCTTGGCAATCAACTGCTCCTTGTACAGAGTTGCTTCGTGTTGGTATTTCCTGTATTTCCGTTCTACATCCATATCCTGCTGGAGTTTGTCGTTCTTATTTGTCATTCCTTCCTGTTCCATGCTGATCTGAGTGTTCCGGAGCAGGTCCTGTTTCTCTGCAAGTTCGGATTCAGCATTCAGAATCTGCAAGTCAAGGTTGGAATTACTGAGACGGACAATCACTTCTCCCTTTCTGACGTATGTCCCTTCGTCCACTACTTTTTCCGTAACGATACCCCCTTCTTCAGGGCTGATCTGCACGATGCTGATCGGGACAACGTTACCGTCCAGACTGACATAATCATTGAATTGCTGACGGGTTACGTCACAGATGCTGATGCCCCGGCGGTCTACTTTTAGGGTAGAAGTGAAATGTCCTTTTGCCAAAATGATCAGTATGATAGCAATCAGAATAACTCCGATCAGGAAAGGCCAGTATTTGCGAGGTATGGTATATTTTTTCTTTTCAATCTTAATATCCATAATTATTTCTTTGTTTTCAGTTTGTTATCTGCGATAAGGGGTTGCCCTTTATAATAATCTACCAGTTTTTTCTTAAGGATATACATCATCTGCATCTGCAACAGTTTGATCCGCGATTCCAGCAGTGTCTGTGTGGAACTATGAAGATCGAATGTACTGAGCATTCCCTCATCATATTTGCGCAGGGAGAGATAGCAGGCTACGGAATCAGAGGCGACCTTTCGTCGCATCTGCAGTAATTCCTTCAGATATCCATCGCGGTCAGCCACTGCCAAGGCAATATTGTCGTGTAGTTTCCGACAAGTCTCATTCAGGGATATCTGTGTTTCCTGCCAGTCGGAACGAGCTTCCCTTATTTTGCGCCACTGTGAAGGCATGAATAAAGGAAAAGAAACAGTGAGTACGACGTATTCACCCTGATTATTGTGAAACTGGGAATGAAACGGTTCGTACTCACCTTTCTGAGAGAGATTTCTATAATAATTGGTGGCAATGCCACCGCGTAGAATGATAGAAGGCAACATTTTTGCCTTCTGAATTTGATAATTGTATTGGGAATTTTTTACGTTGAATTCAGCAGCCAATACTTCCGGTGACCATTTTCGGAAAGAGTCATAGATTGCATTGGCATTGTCGGATTCTATCTGTGGTTTACTATCTGTTACGGAAACATTGATTTGAATGGTATCTTTGACCGGGAAGTTCATAGAAGATTGAAGTGCAATCATAGCCTGTTGGCAAACATTCTTCTGATGTGTAAGATTGTAGTGGTCTTCTGCTACCTGGGCTTCTATCTGAGCTATATCCGGACGACTCTTTTCGCCAAGTTCCATGAGTCTTTGTGTCTTGGTTAGCAGTTGTTGGCTGTCTTTCAGTTTTTCTTCAGCGAGTGTAATGCAGGCTTGGGCATAAGCCGCGTCCACATATTTCTGCATGACTTCAATGGCTTTGTCATCACGGATTTTCTGCAGGGTGGTTTGTGAACTGCTTTTTGACAGTCGGGCTTGCTTGAACGCATTCAGCGTGGCGAAACCATCAAAGACATTCAGTGTGGCATAGAGTTCGTAATAGTTGTTAAATGTGGTGACGTTGCCGTATGTATTACTTTCAGGATTGATGTTTCGCCCCCAGTTATATTGCCCATCCACAGCTGCTTGGAGAGTAGGAAAGAAACTTGCTGTCGCGGCCCGATATTGGTCATGGGACCGCTGGATTTCAATCTGCTGTTTCTTCATCTCCGTACAGTGATCTACTGCATATTTCATGCACTGGTCCATCGTCCATATCCCTTGTGCGCAGGCTGGCCCCGCTGCCATGGAGAGAAGGATGCCGAGGATCATGTTATTTCGTTTCATATCTTTTTATTCATAACTCACTATGAGTAAAGCAATAGATGTGCCAAATAGTTATAGAGCTTATAATCAGAAGGTTATATTTAATCCTTAAAAAGTAAAGTGTCCAAATATTGGACACCATTGTTTAATATTTGGACACTTGGGAATCCATGGAGCATTTGTTTTTGGATAAAGAAAGCTGATGCAGATCTCTAATGTGTTTTCTGATTATAGATTTTGTAATATTATGCAACTTTGGTTACTTCTGTAAAATAAGGTGTAAGTTATGTATAAAGAAAGAGAAAAGAAGAATTTGGAGAACGGTTTACCACCGATAAGTGCTGCGGATGGTCCGATCCTGCGGAAGGATTATGATTTCACGAATGACGAGAGTGATTCCGGATGCGAAAAAATATGATGCGGACTATCGTCATTTGGGATGTACGCATGGGCATATGTGCCTGGCTGACTGTTTCCCGGTGATGAATGTCTGTCCCCAAACAGAAGGACTAAACTCGGGGTTGTTGAATACGATTGAGAAACGTTGTCGGGAATGGGCGGATATACGGGTAGGTCTATATCGTCTGCGGTCCGGTTATTCTCTGGATGAACCACATTTTATCCATTACTTCAAATTTTTATGTGCCCATTCTGACAATTGTTGGATATGAGGTATTAATCCACGGCCTGTCGGAGTCAGGCTGTATTCTACTTTTGGTGGTACCTCAGGATAAACGGTTCTCTTTATCAATTTTTCCATTTCAAGTTTCTTCAGGCAGGAACTTAGCATTTTTAATGAGATACCGTCAATATGATTGAGAAGTTCACCAAAACGCAATGTCCCTTCTTCTTGTAAGATCATGATAATGGGGACAGACCACTTGTCTCCAAGTCTATCCATTACAGTCCTGAAAGGGCAAGGATGTTCACAAGGTTTAATCTTCGTTAATTCTTTTCTCATAAGTATCTTATAATCAATATGCCTTACCTCGGAGTTATAATATATATCCATTGGTAACGTATTGCAGGATACAAAGATAGATTGTAATTTTGTATCTCGAAAATAAATCAGCATAAAATTATGAATAGTTTAATTATTGATGGACATTCTCATGTTACACTTCCCGTTGAGAAGCACCTCTCTCTTATGGATGAGGCCGGAATTGACAAGACCATCTTGTTCAGGACGAGTATACATCCTGAATTGCAGAGTAATGAAGAGGGTATAAAAAAAGAGATGCAGAAACTAATGAATATTCTTTCTGGTGATACTAAAGTCGTTCGGAAATACAGTAATGTAGCCAATAAAGAACTGTTTGATGCCGTTGAAAAATATCCTGACCGTTTCTACTGCTTTGGTATAGTTCCGCTTGATATGGACATACCGGATATGATAGAGGAGATCAGACAGCAACTTGACAAGCACCATATTTTGGGACTTGGCGAGTTTACTTTGGCAAGTGGAACTGTGCCTGCGATGGAAAACGTTTTCAAAGCGTCTGCACAAACTGCCTGTCTGCCTATTTGGATACATGGCTTCAACCCACTTGGGTTGGAAGATATTCAACAAATAGAAATTTTGGCACAAAAGTATCTGTCGGTACCTGTTATTATTGGACATTCTGGAGGCAGTAACTGGCAGGAAACAATAGATATTGTGAAGCGTAATTCCAATATGTATCTTGATGTTTCTGCCACATTCTCGTCTATGGTTTTGAAAATTATAATAAAAGAATTGCCGGATAAAACCTTTTATGGGGTGGATTATCCGTATGGCGACATGTGGATTATGCGTAAAATGATAGAACGTGTATGTCCTGATCAAACGATATTGAGCAAAGTGTTGGGCGAAAATATTGCAAGGCTGTTAAGTTTATCGTAGAGTGTCTTTCAAGATACTGTAGATTGAGGGACAGGCAAGACCTGTTTCGATAAGATCTGTCGTTTACAGAGGATGGAGGCTATTTCTATAAAACCTGAATCTTTTAATTATTTTCTTTATTATTTCTTGGTACTTATTCAGATATTTTGGATCTTTATCTTCCTGATTATGTATATTAAGCCTGAACGGAGCCGGGAATCGGGGGAAAGATTATGGGAAAACCTTGAAGATACCATTAGAATCATGTAAGGAGAATGATTCGGACAAGTAAATCAGTATTCATCCGTTTTTTAATCTTTATGAATTTGAATATTCTCATAAAATTATCTATTTTTGTATTCATAATAGTTAATCTTTCACTTACCAATTTGTTGTATGAGTCTATTTCTTGACATTATAGGGCCAGAAAGTATATAACACTGATGTGATGTTTGATAATTTAAGAAAGTTTGTTTAGACAAGATTATAGTCAAAGTTTTAAATATATTTGAATAAGTAAAATGGAAAATGACAAAAAAAATATAATTTTATATCGTACTGTAGACGGTAAGTCAGAGATAGCTTTATATGCTAAAGATGGCAAGATATGGCTGAATCAAAAACAAATAGCTGAACTTTTTTGCACCTCAAAGCAGAGAGTTAGCTGGCATATTAATAATATATTGAAAGAGAGAGAGTTAGCTAAGAAGGCAGTTGTCAAAGAATATTTGACAACTGCTTCTGATGGCAAAAAATATAATGTAATATATTATTCTTTGGAAATGATTCTGGCTATAGGCTATCGGGTAAGGGGCATAAGAGGAACACAGTTTCGCCAATGGGCTACGGGACATCTTTCTGAATATTTAGTAAAGGGTTTTACCATGGATGATGAACGACTGAAAAATCCTGATGGTCGTCCAGACTACTTTGATGAGTTGCTTAGTAGAATACGAGATATTCGTGCTTCAGAAAAACGTTTCTATCAAAAAATCAGAGATTTGTTCTCATTAAGCAGTGATTATGATGGTAACAGCAAATCAGTGCAGATGTTCTTTGCAGAGACACAAAATAAGTTACTCTATGCAGTAACTCACAAAACTGCGGCAGAAATTATAACAAATCGGGCAGATGCTAATAAGCCAAATATGGGGCTGACAGCTTGGAAGGGTTCTATTGTAAGAAAACAGGATATCATTATTGCTAAGAATTATTTAAATACAAATGAGATTGATGACCTAAATAGATTAGTATCTATATTTTTAGATTCTGCTGAATTGAGAGTAAAAGGACGTAAGGATTTGACGATAAATTACTGGCGTAATAATGTAGATGCATTATTGAATTTTCAAGGTAAATCAATACTTGAAAATAAGGGCTCAGTATCTAAAGCTTGGTGTGAGGCTTTTGCTCTACGGGAATACGAAACATTCGATAAGCGTAGAAAAGATTATGAAGCTAAAATAGCAGACAAAGAAGATTTCAAATCTTTAGAAGATCTTGAACGTAAAATAGAAAGCAAAAAATAATGAATAACGATGGAGTTTATATTTTTTGATGTAAAATAAATACGCTATCTTTATGCTCAAATTGTAAAAAATATTTTTATGAAAATAACGTTACAGAGAATTTTACTGTTTGTTACAGTCCTTATAGGCCTTGGATCATGTGCTCATCGGGGGATAGATAAAACAAGCATTTATGCCAATACCAAAGGGGCTTCTGATGTGGACACTATTGCGAATGTTCCTTATAAAACGGTGCATGACAGTATACTGCGGCTTGATATCTATTCTTTGAAAAAGGATACAACAAGCCGACGTCCTGTACTTGTCTATATTCATGGTGGCAGTTGGGTAGGTGGTAATAAGTCATGGATATGGAGTAATTACCGTCAGGCTCTTGCAGAATCATTCCTGCGTGCACACTATACGGTTATATCCATTGATTATCGGCTGGCTGATGGTAAACGCTGGAATGCCCTTACAGAACTGACTGACTGCCGGGATGCACTAAACTGGATTTACAAACATGCTGTAAAATATCATCTTGATGTCCAACGTATGGGGTTATGGGGTACCTCTGCCGGGGCATATCTGGCATTGGTGATAGGAAGTGAACCTGAGGACTCTGTACGTGTCCGTTTTATCCTGGATGATTATGGACCGACTGATCTGAACCGTCTCTTCCGTACAGATCTTTCTCCTTTTGTCGTGTCTTTAATAAAGATCGTGAAGCCTGGTCTGGTACGTGAACGGGGACTGATGCTACGGGTCTTTCCAAATGACAATACTACTCGTTTGTCTCCTATTAATAGAATACATAATGGCATGCCGCCTGTATTGATTTCTCACGGTGATGCTGATAAACTTGTTCCTGTAAAACAGGCATACGAATTGGAAAAACAATTGAAAGCAAATCATATACCTTATCTTCTTCGTATCTATCATGGTGAGAAACATGGGTTGAGGACACTGACAATACCTCAGGTAAGTGATCTGACAAAGTGTGCACAGTCTTTTGCTGCTCGTTATAACCAATAATCGTTGTTTATTAATCTATTACGTGATTGCTTATGAAACGGAATATAGTTCTTGCTGTTGTAGCCATTTTACTATTGGCTCTTTATTCAGGAATAGTAGCATTACTTTTCCTGTTGATTCTTCCTCTGGCCTATTTTTTCTTGAAACAAAAGGAAAAGAGAGAACAGAAAGAAAAGGTAGATAGAGAACTGTCCGGAACTGTTTTGGAACGGTATACTTCACTTGAAGCGGTTGTTGCTGAATATGGTGAACCGGATGATAGTGTGGTAATCAATGCTTCGAAAGCGAATGAGCCCGCCGGCATTATCCTGATTTATGCTAAGAAAGGCTTTCTGATTGTTGATGGTGAGAAAATCAACATGTCCGACATCATTGGCGTGAGTGCAAAAAATATGGCTACACCTTATACAATAGGTGAGTATCAGATTATTTTCACTACTGGTATCAAGGGACGAGAACTGATACGGATCAATGCCGGATATGATGCTAAATGGGCGGGTGATGCCGTGGGGCAGATTCATAAATATCTCTGTCAAAAATGATAATATAGTTGATTTTGATTCCTGATCTTTAAAGAGGAATGGCCTATAAGTCATCTCTAGATTTGGCAATTCAGGGAGTTTATACTATATTTGCAGATATAGAATTATAGAATATGGCAAAACGAGGAACCCTGCTTGTTGTAGATGATAACCGAAATATCCTGACTACTGTTAGCATTTTACTTGAAGATACCTTCCAAACCGTTATCACTATTAGCAATCCTAATTTAATTCCGGCAAAATTGCGTGACGAGAAACCGGATGTGGTATTGCTTGACATGAATTTTTCCAGTGGTATTAATAACGGCAATGAGGGATTATACTGGTTAAGAGAAATCAAGCGTATGAAACCTCAGACCCAGGTGGTGCTTTTTACCGCGTATGCTGATATACAACTCGCTGTAAAAGGAATCAAGGAGGGTGCTGCCGATTTCATTGTCAAACCCTTTGACAATGAGAAGATGATAAAGACTTTGATGGAAGCTCGTTCCAGAAATCCCCGAAAGACTGCAGAATTGAAATCTGGCGGAATGTTCTGGGGGGATAGTAATGCCATGCAGGAGTTGAGGCTGATGGTGGAGAAGGTAGCCCCAACGGATGCCAATATTCTGATTACCGGAGAAAATGGAACAGGAAAAGAGGTCTTGGCCAACGAAATACATCGTTGGTCCAACCGCTCTAAAGCCAAGATGCTGCCTATTGATATGGGGGCGATTACAGAGACCTTGTTTGAGAGTGAACTGTTCGGTTATGTGAAAGGTGCTTTTACAGATGCAAAAGCCGATCGTCCGGGAAAGTTTGAACTGGCTGAGGGCGGGACGCTCTTTCTGGATGAGATCGGTAATCTTTCTTATGCTCTTCAGGCCAAACTCCTGACGGTTCTCCAGCGCAGGAGCATCGTGCGTGTCGGTGGTTCTGCTCGCATTCCGATAGATGTGAGACTGATCTGTGCTACGAACAAAGATCTGAAAGAAATGGTGCAGACGGGTGAGTTCCGTGAAGATCTGCTCTACCGTATCAATACCATCCATTTGCATTTGCCTCCTTTGAGGCAGCGCAGGGAAGATATAGCTCCTTTGGCCTGTCTGTTTCTAAAGAAATATGGTGGAATTTATAACAAAGAGAATTTGTCCTTAGGTGAGGATGCTGAACGGAAACTAAAAGAGATGCCTTGGTATGGAAATATCAGGGAACTGGAGCATGCTGTAGAGAAAGCTGTGATTTTGTCTGATGGGCCTCAAATCCATGGTGAAGACATTGAAGGCAGTGATATTCATTCAAATGAGCCCTTGAAAACGGCGCAAACTCTGGATGAGATGGAACAGCAACTTATTGAGAAAACGATTCAGGAATGTGAGGGAAATCTGTCGGTCGTCGCTTCTCGATTGGGTATATCACGCCAGACGCTATATAATAAAATCAAAAGATACGGATTATGAGTTCCTTGATGATAGCAGTTGTTGTTGGAACGATCCTTTTGTTCGTGCTCGGTTATATACGTTTATATCGTCATTATCGCCGTAACATACGCAAGGTGGCTTTCATGTTTGATGCCATGGATAATGTGGATTATACGTTCCAGTTTCCGGTAAATAAGGTATCACGTGATGATAAGGTTCTTAATTCTGCTCTTAATCGGATCAAGCGGATCATGGAAAGTGCACGCGGTGAGGCTATGGAACGTGAGAAATACTATGAACGGATTATCAATTTAGTTGATACCGGTATTCTTGTAGTAGATGAGCGAGGAAACGTGAGGCAGTACAATGATGCGGCTCTGAGGCTGATTGGCGTTTCTGCGTTGACACATGTTGACCAACTGAAGCGTATCAGTACCGGACTTTACCGTCAGATTCGGGATATCTTGCCTGGAGAAAAGAGTCAGGTGTCTTTCAGTAATGAACGTGAAGAATGTCACCTCTCTCTTCGTGCTTCTCAGACCTTACTGAAAGGGTGTAAGGTACGGTTGGTGACAATCAGTGACATCAATACTGAGTTGGATGAAAATGAAATAGATTCGTGGATTAAGTTGATTCGGGTACTTACGCATGAGATAATGAATGCTGTGACACCGATTACTTCACTTAGTGAAACCCTGTATCGAAAGGCTGATGGAGAGATGCGTGATGGTCTGGAAGTGATTCATAAAACGAGTCAGGAATTAATTTTGTTCGTGGAAAATTATCGGAAATTTACGCATGTCCCTACACCGGTTCCCTCCTTGTTTTATGTAAAACCTTTTTTGGAAAGGATGGTTCGACTGGCTGAGCAACAGGTTCTTGGTAAAGGAATTATTATTAGTCAGGATGTTTCGCCTGATGATTTGATACTTTATGCTGATGAGAGTCTGATAGGACATGTGGTTACCAACCTGCTCAAGAATGCTATTCAAGCGTTGGATGCAGGTGGAGATATTATGGTAAAGGCTTATTGTAATGAAAGCGAGGCCGTTATTATTGATGTTTCTGATAATGGTCCTATGATTCCTGAAGATGTGGCCCAACATATTTTTGTGCCGTTTTTCACAACCAAGAAAGAAGGCAGTGGCATTGGACTGCCTGTTTCAAAGCAGATCATGCATCTTAGCGGTGGGGCTCTTATATTTAAAAGTGATAAAAGAAAAGGACTGACAACCTTTTCTATGGTTTTCTATTGATGATTCAAAAGGATGATGATACTGACATGAAAAAAGCAAGCCCAAAAGGCTTGCTTTTTTCTATGAATTGACCTAAATTACAAGTTTGGGTTTACTTTGTGCCAGTCTTTCACCTCAGGGAGAACACCCATCTTGATGACCTGGTCACGAAGACCTTCCAGATGCTCATAACTTGCATCCAGTGTCTTAAATTCGTCTTCAGTACCCAGAACAGGTTTCTGATAGATACCATCAGATGTAATACGTGTAGGCATGGCCATCATTACATGAGCGTAACGAGAGGTGTCTGCGTATGAACCTGCAGGATAGTTGAATTCTTCACCACCCATAGCAGCCTCAATCATCTTGACAGCGAGGTAAGCTGGACTCTGGAAAGAAGAACGGCGACGAAGTTCGATGATCTTTGCACCACCCTTTGTTACTTCTACCTGCATTTGTTTCCACTCGTCAGAAGTCAGACCCTTGCCGTTGACTTTAGCTTTGCCTGCGATAACATCCAGTAATTTGACACCTTTGACAGTTGTAGGTGAAGCGAAGACAGCCATCTTCTCACCATGACCACCGTATGTATAAGCATTCTTAACTTCTGCCTGACTTACTCCGAAGTGTTTAGCCAAAGCACCCTTCAGACGTGTAGAGTCGAGAGCTGCAAGTGTGGCTACCTGATTTGGCTTCAAACCAGAATGTACCAGAGTTACCAGACCGGTAATATCAGCAGGGTTGAAGATAACTACACAGAATTTGGCATCCGGGCAGAATTTCTTAATATTGTCACCTAACTCTTTAGCAGCTTTGGAGTTGCCATCCAGAAGGTCTTCACGAGTCATACCCTGTTTACGTGGAGCACCACCTGAAGAGATAATATACTTAGCACCGGTGAAGGCTTCCTTAGGGTCAGTAGTAGAAACGACATTTACATCATCGAAGCCACTCTGACGCATTTCTTCAGCAACACCTTCAGCTGAGAAGACATCATAAAGACAAATGTTTGGAGTTAAATGCAGCATGATAGCTGTTTGAGTCATGTTAGAACCGATCATACCGGCAGCACCGACAATTACGAGTTTGTCATTTGTTAAAAAATCCATAATTATAAGATATTTAATATATTTAAAATACTTCCTACATTATCAAAGGCTGTCGCTGATCTTACAACCCTCTTCGCTTAGTCTATTGCAAAGATAATAAAAAGATAGATAATTTGATATTTATTTCGTGTTTTAAATGTTTTAATTTCTTAAAAAGCTTTCTTTGTAAAGTCTGTTTAACAAAATACATTGTAAGGATTAAGTGAACAATAAAAGAGAATCATCGGTCTTGTAAAAAAGAGATTAAAATATTTTGGTGCTTACCAGTTTATTTGTTATCTTCGTAGCAGAATGAAGAAAATCAATCAATGGGCAAATGCCCTGCTTTTTTTGATGTTAATAATGACAACAGCTTGTGCACATGAATTCCAAAAAGATACGTTTGCCACTAAGCATGGTAAGCAGGTCGTGCTGACCGCTATCAAGCACGCGAGTATTGAAATCAATTATGATGGTAAGGAGATAGAAGTAGATCCGGTAAGTGGGATGCAACCAAAAACGGATTATCGTAAGTTTCCCAAGGCTGATTTGATTTTAATCACACATGATCATACGGATCATCTTGATCCTAAGGCAATTTCAGAATTGTCAAAACCGGGAACGGTCATTATCGCTAACCTAGCTTCAGCGAAAAAGATTATGGGGAAAAGTACAGTGATGAAAAACGGAGACCATTTAAGTTTTGGTTCTGATATTCAAATAGATGCTGTTCCGGCATATAACATTACTCCTGGACATCTGCAATTTCATCCGAAGGGCTGTGGCAATGGTTATATCTTGACTCTTGATGGTCTTCGCATCTATATTTCAGGAGACACCGAAGATATTCCTGAAATGAAAGAGTTGAAAAACATAGATATTGCTTTTCTTCCTGTCAACCAACCCTTTACAATGACTCCTGAACAGGCAGCAAAGGTGGCAAAGATGATTCACCCGAAAGTGTTGTTTCCTTACCATTATTCAGAAACAAAGATTGAGCGTGTTGCTCAATTGTTGAAAGGTTCAGGCATTGATGTCAGAATCCGCAATTATCAATAAGATAATCTCAGATGAAATATCGGTAGAGATCATATTTCTTGTTTGGAGAAAGGATTTCTGCCGATATTTATTTTGGCATTTTTGAAGGTTTAATTTATGGACCATTCGAAAAGGCCACAGGAGAATTTCTCCGGTTGTTTTACATTGATTCTTACAGCTTTTGTTTTTACTGGATCAAATTGAACCCTACAGGGTTGACCTTTTAATGTTGGATAATGATCGGCATGCTTAATATTTTGCCAATGATTTTCATTATCCCTATATTGAATATTCCAGTTTTCCGGAACTCTACAACCACCCCAAGGCTGGTCATCATACCAATATACAGTAGAAGTTTGTATGGTTCTTTCTTCCGGGAAAGTATACGTGATCCATTCCGTTGTACCCTGTTTGGGCCACCAGTGGAAATAGGGGATAGACCGGTCATTTTCATCAGATGGAACCAGTCCGTCGGAGATACTGCTTAATGAACGGGAAGGGGTGGAGGAGGCAATTTTAGAAAGTGATGCTAATGTAGCCGGTACGGCGGGGCGTACGGCTTTGAGGTCTTGCGGAATCCAGACTTTCATATTGCCGCTTCCACGCTGACACCATGCGAAATAAGGTATGAGTTTCAAATTAACGTTTTGTACAGTCAGATTACCGGTTTTGTCATAAGCCAATGTTTGTGCCTGAGTTGTTAGAGTTGTCAGATTTTGGGTCTTGTAAAGGGTCAGTTTTTGTTTCAAACTGTCTGCGATAAATTGACGGTCAGGAATTACTCCTGAAGTAAACTGTGGCGTTTGGTTCAGAAGGACATTCATGATATTGAAACTGTTGTCCGGCCATTCTGCACAATAGACAACTGGACCACGCTCTATCGCTACCTGCCCACGGTCGGCCACGACCTTGTTATTAGCCCGGACGATATGCGCTTCCATGTCGAAATGGACTTCTACCCGATCACCCTTTTCCCACTTCCGGCTGATCGTGTAGTAGCCATCCGGTGTCAAGGTTGCAGGAACTTGCTTGCCATCGACGGTAATCTTATAACTCGTCCTTTTGTTATCAGTATATTCATAAAGGTCAGAAGGTACTGGGTGTCCCTTCACCCATCCGGGAATGCGAATCTTCAAAGCGAATTGTCCTGCCTTATTTTCATTGATTATGATAGCAATATCTCCATTCCACGGATATTGAGTATTTTGGCTAATGGAAACAGCCTTACCTGCAAGATTTACTCGTGAAGTATTGCTGAGAAAAAGGTTGACATACAGATTCTTGCCTTTTACGGCATAAACATATCCCGGCAGTGAAGGCAAGAACCGGCAAATGTTAGAAGGACAGCAGGCACATCCGAACCAAGGCTGACGCTGATGCTGCCCCATACTCTCCAACGGATTGGGATAGAAGAAACCTCCCCCATCCATGGATACGCCACTGATTAATCCATTATAAAGTGTACGTTCGAGAACATCATAGTATTTGCTTTCCCCATGGAGTAAGAACAAGCGATAGTTGACATATACATTTCCAATAGCGGCGCAGGTCTCCGCGTAGGCACTCATATTGGGGAGTTCATAGTTTGCTCCGAAAGCTTCACCATTGCTTCTTGCTCCGATACCGCCGGTGATATAGAGTTTCTTACTGACAATGTTATTCCAGATACGGTCTATGGCATGAATATAAGCCGTATCTCCGGTGAGTGCAGCTACATCAGCCATTCCCGCATACATATAGGTAGCACGTACGGCATGGCCTACAGCTTCACTTTGCTGGGTTACAGGGATATGACTTTGGGAATATTCTTGTCTTATCTTTGTCTTTCCACGGTAGTCGAGGAAATATTTTGCTTCATCCAGGTATTTCCTGTTGCCTGTGACGACATAGAGTTCACTTAGGGCCATTTCTGCAATCTGGTGTCCCGGAACGACATGTGCCTGTCCGGGGCGAGGACCGACTTCCCGACAGACACAATCCGCATAGCGAATAGCTATATTCAGGAACTTCTTGCTTTTGGTAGCCTGATAGTGAGCAATAGCACCCTGAATCATGTGCCCGAGATTATAGAGTTCGTGACTCAGGTTCTCTTCTTCACTCCATCGGGTCGCTCCTGACCAGGGATGAGGATGCTTGGGGTTTTGTGTACGGGCTGTATACAGGTAGCCGTCGGGTTCTTGGGCAGCTGCTACGATATTCAGGATGCTGTCAATATAGAGTTTGAGTTTCTTGTCTGGGTAGGTCTGGAGAATATAGCTTGCTCCTTCAATGGTTTTATAGACATCAGTGTCGTCAAAGGGATAAGGCATTAATTTTTCTACATCATATTTATCGCTTGGGTGTGCTGCGCGCTCAAAATTCTTGTATCTTCCTTCACTCTCACATTTGCTGAAGGCCAGGGGAATCGTCACCTTACGACTGGTCTCCAGACGCTGTCCCCAGAAACTGTTGTCCCATACTTTTACAGAGGTGAAAGGTACAGGTGTGATGGGGTATCCTCTTGATTTTTCGTTCCTTGCATTAGCTGATAGAGTCGTAGCTATCAATGCAACCATTAAAAGAAGTGTTTTCATTGTTTATTGTTTATGATAGTGTTGATATAAATGAATTCTCGGATCTTTAGAGGGAAGAGGTGATTTGTTCTCATGGCCTGTAATTTATTGATGATACAAAAATACTGATTTTTATCATTAATGTATGTCAAATAAGTCCAGGAAAATTGGAATAATCGTCCAAAATAGTTGATCGGATGACTTTCTGGACGATTTTGATAGATTGTCAGATGATATTTTTAGTATGTTTATAAAAATTCATGTTACTTTGCGGAAATTTCAGATCAGAAAGGTCTTTCTCTGAGGGCTGATGATGATTGCTAATCATGAAAATCCAGAAATGAAAAAAGATACCATGAATACAAAAATGCTGTTATTAGTAAGTGGTGTGATATTCTCCTTGCAGATCAGTGCAAAGGACAGGATGCCTGCATATCTGCAATACCCTGAGAGGCCTATCAGTGAGGTGCCTTTCACGGATGTACACCTTTCTGATGATTTCTGGAGTCCTCGTATTGAAACCAACCGCACGGTTACTATTCCGTATGCATTTCATAAATGTGAAATTAATGGGAGATTTGATAACTTTGCCATCGCTGCGGGACTGAAGAAGGGCAAGCAGCGGGGAGATTTCCCTTTTGATGATACGGATCCATATAAGGTCATAGAGGGAGCAAGCTATTCGTTGGCCGTACATTATAATGCAAAACTGGATCATTATCTTGACAGTGTCATTGCCATTATCGCGGCGGCACAGGAGCCTGATGGCTATCTTACAACTTGTGTAACCAATAAATGCTACCGTCTTTCGGGTTGGTGGGGGACTCATAAGTGGGAAAAACTGAATTCTCATGAACTCTATAATAGTGGCCATCTGATAGAGGCGGCTGTAGCTCATTATAAGGCAACTGGCAAGAAGACCCTTCTGAATGTTGCCATTAAAAATGCAAACCTGGTCTGTAAGACTTTTGGTCCTAATCCCGGTCAGATACATCGTCCTTCCGGACATCCTATAGTAGAGATGGCACTTTGTAAGTTATATAAAATAACTCATAATAAGAAATATTTGCAAACAGCAAAGTATTTCATTGAAGAGACGGGACGGGGTACTGACGGACACCGATTGAGTGAATACAGTCAGGATCATGAACCAATCTTAAAGCAGGATGAGATTGTTGGTCATGCTGTTCGTGCTGGATACCTTTATTCCGGTGTAGCAGATATATGTGCGCTTACTGGCGATACCGCCTATTTTCATGCTTTGAAACGTATTTGGAACAATATGGCTGGCAAAAAGCTTTATATTACCGGTGGCGTTGGCAGTAGGGCGGAAGGTGAAGGTTTCGGACCTGATTATGAGTTGAACAATATGACTGCATATTGTGAGACTTGTGCGGCTATCGCTAATGTGTTCTGGAATTATCGGATATTCTTGGCTACGGGTGATGCTAAATATGTAGATGTCTATGAGCGGGCACTCTATAATGGCGTTATCAGTGGAGTGTCTTTAAGTGGAAATCGTTTCTTTTATGATAACCCTTTGGAGAGTATGGGACAGCATCAGCGTCAGCCATGGTTCGGGTGTGCCTGCTGCCCGGGGAATATTACGCGTTTTATGGCCAGTGTTCCACAGTATCAATATGCAACTCAGGGAAAGGATATTTATGTCAATCTTTATATTCAGGGGAATGCCACGATCAATCACAATGTCAAGATAAACCAGAAAACGGATTATCCATGGGATGGAAAGATATTGATTACGGTGAATCCGAAAAGAAGTAGCAGGTTCAATATTCTTTTTCGTATTCCAGGATGGGCACAGAATAGTCCTGTACCGACTAACCTTTATACTTTTGTTGATGCTCCGCACCCTTATGCAGTTAAGGTGAATGGATACCAGATTCCTGATCTTCCGGCAATTATCCAGAAGGGCTATGTGGTCCTGAATCGTAAGTGGAAGAAGGGTGATAGAGTGGAAATTACTCTTCCCATGTCTGTCCGTCGTGTAAAGGCTAATGATAATGTGGAAGACGACCGGGGCAAACTGGCGTTGGAACGAGGCCCGGTAGTGTATTGTCTGGAAGGGGTTGATCAGCATGATTCTACGGTATTCAATAAAGTGATTACGGAAAGTACTCCGATTAAAATACAATATCTGGCTGACAAGTTGAAAGGTGTTGTAGAACTTTCCGGCCAGGCTGAAGAACTGGAGAAAGATGGTACAGTCAGGAATGTTCCTTTCCGTGCTATACCGTATAGTACTTGGGATAATCGGGGGGCAGACCAGATGGAAGTCTGGGTTCCATCAACTCCTGTTTATGCACATGTCACTCCAGAACCTACAATTGCCAGTAAGGCGAAAACATTTTTCTATCAAAGCCCGATACAAAAAGATGCTCCTGAAACTGCTGCAGTAGAAGGCGAGGCGTGGGGCGTCAACGACCAATGGGAACCTCGTTGCAGTTCGGACATCAGCAAGCCATATCAATATTGGTGGCAGAAAGAAGGCACGGATGAGGGTATTTCTTACCAGTTTGACCAGCCTTATACAGTTAGTAATGTTCAAGTCTACTGGTTGGATTTTGATTTCTATGACGGTGATTTTCGTGTACCTGAATATTGGCGTCTTTTCTATAAAGATGGTCAGGGAAAATGGAAAGAGGTAGAAAATCATAGCAAATATGGAATCGCCAAGGATTGCTATAACAGTGTCGACTTTAAACCTGTGAAGACTACAGGACTGAAAATTGTCGCCAAACTTCGGAAGGGCAAGAGTGGAGGCATAATAGAATGGAAAGTGAACTAATATAAATATTTTCTAGAGAAGATGTTGAAATCATAATAATTTTAAGTATAACCTAATCTTGACAAAATGAGAAAAAACAAGACAATTTCGGCTTCTTATATATTTGTAAGAAAGCTATTATGTGTTTGGTTTTAGGTGTTGTCGGTATAGTGTTTGATCCTGTAAAGGCTGCTCCGGAAACCATGTTAAGTAGTCCTTCTGTCCAAAGTATTCAGCAAAATACCATTACGGTGGAAGGTGTGGTGAAAGATATTAAAGGTGATCCGATTATTGGTGCCAGTGTGATTGAGAAAGGTGCTTCCAGTAATGGAACTGTCACTGACTTAGAGGGTCGTTTTAAACTTAATGTTCATCGAAAGTCTATCCTCTCGGTTTCTTATGTAGGCTTTCTTATGCAGAATGTTCCAGTTGATAAGGTCGGAAATATTATCTTAAAGGAAGATCTTAAATCTCTAAATGAAGTGGTAGTAGTAGGATTTGGTAAGATGAAAAAGGTAAATCTTACAGGTGCTGTTGCTTCTGTGTCAGGTGATGAACTTTCTAATCGACCTGTTTCTAATGCCACTCAGGCGTTAGAAGGTATGGTCGCTGGCCTACAAATTACACAAAGTGCAGGAAGTCTTGATGATACACCAAGTATTAATGTTCGTGGAACCACTACTATAGGACAGGGTACTAGTGGAAGTCCTTTGATCCTTATAGACGGGATGGAAGGAGATATCAATACCGTTAATCCTCAGGATATTCAGAGTATATCTGTGTTAAAAGATGCTGCTTCATCTGCGATTTATGGATCACGAGCTCCTTTTGGCGTGATATTGATTACTACGAAGAATGGTTCAAAAAATGCGAAGGTGACTATCAATTATAATGATAATTTTCGTTGTAGTTCTCCTATTCGGATGAAGCACATGATGAATTCTGTAGATTTCTCATGTATGATGAATGATGCATTTGTTAATGGCGGCCAAGGTGCTTATTTCCCCTTAGAAAAAGTGAAAAATATACAGGAATACATGAATGCAGAACCAATTGGACCCGGTACAAGAAAGACTGTTGATGGTAAGACAGTTTATTCATTGGCAGAGAACCAGTGGAGTCCCGGATATTGGGCTTCGGCTTTTACGGACGGTATTGACAATACAGATTGGTATGATGTGGTTTATAAAAAGCATACGTTTTCACAGCAACATAATATCAGCGCGAATGGAGGTTCTGATAAATTAAATTATTATGTTTCTTTTGGTTATCTTGATCAGGACGGTTTGATAAAAGTAGGAAAGGAAGGTAAAAAACGGTATAATATTACGACAAAGATTTCTTCTCAATGGACAAAATGGTTAAGATTTAATTATAATATGCGTTTTGTCCGTACTGATTACCATAAGCCTCAATCTATGGGTGAGTATCTTTATACTTATTTAGGCGGGCAGTGGCCAGTAGTTCCTCTTTATGATAGAAATGGTTATTATGTGGCGGATCAGGTTGAGACATTGGCTGAAGGAGGTCTGTATAAGTACCAGAATGATGAAACTAATCATCAAATGGAGTTAGAGATAGAACCAATAAAAAATTGGGTTACTCATTTGCAATTTAATTATCGTATTATAGATGATAACTCTCATACGGATAATCAACAGACTTATTTTCATGATATGAAGGGGAGTCCCTATATTAATAATAGTTATTCCGGAGTTGCAGAAGATGGATATAAGGAGAATTATTATAATTTCCAGGCTTATTCTGATTATAATTTCAGTATACTTAAAAAACATAACTTTCATTTCCTGACGGGTTTCCAGGCTGAAGATGAAAAAACCAGATATCTTTACTTATATCGTGATGGGATTATAGTCCCGGGTAAGCCAGAGGTGGATATTACAACTGGTCTTGGACCGGATGGAGAAGCTGTTACACCCGGAACATCTGGAAATAGGAACAGATGGACAACAGCGGGTTTCTTTGGACGTATCAACTATGATTATAAGGGTAAATATCTCTTGGAAATGAATGGCCGCTATGATGGATCTTCCCGTTACCGTAAAGGTAATCAGTGGAAATTTTTCCCATCTATTTCTGCTGGTTGGAATATAGCCAGTGAAGACTTTATGGAATCTATTAATAATATTATAGGGCAGTTAAAACTTCGTTTCTCTTATGGTTCTTTAGGTAATCAGAACACAAACAATTGGTATCAAACTTTTCAAACTATTTCTTTTCAATCTGCCAGTGGCCAGTGGATTCAGAATGGACTGAAACCAAATGTTGCATGGACTCCAGCTCTTGTGTCGGAGTCTCTGACATGGGAAAAGATAGAAAGTTACAATATGGGTATTGATTTTGCTTTCTTAAAGAATCGCTTGCATGGTTCTTTTGATTGCTATGTTCGAAATACGAAAGACATGGTTGGGAATGCCCCGGAATTACCTGCTATATTAGGCACTGATGTTCCTGTAACTAATAATACAGATTTACGTACAAAAGGATGGGAACTTACTATAGGTTGGGATGATCAATTAGAGAATGGCTTAAAATATGGTTTTAATTTCAATATTGCAGATTCTCGTGCTAAGATTACAAAATATCCTAATAATCCTACAGAATCTCTTTCTAACTATATAGCAGGTCAATATCTTGGGGATATTTATGGCTTTCAGACAATCGGTATTGCGAAGTCTGACAAGGAAATGCAAGATTATCTCTTGAAGGTCGATCAGACTACGATTGGACAGAATTGGGGTGCAGGTGATATTATGTATGCAGATTTGAACGGTGATAAGAAGATTTCGTATGGAGCATGGACTCTTAAAGATCATGGAGATACCAAGAAAATAGGAAATTCTACTCCACGTTATCAATTTGGTCTTGGGGCTAATGCTAGCTGGAAAGGTTTTGATGTTCAGATCTTTTTTCAGGGAATAATGAAACGTGACTATTGGGCCGAGCCAAGATATATGTTTGGGTCTTTTGGATATGGGCAATGGTATCAGATCGGAATAAAAGATGTTCACAATTATTATCGTGATGAAAATTCATGGTCTGTAAAAAATGGATTTGAGAAGCCCAATACAGATTCATATCTGCCTAGGGCAACTTATAGTGATAAAAATGAAGCTCGTCAGACTAAGTATCTTCAGAATGCAGCTTATATTCGTCTGAAGAATTTGCAAATTGGTTATACTTTACCATCAGACAGGTACTGATGGTGATACAAAATATGTAAAAAATAATTGGAAAGTGGGGCAAGATAATAGTTCCTGGTCATGGTCAAATATACACCAGGTAGATTATCAACTAAATACAATCCTGTCCAATTATAAGGCAAAGAAAATTAGTGGAGAAGATTATAAGATACGCCAGTATATTGGCGAATTGTATTTTTTCAGAGCATATAGTTATTTTTCTTTGTTGAAGGATTTCGGTGATCTGCCTATCATTACTACTGCTTTAAAAGATGATCAGGATATTTTGGTCAATGCTTCTAAGCGTAGCCCTTGTAATGAAGTAGCGAGATTTATTCTTAATGATTGCGATAGTGCTGTCAATTATCTGGAGCCAGATGGGGGAGAAGCGACGACCCGAATCTCTCCTGCTGCGACACACCTTTTTGCTTCACGTGTTGCTCTTTTTGAAGGCTCATGGCTAACAAACTTTTCTGGGACTCCTTTTGTTCCTAATGGTCCTGATTGGCCAGGTGCAAAGAGAGATTATAATAAAAATTATAGTTTCCCAACTGGAAGTATTGAATCTGAAGCAAAATTCTTTTTCAGAAAAGCTACAGAAGAAGCAGAAAAGGTAGGTGATGTTTATATTAACCAATTAAGCATCAATAATGGTATTGTTCCTCAGTCAGTAAGTGATAATAATCCTTATTTCTATATGTTCGGTAATACAGATATGACACCTTATAAAGATGTTCTTCTCTGGAGGAAATATAGTAAGTCTTTAGGTGTTACGGATAATATTGAGGCAGCTATTCAGCACGGTGATATCTATACAGGTTTTTCAAGAAGTTTAATAGAATCTTTCTTAATGAAAGATGGTAAGCCCATATATGCCGGTCATATAGATGAGAGTGGTAAGCCCTATTTCTACGAGGATTCTACGACAAATGTAGTTGTGAAAAATAGAGATCCAAGATTGTTCGTTTTCCTTAAACGTCCGGGGCAGATAAACGTTTTTAAGAATCTTGACTATAGCGCAGGAGCTGATCAAGTTGTCAATCCTGAACCTGTTCCTAAAATATACACTCGTGATTTTTCTACTTGTTATACTACTGGATATGCCATCCGAAAGGGTGGAACATTTGATCAAGCACTTTGTCAGAATCAATATGGCTATACTGCATCTATTACATTGCGCGCTACAGAGGCATTGCTTAACTATATAGAAGCTCAATATATGCTTGATAATCAACTTAATTCAAAAAGCTTATCTTATTGGAAAGCAATCCGTATTGCAGCTGGTTTCAAAGGTGCAGCAATTGATCCAATGGTTACGATTAATGCTACAGATATGGCTCAAGAGGTTAAGGGGTATTCCAATGGCAGTGGCACAGAATATGACTGGGGAGCTTTTACCGCAGGAGAGCCTCTGACCGATAGAACACTCTATTGTATTCGTCGTGAGCGCCGTTGTGAATTGATGGCTGAAGGACTTAGATGGATGGATTTAGTACGTTGGCGTTCTCTTGATCAACTAAAAAAGCAACCCTATCATTTTGAAGGTTTCCATCTTTGGAATACTCCTATGGCGAAAAATTGGTATACTACAAATCAACTTATTTCAGATGGTTCTGTTAATGCTACGGTTTCTCCGGAAAGTTCTAGTGAATACTTCCGTCCTTATGAAATTCTAAAAACGAATTTACTCTATAAAGGCATGACATGGCAGATGGCCCAATATTTACAACCGTTGCCAATTCATCAATTTCTCCTTACCTCAAGTGATCATACTTCTATAGATAGATCTCCTCTCTATCAAAATCCATATTGGCCTACGGAATCCGATATGCCAGCTGAACAATAATGAGTTACTAAGTGTTACTTTAAAAGCTTTATCTTGTATCGATTAGATAGAAGATATGGCTTTTAAAAGAATTAGATTTGGATTCCAGATTTATTGAAGATGATGGATTTGAATGATTTTGAAAGCTATTGACTTGATTAGATGATGAAAATGAATGAAAATTTTGAAATAAAGTAAAAAAATGATACCTTTGCTGTAAAATCTACACGAAAG
>ENA-UOOK01001806-UOOK01001806.1-fermentation-metagenome-genome-assembly--contig:-NODE-1806-length-27664-cov-9.909377_pt1 | contig 27664 bp, 27 predicted proteins | sample MGYA00245777_ERZ724023 | MGnify/ENA primary metagenome ERZ724023 (study PRJEB28704, sample SAMN03018312) | fermentation metagenome | biome: anthropogenic terrestrial biome; feature: soil; material... | reverse complement strand
GTCTCATGATTTTTAGAATTTTCAGGGTTGTTTCACTGTTCAATTATCAAGGTTCATATTCTGTAAAGCCTTGATTCTGCTGGCTTTACAAGTTTAGCTTCCGTGCTTAAGTTTTTCTTTCTCAGCGCGTCAGCAAAAAATATTATATCACTATGATTTCATTATGTCAACAACTTTTTCAATCTTTTTTTATTTATTTTTTTATTTTATTTTTTGATCGGAGTGCCATAAGTCATATAAAAACCATAAACATGAATAGGATCGCATATATATATTCAGCAAGCTCCTTTTAAAATGAGGACCACCAGTGTTAACTGGTGGTTTCCTCTGTCCCTGTAAGGGACTATTGCCGGCATGGGCCTCAAAGGCCCTTCGAAAGTAAAGGCCTCAACCGCACCTCTTTCTCTGACAAACCCTTACAAGGGTTTTTTATTTGCCTTTTACTACTGGCTCACCCGTAAACGGGTCTATGAATTCCTTCAGACTTAGTTGGTCTTCTGCTTGATCATCCATTAATTGATTTTTGATGTACTCTTCAATTTTCTTTGCATTTTTCCCAACTGTATCTACATAGTAGCCTCGACACCAAAATTTTCGATTTCCATACTTATATTTCAAATTAGCATGTCTATCAAATATCATTAGTGAACTTTTTCCTTTTAAATACCCCATAAAAGACGAAACGCTTATATTCGGTGGTATTCTCACCAGCATGTGTATATGATCTCTGCAACATTCTGCTTCGATTATTTCTACACCTTTCCTTTTACACAATGTACTTGGAATATTCGCAACATCTGCTTTAATGTTTCCATAGATAATCTGTCTTCTGAATTTAGGTGCAAATACTAAGTGATATTTGCATTTCCATCTTGTATGTGATAATGTATTTTTATCCAATTGGACTCCTCCTTTGTTATACATAGTGCGGTTTGAGACCCACACTTATTATAACAGAGGAGTTTTCTTATGAAAATGCTAGAAGCCATTGTGGTCCACCAGCCTAGCTGGTGGTTTTTTAAAAGATTGCCCTACAACAATGGCAGCCATATTCGGGAACTGATCCCGGATATGGCTGCTGTTTGCATTTCTTGTGATAATTTAGGCTACTTAACTATAAATGTTAACATAATTTATATTCTTATATCGGATCAATATCTCAGAGAAAACTATTATGACAAATTATGCGGTCGGCAGGAAATTATGGTTCATACTGTTTTATGGCGGAATATTTTCTACCAGCATTTTAGGCAAGAAGTCCCCCACCTCTAAGCAAATGTGAAGGTGGTGGGCAGGAAGCCCCCATTTCAAAAAGTTTTACCTTTAAGTGGGGGTAGTTCACTACGCCCATAAAGATCGCACCGATCACCACGCCGGCAACCGAACCGATTCCTCCATAGGCAGAAGCTCCGCCGATATAGCAGGAACCGATAGCATCCATTTCATAGCTGGCTCCTGCAGTCGGTGCCGCAGAGTTAAATCTTGCAACACACATTAATGCTGCCAAAGCACTTAAGAATGCCATATTGACATAAGCAAAGAACAGAACTTTATTCGTATTGATACCGCTCAATTTTGCTGCTTTCTCATTTCCGCCGACGGCATAGAGATAACGGCCAGGAACGGTTTTCTTCGTAAAATAGGAATATATAAATACAACCACTGCCAGCAAAATAAGAATCGAAGGAATTCCTTCATGTCTGGCTAAGGTATAGGATAATACCATAATAGCCAGGCAGATCACTGCGATTTTACTGCCTGATAGGCGCAAAGCGTATCCACTGCCGTCAGACATACGAAAACATCCGGCGGATTCACCGTATCCATGATAATCTTTCGAATATCCTCCTCGGAACCAAAAGCGCTCTGCCGGTTGATCTTTGCCGCTTCCAAAAACACATTATGATCACCGACCGCATCCCGAATTCCGGCATAGAGAATGTTTTTACCCGTATCCTTTGAATCCGAATTTAATAGAACAATCACATGATTCTTATTTTCCTTTACAACCTCAAGGATCTGCTCCCCATATGCCTGTCCCTGATTATAGCGATTGATTCCCACAAAGCTTTTCCGCCCGCTTAAGGGCTCATCCTTAAGAACCGTAATTACCGGAATCCCTTCCTGATCCGCTTTGTTAATCAGCTCGGTAACAGCCTCCTCCCCGTTCGGCTCCAGAATGATTCCGTCTACCTTGGATGCAATCGCAATTTCCATTAGATTCTCTATGGAATAGGATACGGATAAATCACTTCCAAGCTTTATTTTTATTTATCCTGTGAAACCTTTGCTTCCCTCTACTCATTACAAATACCCCTATAAAAATAGTCATCCGATTTATAATTTTGTTCTCTACTAGATTATATCATTATATTCCGTTAATTTCCACTGGCATTCCAATATATGCCTACTGGCGGTAACACCTTTCTGGCAACCGAATAAAATAATAATAGTATAGCGGTATAACGGAAAGGAAGTGTTCCTTTGGCAATTAAGATTTTTATAGATCAGGGCCACAACCCCGCCGGCAACGTAAATGCGGGAGCGGAAGCCAATGGCCTTTATGAAGGAGACATTAACTATCAGGTAGGTGTCTATCTTGCCAATTTACTTAATAATGACGGCCGGTTCGAAGCGCGTTTATCGCGTCCGACTCCTACGACAGTTTTAGGTACAAGTAATGCCTCAAGTTTGCAAGCCAGAGTACAAATGGCCAATGAGTGGCCGGCTGATTATTTTATCAGTATCCATTGCAACATAAATCCCAATCCGGCAGTGAACGGCACGGAAGTGTATATTTTCCAATACCTGACACAGGCAAATTGGTTGGCGCGGTTTATTCTGGATGGAATTACCGAAACCGTCGGAACAAACGATAATGGGATACGGTTGAATCCAACCCTCTATGTACTTCGCCGTACGCATATGCCCTCCCTTCTGACCGAACTTGGCTATCTCTCCAATACATCCGATGCGCAGAAGCTTCGTGATAATCAAGGGGGCTTTGCCTATGGTATCTATCTGGGTATTATGCGGTACTTTGGTTTCACTCCCACCCAGTAATCCCTGCCACATAGAAAGGAGAGGCTGCAGCCTCTCCTTTCTTTATGTCTCCTGTTCTTCGATCATTTATACCAGTCCCAGCAGGCGGACCGTATTTGCCACAATCAGGCAGACAACCATACCGGTCACGGTTGGGACGGCAAAGGAAACAAGCACCCATTTCAGACTCTGTGTCTCTTTTTTGATGGTAAGACACGTGGTTCCACAGGGCCAGTGCATCAGGGAGAAAAGCATCATACAGACAGCAGTGAGCCAGGTCCACCCATGGTTTACAAACAGCGCATGCAGTTCGGACAGACTTTCCAGATCAGTAAGCGTTCCCGTTGCCAAGTAACTCATGATGATGATCGGCATAACGATCTCATTAGCCGGGAAACCTATGATAAATGCCATCAGGATATAGCCGTCAAGACCGAGAAGTCTTGCAAATGGATCGAGAAATCCGGCACACCGAGCAAGCAAACTTATTCCCCCCATATGGACATTGGCAAGGATCCAAATGATAAGGCCTGCGGGGGCAGCAATAGCAACTGCACGCCCCAGTACGAAGAGCGTCCGGTCAAGAATGGAGCGGACAATGACTCTGCCGATCTGCGGACGCCGGTAGGGCGGAAGCTCCAGATTGAACGATGATGGCATTCCTTTTAATATCGTTTTTGACAGCAGTTTCGAGATCAGTACCGTCATGGTAACACCAAGTACAATCACTACCGTCAGTATCAGCGTGGAGGTAACGGATTGGAAGGCTCCTCCGACGGTTCCCGCAAAAAACATGGTGATAATTGCGATCAGGGTCGGGAATCTCCCATTACAGGGCACAAAATTATTGGTAATGATCGCAATAAGACGCTCGCGCGGTGAATCGATGATACGGCATCCGATGATTCCGGCAGCGTTACAACCAAATCCCATGCACATAGTAAGCGCCTGTTTGCCATGTGCATGGGCCCTGCGGAAGAAATTGTCGAGATTGAAAGCCACGCGGGGCAGATAGCCCAGATCTTCCAGCAGCGTAAACAGCGGAAAGAAGATTGCCATCGGCGGCAGCATAACCGATACGACCCAGGCAAGCGTTCTGAAAATGCCATCGACAAATATGCTTCGAAGCCATTCGGGCGCTGCTATCCACAAAAAGAAATTCGAAATCGGCTTTTCGAGTGAGAATAAACCTTTGGCCAACACACTTGACGGAGCGTTTGCACCGGTGATGGTAATCCAGAGTATGCCAAAGAGCAGTGCAATCATGATTGGAATGCCCGTGAGTTTTGACGTCAGGATTTTATCGATTCTACGGTCCCGTTCCGCATATTCCGCTCTCTCAAACGTAACCGTCTTATGGCCGATCTCTTCGCATGTCTTAACAATTTTTGAAACCACCTGATCCCGGAACTGATCACAAGAAATTCCGGCTTCCTCCAAGAAGCATCTGGCTTCCCTTGTTTTCTCTAATATTTCTTCATTTTGCATCAGGTCATATCCAAGATATTCTTTTAATGACCGAAGCAGGCTCTCATCTCCATCCAGCAGCTTAAGTGATATCCAGCGGCTGTTGACCTTTCCATGCAAAGCGTCTGCCATCGCAGATTCTACCATGGAAACGGCATTCTCGATTTCCTCACTATAAGTAACACGCAAAGGGTTTGCTTTAAAAGAACCATCCGTAAGAGAAGCCACCGCATCCATCAGCTGATCCAGACCGCGTCCGGATCTTGCGCTGGTTCCTACAATCGGAATTCCCAGCTGGGAGGCCAGCTGATTCAGATCAATCCGAATTTTCTTCTTTTTTGCCTCATCCATCAGATTGACGCATAGTACTACATTCTCTGTAATTTCCATGGTCTGAAGAACCAGATTCAAATTCCGTTCAAGGCAGGTGGAATCGGCGACAACCACCACAGCATCCGGTCCGCCAAAGCAGATGAAATCCCGTGCAATCTCTTCTTCGGCCGAATTTGCCATCAGTGAATAGGTTCCCGGAATATCCACCATAATATAATTATTATCTTTATACCGGTATTTTCCATGCGCATTTGTGACCGTTTTTCCCGGCCAGTTCCCCGTATGCTGTTTCAGCCCGGTCAGACTGTTGAACACCGTACTTTTCCCAACATTGGGATTACCTGCAAGCGCCACAATCCTATCCTGCTCTGTCTCCTTTTCAATATTCAGCCCGCAGTGATTTAATATTCTTGCTCCCGTCGACATGCTTGTTAAACCCATAACCAATCCCCCTATCCTGTTTTTAACGCCCTGCTAAGACTTACAGCATGGATACCATGATCTTTTGCGATACGTCGGATCGCAGTGCGATAACAGCACCTCTTATTAAATAGGCTACCGGATTCCCGGAAGGGCTTTTGTAGAGCGGTTCGATTTCAGTCCCGTCGATGACGCCCAGATCAAGCATACGCCTTCTGGTCGTACCATCAAAAGTTAGTGTTGTAACATTTGCCTTTTTGCCAACCGGCAGTTGATTTAAAGGAATTTGATTGTTATTCATAGTAATAACCCTCCAAAACAAAAAATATATTAGCATAGGGGTATAAACTTTCCCTACGCTAATATATGGTTCCGCCACTAAATGTGTTACGCATCTATGAATAAAATCAAAATGCATTCCAATCAAAAACAAATAAAAAATAAGGATTTGGTGCTATGAATAATAACAGGGATTCGGATTTCAGAACATTTCGGGGATATCAGCTTGCAAACCAACAGGAAAGACAATTGACCCCAGCTCTGGAAGATTATCTGGAAATGGTGTACCGTCTTTGCACGGAAAATGACTATGCCCGCGTCGGGAAGCTCTCCGAACTTTTAAATGTCAGGCCATCCTCCGCCTCGAAAATGATCTCCAAGCTGGCAGACCTTGGATATATCAAATATAATCGCTATGAAATTATTCAGCTGACGGACAGCGGACAAAAAATCGGCGAATATCTATTACAGCGCCACGAAACCGTGGAAAGTTTCCTAACGTTGATCGGAAACTGCAACCCACTGAAAGAAACCGAACTGATTGAACATTCTCTGAGTTCCTCCACCATATCCGATCTGGAGGACCTGCTTGAATATTTTAGACGAAATCCCGCCATACAGCAGGATTTTATCGGATTTAAGAAAAGTAGAAAAACTGAAGAAGTCTAATACGTACCCGGATTTGGAATTTCCTTTTCTGCCTCTTTTCTTACATACTCATAGAGAACACCATTCTTCACCAGTTTGAGCCTGTGCCCTCGAAACCCACGCTTCCGGAGCTCCTTCTGAAAATTAAAAATCATCCACCCATGGCATACGATTAAAATATTTTTCTTGGACCAATCGATCCGATCGAGAAATTGATTAATTCTTTTTCTTGTTCCGTCAATCGACTCCGGCTGGCTCTTTGATTTGAAAAACCACGCAAGTCTGCCGCAGATATGCCAGATCCCAAAGGGTAACTTTAAACGTTCCGTATGTATAAATGGTGCATTGTCAACTTCTCGTAATAATTTATCAATCATCAGGTTTCCGCTATAGACTTCCTTCGCTGTCGTAATCGCTCTTGGCATATCACTGACATAGCAGATATCCCATTTAATACCATACATTTCTACTTTCTTCATAATAACCTTGGAAACCTCATATTTCTCCGACCATTCCCGAAATTCCCTGGAGGTCATCATCTTTTTATGAGGACAATTTACCTTAAAGTGCCGAAGTAATCCAATTCGCATGTTATCTATCTCCCAAGCATCAATGTTATCCTTCGTAATTATTCTGTTAGGAAAGCATTCACTTTATAAATAAGCATGGTAAAAGAAATAAAATCTGCTTCCTAAGTTATAATATTACATAATTCTGACCGGTTTTACAAGGATAATTTATTTTCTTTTAATAATGCTCTTAAGAAAATGGAAATTCCGCTCATTTCCAAAATGAATCAATCGAAAATTCTTTCTATGTCGGATTAGAATTACAGCACCCGTTATTGCAGATAAAATCACTTCTTCCATTGTAAAGCCAAAAAGGAAAGTGGTAATGGGAAATAAAACAGCGATCACAGCAGAGCCGATTGCAAGATATCCGCTGAAAAATGCCGCTACACCGCCCAGAACATACGTGATGAGCCAAATAAGAGGAGACAGACAAAGGGAATACGCCCCTGTAACGGCGATTCCCTTTCCTCCATGAAAGTGCCGGGATACCGGAAAGCAATGCCCAAACACTACACCAATCCCCGCATAGCTCACAGCCAGTCCGTCAAGCCCCTTAAAAAGCCATAAGCTGCAAATGCTAATTGCTATAAAAGTCTTGAGACAATCTCCTGCAAGCACCAAAAGTCCTGCTTTTATGCCATATTTAATGGTAATACTGGCCATTCCCGGATTATCCGGCCCGCTTTTCTGTACACCATGTCCGGCGTATCGCTTGCTTACGAATTCCGCCGTAAGAAAGCAACCGCATGCATAACCAATCAGAAAGCAATAAATTCTTTCCATAGCAGCATTTTCCTTTCTACCGGCTGCATTTCTCCAGAGTTTCCCATATACCGGTAAGATACATTGCACCCAAGGCACGGTCATAGAGACCGTAACCCGGTCTTCCAGTCTCTCCCCAGATCATTCTTCCGTGATCCGGGCGGACATAACCGGTGTAGTTATTCTTATGGAGTGCCTTTACGATCGCAACGATATCCATGGAACCACAGGGGGAATAATGTGCGCTCTCTTCAAAGCTTCCATCCGGCAGCAGCTTGACATTACGGATATGCATGAAATGAATTCTTCCCATAGCGGAGTATTTATCCACCATGCTTACAATATCATTAAAATCAGCACTTCCCAGGGACCCGGTGCAGAAGGTCAATCCGTTATAGGGGCTGTCTACCAGCTGTAAGAAGCGGTCAAGATTTGCCTCATTCGTAATGATTCTTGGAAGACCAAAGATCGGATACGGCGGATCATCCGGATGAATTGCCATCTTAACGTCATACTCCTCGGCAACGGGTATGATTTCCTTAAGGAAATACTCCAGATTGCTCCACAGCTTTTCTTCATCCACTTCTTTATACTTCGCAAATACTTGTGCCAGCTGATCCTTTGTGTAGCTGGAATCCCAGCCCGGCAGGGATAATTCTCCCTTTAAGGGATCCATCTTGGCTAACTGCTCCTTATAACATACCAGCGCCGTTGACCCGTCAGCAAGAACCTTGTCGAGCTGTGTTCTGGTCCAATCAAATACGGGCATGAAATTATAGCAGATTACCTTGACACCGGCCTTTGATAATCTACGGATATTCTCCTTATAGTTATCAATGTACCTCTCTCTCGTCGGAAGGCCAAGCTTGATATCCTCATGTACCGGAACACTCTCAATAACATCAAATTTCAGTCCGGCTTTCTCCACTTCCTCTTTTAAGCTGTTAATACTTTCCTGGCTCCATACCTCGCCGACCGGAACATCATAGATTGCTGTAACAATGCTGTACATACCGGGAATCTGCCGGATATATTCAAGCTTAACCGGATCCTTCTTCCCATACCAGCGAAATGATAATTTCATATTTTTTCCTCCATTTATAATAATTGATTTCTTCCTGTTCCTTATGAAAACATAGCCATATCTGGTCCCAAGATTAGACCGTAAACCTCTGGATCGCTTTCAACAGCTCGTCTGCATAGTCATTTAAGGTCTTAGCAGACTGATTCAAGATTTCTACCGCTTCCAGCTGATTGTTGGAGGTTTGATTCACCGTGTTGGAGGAAGCTGCGATTTCTTCCAACACGGCGGATATATTCTCTATCGCACCAAGAGTACTTACCCTGGATTCCTCTATGTTACCGACATTTTCTGTAATATTGACCAGACGCAGCATTAATTTCTCAACATTTTCATTGATATTCTGGTAGGAATCCGTTGTATTCTTCACAGCCCCTTCCTGCGCCTTCAGCACTTCTCCGGATGCCTGCGCCGTTATTAATACCTTTCCGATATCTTCCTGAATACTGTTTATAATATGCTTGATCTCATCCGCCGAATGCTTTGACTGCTCTGCCAGATTCCGTATCTCACTTGCTACGACTGCAAAGCCTCTTCCGGCCTCCCCTGCTCTGGCTGCCTCAATGGAAGCATTCAAAGATAATAGGTTCGTGCTGCCGGCTATTTTACTGATCACATTGGAGATGTTATTAATGGACGATGATTTTTCTGCCAGCTTTTCAATTTCCCGGATGATATTCGTGGTTATGTCAATGGTGGATTTTGTCTGACTATTCAACTCATACGTACAATCGGTGCCCTGGTTAATACTGATCTTCGTATCATCCGCAATCTGACTGATTTCCTTCGTATTATCACCAACCACAATAATCTTCTTGGACAGGTTATCCATATATTGCAGACATTCCTCCGCATCCTTCGCCTGCTGCATAATCCCCTGCTCGATCTCCTGGATGGAAGAGGTAATATCTTTGGAGGATTTTAAAAACTCGGTTGATGTGCCCGATACATTCACAGAAGATTTCTTCAATTCCAAGCCGGACAGATTCGCCTTCTGGATCAACTGCTTCATATTGGAAAATGTATTTTGAATCTCATTGATTAAAATACGGAATTCGTCTGTCCTATTGGTTTTGAATTCTACCGTCAGATCACCGCTTGCTGCTTTCTTCAATCCGGATATGATATCTTTGATTACCTTATCAATCCCATTCGACATCGTAATCCCTATTGTTATGGCTACCACACAGGCAATAAGTGCTATGATTATGGTAACCAGCTTGATATGGTCTGCTTGCCGCGTAATAACTTCTTTGGGTATCAGAGCACAGAGCATCGCACCGGTGTCCCCGATTTTAGAATATAGGAAAAGATAATTACTGCCTTTATAATCCATATATTCAGAACCGCAGATTTCTTCTGATTCGAATGCTTTTTGATAAAATTTTGTATCATAGAATACGGTTTCCTCGTAATCTTCCGCTGCTATTTCCTTACCATCCTCAGTTACCATAGCCAGATAGCCTAATTTATTAAACTCCAGATCTGCAAGAACATTCTTTACCTCGTCCATACCGACATCAATGATAATATATCCATTTACAGATTGCATGCTTCTCATCAAACGCATGGCATATTTATCGTTATCTGTTCCCAATATCTGATCGATCTGTTCATCCTGTCCGATCCATGTTGATTTTAATTGATTGGCTTTTAAATACTGACCTGAATCGCTTTCCAGAATCCCTGTATATAGATCCTCTCCTGAATTATACCTGGACGTGATTGGCTTTGCCCTATCCGAGATCAGATAAATGTCTCCGATGAATGCATCGGTTACCTGCTTTGCGGAAACTGTATTACTAATCGCTGCTACCGCACTGCTTTTCTCTATCACATTCATATCATACAGACCCGAAAAATACTTGTTAATTGTTTTATCTACGGAATACTGTATGGCGGTATCATCTATGGAATCTAGTCCCAACTGCAGATATTTACCTGTCATGCTTAATGTCTGCGTGGAAGATTCTCTATAGTTATTTCTTATTCCCGTAGCAGCTACCCTAAAAGATACTACGCCCAATAATACGATAAATGCAATTGGCACGATAAAGGATGCCGTTAATTTGAAATGAATCGAAGAAGTAAATTTTGAAAATGATGTTTCTTTGATTGAGCTAATATATTGAGCAGCCGAATTCTTTTTCTCTTTACTGTCTTTCCCTTTTTCCCTGTCCCTTTTCATAAACCTTTTTTGATTCTTCATAGTCTTCTCCTCCTGTGTAATTTTTGCAGTGTTAAGTAGTGTGACACCGCATTTCTCTTTCGTTATTTTATTTTCATGGTTATATCCAGTTAATTAATTATTTTTTATGCGCCTGACATTACCTTACTAATATTATGATACATTATTCTATAATGTCAATCATTGATGACACATTAACCTAAAGAACTAATACTATAGTACTATTTTGCCGCGGGCACTGTTCTGGAAGCATTTTACTAATCCAGGGAAATATAACCACTTGACATAATTATGGACCAAAATGTTCACAAAATATCTTTATTCTATCCATAATTTAAACATAACTTCCGTTTATACTTTTAATTAGAAAGTGATTATTTTCACTCTTCTCCTCCCTACATTATATATAAATTTAAAATATGCCGGCCTGACCGGCATATTTTAATCTTATCTAAGAGATTTGCCTGGGAATGCCTTTCCCAGCATTCTCCTATCATAGGATATTTCCTCTACATATAAAATCTATATTTTTTATTAATATTATATTTTCGTTCTTCATTTTATTTTAAGAATATTATCACAAAGTAGACACATTTCCCTCCTATAATGTGAAACATAGATAGTGATAAAACACTTTCTACTCCCACCCTATTATACGCTAAAAGGTAGCAACTCCCCAGTTGCTTACCAAAAAAGGCCCATCCTAGCGATGGGTCTTTTTCTGTCTATTTGATTGCTTCAACGATCTGTTTTCATTCAAATACAAGATCATTCAATTTTTTAACTATTAAGATTGATTTGAGATTATCTCGCTAATTCTGAATTAATTCACCGCGAACCATAACCTTCTGAATTTCAATCTCATCATTAAATACAATTAAGTCTGCATCTTTACCTACACAGATAGAACCCTTTTTATCATCTATCCTTAATAACTTGGCTGGTGTTAAGCTGGCCATCTTTACCACTTCATGAAGAGGAGCGTTGGTAAGAGAATGCATCGTTCTAACTAACCGATCGGTTGTTGCTACACTTCCTGCAAATGCTGTTCTATCCGGTAGTTTTGCAACTCCTTCTTCAACAATACATCTTTGACCTGAGCTTAAAGATCCTAATAGATACTCACCGTCTGGCATTCCTGCTGCCCTCATACTATCTGTTACAAGACAGATTCTGTCTGCACCTTTTATCTTAAAGATTAACTGAAGTAGTTCTGCAGGCAGATGACAACCATCTGCTATTACCTCAACATATAAGTCATCAATTAGATAACCGGCTTCGATTGCTCCGGCGACTCTGTATGCATTTTTACGATGTACTCCTGTCATACAGGAATAAAAATGAGTGAGGGCTGAAACTCCATTTTCATATGCTCTCATAACCTCTTGGCAAGTAGCGTCTGAATGAGCGAGGGAACTAATAATATGATGTTTTCTAAGCTCCTTTAAAAATTCTTCGGAACCAGGTAATTCTATGGCAAATGACCACCTTAAAATACGATTGGAACACGTAAGTGCATCCATATATTCTTCTGGATCCGGGTTTCTTAAATATTTAGGATCTTGCGCCCCTCTTTGAGAATTGGCGAAGTATGGGCCCTCTAAATGGAGTCCAAGAATATTTGGCATTCCATCCTTTTCTAACTGGATGGTATCAAAGAACTTTAAAAATTCTTTCAAGGACTCCCGGGTACTTGTAAGGGTCGTTGGTACAATGGAAGTTGTTCCATGTTTCATGTGAGTATAGCATGCCTGATACAAGCTTTCTTCTGTCTGATCCATAAAATCAGCTCCACCGGCACCATGGGTATGGATATCAATAAAGCCCGGGGAAAGATATTGATTGTTTAAGTCTATTACAACATCTGCACCTTCCTTACATTCTTCATTAAAGTAAATATGTTGAATCATCCGATTTTCAACCCGGACATCCCCGTGATAAATTCCTGTAGGTGTAATAATTCGTCCATTCTTAAATAAAATCGTAGCCAAAGCTCTATTCACCTCCCTATTACTCTATAGGCAACGAACTTTTCCTCTGAATTTATCCAAAAATTGATTATTCCATTCATCACCATTTGGACAGTTTCCGCTTCTCCATACCGGTGGATTAATGCCTTCATTCACAAGCATATTAATAGCTTCTATAACCACACTGTTTACTACATAAGCATTAGCAAAGGTGCTTAATGCTCCGATTTTTTGTTCGAATCCATCTAACTTTATGGTTGCATCTCCTAATCTCACTTTACAATCGATGGAGCAATCCACAATTTCATGTAGATTCTTCTTGGATGGATGACGTGCCGGATGATCCTTTGGACATTCTATGGCATGTTTATGTGAGCTTACACCGATCACCTTTGCCCCATGTTCTTTCGCTGTTAAAGCAGCATCAATGGTAGCTGCGTTAATTCCATAAGCATTACATACAATCAGCAAATCATCTTTTCCAATACCGTAATCCTCTACCACAAGCTTACCATAACCCGGAAGTCTCTCTGCCTGCATAGATTTTAGCGCGCCATTACTTAGCATGGTATCCTGGTTTAAAATTGCACTAACATGCATTAAGCCTCCTGCGCGGAAAAATATTTCCATTGCAGCCAGATTCGAATGTCCACCTGGTCCAAATATATAAACCAATTTATCTTTTTTTACTTGATCAGCAACCATGCGGGCTGCTGTCAATATATTTTCTTTTTCCGTACTTCTAATCTCGTCAATAATTCCTACTACTTCTGTGTAGTACAAGTCCATTACAGTACCTTCTACCATTATGATCACCTATAACCTTTCTATCATCTGATGTATTATTGTTTCAATTTCTTCTTTATATGTTCCTGCTAAAGCAAAATACCTTGCTGAACCAACCGGTTCATAACCACCTTCCTTAATTTGATTTGCTGTGCAAATATAACCAATCATACCATTGGTATATCCAGCACATATGGCTGTAGGATCTATTGTTCTTGCATACTCTGCATAATACTGGGAAACCTCAGCATTGAATGTGAATATTGACAATTGGGATCCAAACCTGATTTTTGATATCTCCATAACTTCATATGGCCTTAGGTCTTTTTCCTTAACTTTTGTTAACCACTGCCTTACCGCTTCATCCGTCTGTGCTTCTTCTTCTAAATCTTTTAGTGAAAAATCCTGTGTTAAAGGGATTTTCCCCTTCCCATGTCTGATTTCAATATCATCTCCTATTCTAATCCCTTTAGATAATATCGCATGTTTACAACTATCAAAAAACTCTTGTGCAAACATCTTAACATGCTCAAAATCGCATGGCACAAAACGATTTCCTAAAACACTATTTGGTCTAATATCCGCTGTACATCCTTGTAAAAACAGGGAAACACTGCCCTTATAATAGTCATCTAACATACCAAGTGCTATTCCAGGGTAATCCGGATGTACTTGGTTACCATCGGAAAGATTTGCATGGCAAGGATAATGAATCATAAAACCTTTTATTGAGCCATCTGTTCTTTGATAAGAAACCACCGTCAGACGCTTATCTGCATTTACCTGATAATTTGGTTTCATCGCAATCTTTCCCTGATCATCCTTTGCTCGTCGGAAAACATTACAATCACATGTTCCATCATGTCTTATGGCAGTAACTTTCTCAAGATTACCTTTGGCTTCCATAACAGCTTCTATGACCTGATTTTTTAACCAATCCACATAATCTATATCCATGGTTTCCAATTGAGGAATGAAAGTGGTCCCTGTTCCCGGACCGGAATGATTGTGAGAAGCTACAAAGAAGATGGAATCCATGGGAAGGCCGGCCGCTTCAGCGGCCTCCTTCCTGGCAGCCATTACGAATTCACTATTCCACCATAGCAAATCCCCATAGATAAAGACAACTGTATTATTTTTATATTCCTGATAATGAACACGGAGATAGATATCCTCCAGTACACCATCAAAAACATCCCTTCTTGTAGCATATCCGCATAGGCGAACAGGCTTTTTAGGAGTGATAATACGTTTCCCGGTACCTAATCTCATAATAATCTCCATTCTGCCGAAACACCGTGAAGTTAGGCGTTAACACAACAATTCAACAATTTTAATAAAGTCTCTCATGATATGGAACGGATCTTTTACCGGTAAGGCAACCAACTTGTTAATAGGCTTACCTTCCCTTGTACGAATCTGCATCCATTCACCAATCTCACGATTTGGGAATACTTTAAATACGTAATCGCTAGACTTCTCATACCTTTTTTTCATATCTTCCTCTCCGGTAAGCTCATACAGCAAAAGGAACAGGTATAAGATTTCAGAATGTGGCCACCAAAGTTTCATATCCCATGTATCCAGAATTAATTCTTCATAAGAACATGGTGTATCATTGATAAGTTTTCCCTTTGGTTTGCCACCCTCCAGGTCAACAAATCGGAGCAGCCCTCCATATTCTTTATCCCAGCCTAAGTCAAAGGTATACCTTGCAATCTGTAAAATTTTTGGAAGATACTCCTGTAAATGATCCGTATCTTGTAAAATTTCAATTAAGAACCATAAGTCCTCTAATGTATGCCCCGGATTCACGTGTCGATCCAATAATCGATATTCTCTGTTTTCCGGTGTGGATTTGTGCTCTCGAATCAGGCCTCTTTCATCATAAAGTTCGTCTAAAATATAGAGTGCTTTCCTTAATGCATAATTTCTTTCTTCTTCGTATGGAAAGCCTAATTCTTTTTTCATACTGTAATATTCATAAACGGTATTTACAAGTATCATTGGAATTCCATGAATACTGTATCCAGCTGGAATTGGATAAGGCTCTGTCCTAAATTGATTGCTTTCTATCCTATCAATAATGCTTTGATAAAGACTTTCAACTATTTGAATTTCATGATTACCAATAACCTTATGATATTGTGACATGCCAATCAACGCAAAACAATCTGCATATATACTGGCATCATAGATTCCCGTATTGGTATCTTTAAGCTTTTCACCTTCTCTGGTTAACAAATAACAACATTTTTGACTATAGATGGAATGTTGTGTAATAAAATCATATGTACTATCCATCCAGCTTCTAATGTCATTTGCCTTAAGATTGGTGATAACACCATCTTGTATGAGTTTAAAAATACGTCCGAGTATCCAAAGCCATCTTCCTTGAGACCAGGTAAACTTTTGGTCACTTATCATTTTGTCCCCATAATTATTGATGCAATTTAGAATTCCACCATATTCTTTATCCTCATACTGTGACCAATAGGGGTAAAAATTCTCCGTAATCTCTGATAAATAAAGCTTTAAAATATCTTCTTTCATAATGCAAACCACCATTTCTGTGTACGTTCTTTATAATTCTCTTACGCATTCTTGTCGGAAAGGTTAATCATTAATTGTTCTATTTCTGGCTTAACCGGTTTCTTAGCAACGTATTGATTATAAAGACCAATACCATAATAGACAATAAATGAAGTAGCTAACGGTGCAATTAAAGCGATATCCGGTTCAAGCTTAAGTCCTACCTTTGTTGCTACAAAGACACCAAGTCCAGCTATTATTGAAGCAATCGCAGATACGGAATCACAGTGTTTGAATTGTGGGAATAAGCCAAATAATAATGGAATTGCTGTCGGACCAAGTAAAGCAGCAAACCAGGTCAGAATTAATCCTGTAACACCACCAAAATAGTCGCTAAATAGTGCTACTATTACAGTTAAACCAGTAAATACAACGGTAGTTACTCTCGCATACCAAAGTGACTTCTTTTCTGAAGCTTCTAATATCTGAGGTTTAAAAACAGGTAAAACGTCTCTTGTTAATACAGCTGCTATGGTATTGGCATCCGAATTACACATGGTCATCGTATTGGCAAACATGGAGGCCAATACAAGTCCTACCATACCCGTAGGAAGAAATGTGTTGGTAAGTGTAGCATATAACGTAGCCTCAGCAGCTTTTTGTGTTAGTCCCGGGAATAACAATGGTCCACAGAACATTGGGAAGAAAAGAATGAAGGGCCATACTATGTATAATCCTGCTGAGAATAATGCTGCTTTCTTTGCTTCTTTTCCGTCAGAAGTGGATATGAATCTTGCAGCAAGATTCCAGGTACCACCACTATAACTAAAGAGAATAACGAAAAAGTAAAGTAGTGTCCAGCTAAGGGAACCCTGGCCTCTCCCGGCGTTAAAAATTGCTGAATTTGCTGTTGGTAATTCACTGAACACAGTAAAGAAGTTTAATCCATAATTGCCAAGATGGGCAAGTACTCCTATAAATAATGCTAAACCTGCCACTACTTGGACAATGAACTGTACAAAGTCAGTCCAAAGATCCGCTAAAATGCCACCAATAGCAATATAAATTAAAGATACTAAGCCTGAAACAACAACTCCAACCCAAATTGGAATACCCGTAAAGCCATATAGTAATAGTCCCATAGAGGTCCATTTTGCCGCTACGTCTAAAAGTTTAGTAATAATACCGGATATTGCAACTAATAATTGAGCGGATTGATTATATCTCATCTTTAGATATTCTGTTGGTGACTGAATTCCCAAAGCCCTTCGAAGTCTTGGCCATCGTGGAATTATTGTAATCGCTCCAATTGCAGTTGCTATTCCGATGTTAACAGCCCACCAAAAATAAATTGACAAGCCTTGTGTATAGGCAATCCCTGCATAACCAACAAATACAACTCCTGAATATCCTGAAACATGATGAGAGATACCAGATAGCCACCAAGGAATTTTTCCACCGCCTATAAAGAAATCTTCTGAGTTATTAATATTTTTACCAGATCGAACCCCAATCCACAATACCATTATGAAAAACAAAATTACAACAAGCCAATCAAGCCAATGCATAACCATTGTATCCATAATATTTTCTCCTTTTACGAAATATTTTTTAATCGTTCTTCTGAATAGTGCTGATTAAACTTCTTGCTATTATCCTTTTCATCCATTGACTGCAGTTCATTCATTACTTTTACATAATGTGCCACATCACTTGATGAAAAGTATTCCAATAAATAACGATCTAACTTCATATCCTGTTTGGAAACGAAACGATTCCATGTATATAATGTGAAACCAAATATTACAACAACGATAAAGGGTAATATAAAATTAATAACAAAACCACTAAAATATTTGCTTAGGTTGAGATGAAATGCGAATACAGACATAATAAGAGAGGCTAATACTTCCATCGGTATTACTAATCCCAGAATAACTTTCAAGCCGCTTGCTGTCGAGTATTTTTTTAACTCTCTTACGACTGCACATTTCGTAAAATTCTTTCCATACTTTCTAAGTAATTTGGGATTGACGGCTACAATAAATTTACCGTTTTGCCGTATAGGTGAGATAATTTCTACCGTTCTGCTTAAAAAATCATATTTATCCATTGTTTCTGATGTATATAGCAATGTATTGCTTTCTACCGGAAGATCAAGAGATAACGGTATCAGCTTACCATAGCTTGCTACCGAGTAAGGCATGACCATAAATTTTTTAATTAATCCACTTATAACAGCAATCCCTATAATACTAATAATACAGGCTAACCAAATCTTATTTGATGCCAGTTTTATACCTAGTATAAAATTAATTACTGTGAGAGGTATAATTCCAATTATGTAATAAATGTTCAAGCTTTTTAATTTCATCTGATCCTCCTTCTGACTGCTATATAATCGAAAGCTCTTTTTGTTTATAACCTGGATGCACTATCCTTATCCAAATAAAGTTGCGCGTTATCATGTGTCCTTAAAATGCTGGCAGGGCAAGATTCACTGATTGGTCCCAGGATAGCATCTTTGGTAGCTTGCGCTTTTAAGATTCCAGGTACGATACAAAAGATATGCTTTGCCTGCATCAGTTTAGGAATGGTGACTGTAAATGCATACTTAGGAACCTCATCTAAACTTTCAAAACACTTATCATGCACCTGTTGTTTTCTACAAGTTTCTTCCAGTTCAACGATCTTTATGTCTTTTGAATCTCTAAAGTCTGCAACCAGTGGATCATTAAATGCAATATGACCATTTTCTCCAATTCCCATAAAAACAATATCCAAAGGATGTTTCTTCATAATTGCTTCATATCTGCTGCATTCCTCTTTCGGTTCATTTTCACCATGGATTAAATAAATATTTTTGAATGGAACTTTATCAAAAATTGCATTCTTTAAAAATGCACGAAAGGAACGGGAATCCTCTTCTTTTAAACCCACATATTCATCCATATGGAAAGCATTGATTCGTTGCCACGGAATGCTCTTATCCTTCACTAAAGCTGTTAAAAACTCATTCTGTGATGGAGCCGCTGCAAACATGCAATTTATTTCTGCTTTCTCTCCTAATAGCTTATTTATGCATTGGGAAGCTTCTCTAGCAGCAGCTTCTCCCATTTCTTTTCTGGTATCATAAATGTTTACAATGACCTTATCATATTGTTGTTGATTCATTACTATCTCCTTACCTTTTTATGAACTTTTCGTACGGAGTCTCGTTCTACCAAGGAGGGTTGCATCATAATTTGTACTGTTTTATGGTTCATGTCCTCAATTCGATTAATTAGTACCTTCGCTGCCAAACTTCCAGTTTCTACTGCAGGTTGATGAATTGTAGATAATGGGGGGGTTACCATCTCACAGGTTGCAATATCATCAAAACCCATTACAGACAAATCATGTGGAACCTGTATACCTTCATGTTTTAAATAATTAATCAAGCCAATGGCAATGATATCATTTATCGTTACTACAGCATCCGGAAGATACTCTTTTTGCAATAGTAGCTTCCCAAGCTCCTGACCAAGATAATAGTCTTTCTTCTCAAAGTTCTCTTCTTCGGTAGATGTATATATTATCTTTCGTTTACTGACAGATAAATTAGAATCCTTCAGCGCCTGCTTATATCCTTCATACATCAAACACCTGCTCCTTCGGTCTAGTTCGCCTGAGGCAAAAACAATATCTCTATGACCACACTGAATTAAGTACTCTGTAGCCAGGTACGCACCTTTGAAGAAATCGAATTGTATACAATCTCCCTTATAACCATCAAAGCTCTGATCAAACAAGATTAATGGCATTTGTACTCCTTTTAATCTTTCCATTAAGACTTCGTCACTGCTTACGCTAGATAGAATAATGCCAGCTACACTTCTTTCTTCCAGCATGCTTAATTGGTTCAGCTCCAGTTGTTGATTGCTCATAGAGTTACAAATAAAAGGAACATACCCCTGACTCAGGCACTGCTGTTCCGCAGCCGAAAGTAACTGAGAATAGAAAGGATTTGTGATAGACGGAACAATAATTCCAATTTCACAACTTCTCCCTTTTCTTAACATCTGTCCAAATATATTCGGCTTATATCCCACCTGATTTGCTATGTCAATTATCTTTCGTTTTAATTCTTCACTTACAGGATAATCCGATCTACTTAAGACACGCGAAACCGTGGCAATAGAAACTCCGGCTATTTTTGCAATATCAGAAATGGTTACCTTTTTTCTGTTTTTTGCCATATCAAAGCCTCCGTACAAATATAAAATTACATCCTTACAGTAAACGTTTTCTGTTGTTATTAGTATAACATGTATTCTTTTATGGTGTCAACCCACGATTTTTTGTGCGTTTTGTGGTGCTTTACTATTCTTTTACTATTAATAATAGTATATTTTTCTACAATAATTTTCTATTTATAGGAGTAATTTTTCTTTTCTTTTCTATCTACTTTGCCTTAATTCCTTGAATATATAGCTTTAGAAAATAAAGAGTAGAAAAGTAACAAATATAATCTCATGATTATTTTTCTTTTTTTCTAAATATCAAGTAACTTTTCTTTTATTAAAACGAAAATAAATACTTCATTTTCTATGAATAGTTTAATTTTCATGGATTTCCACATATTTATCATTATTTTTTGTGCACATTTTCTAAATGAGTGTTCTTTCCAACTCCGTTTACGATTACTTAAATTGTTACTATTCACACCCGACATGTATACCATGCTATAATAAAAAGCGGACTAGTGGAGTGCCAAGATCATGAACATGTTTTTTTGTTCATGATATGATTTCGACAAATGATATCCGATAAGGAGTATTTGCATTCGTCGGTACTTTGGCTCCGTATTTTGGAGCCTTATGTACCGCTACGTAATGCAACTAAGCGAAAGTGTCTCCGAATCGGATACATTTGTCGAAATCATAGGATAGACTTTATTGGGGGTGTGAACCGTAACCTCAAATTAGGATATTTAAAGCAATACAAAAAGACGTGAAAGTCATGCTCTCACGTCCTTTTATGGCACTCGTATCAATACAATTTTGCTAAAGATTTTGTACTTCTTCTAATTCTACTTCTTTGTTTTCCTGCTCCGGCAATTTTGAAATACGGACACGTTCAATCATCCGGTCCTTCGTCTCCAGAACTTCAAATTGATAGCCGCCGTATTCCAATAATGCCTGCTCCCCATCCCCCGGTATACGGTCCAACAGAGATATCAAAAGACCATTCAATGTATCAAAATCTTCGTTGATTAAATTGATCTGCGTCTCTTCCTCCAGATCCTCCAGATTGATGATACCCTTCACAATAACATAATCCTTTTCTTTTGCAATGACCAGCTTTTCTTCTTCATCATATTCATCCTGAATATTACCTACAATTTCTTCAATAAAGTCTTCCATTGCCACCAATCCGGCAGTTTGTCCATATTCATCGATTACGATTGCCATATGAATATTTTTGGATTGCATCTCATGAAACAGAATATTGATATTCTGCGTGTCCGGCACATAATATGCTTCTCTGGCAATTTCCCTTAACGATCGATTCTTCTGGTCTTTGGCTATGTAGGCTGTAATTACATCTTTCAAATACAAGACCCCGATGATATTGTCACGATTATCTTCAAATAAAGGATACCTGGTATATTTTTCAGACAGCATAAACTGCAATGCTTTCTCAATCGTCATCGTAGCATTTACCGCTATAATCCGCTTCTTCGGAGTCATAATATCCTGAGCTTCTTTTTCATCTAGCTCAATAATATTGGATATCATCTCCACCTCATCGGCATCAAATACCCCTTGTTCATGCCCCTCATTCACCATGGAAATAAGCTCATCTTCGGTAATATTCTCCTGCATCTTTTCTCCCTTAATCCCTACGATTCTCAGAAGAAAATACATTATCTTTTCCAAAATCCAGGTAATCGGCCGGAATATGACACCGATCAGCTCAATCAGCCAGGCATAGCGATAGGCTATGTTCTGCGCATATTTCCTTGCACATTTCTGCGGCAATATAGCGCCAAACAGAGCGGACAGCATGACCAGCAATACCGTATACAAAATAGAGTAGCAATTCTTTACAATACCCTTTTTTGCTAAACCGGTGATATAAGGAAGCACCGACTGCATCCACACTGCCCCGATCATTGTATTCGTGGCAAGGAAAGAAAACAGTAAAGCATGCCGATAATAATCCGGTTTGTCAAACAGCTTCGATAACCTTAAAGCCCTTTGCTCTCCTTCCTCCGCTTTCTTTCTTACCGTACTCTCGCTTACGTTATCAAAAGCGGTCTTAGCGACAACTAGAAATGCATTTAATAAAATTAGAAAAATAATGATAAAGGCTCCCGGTCGGGGGTTGCCATCTTCCATAGTAAATAATCTCCTTCTTCTTTTTGTACATCTATTTCAAAAAAGCTGCTGCTTTTTTGCTTCAGGCTTTCATTCCTGGGTTGAAAACTATCTAAAATATGTATCTAAAGATAAACTAATAATAAGTGCCTTATCAATTTTCTTTAATACATCACGATCCAGGTGGCATACTTTCTCTTTTAATCTGGATTTATCGATCGTTCTTACCTGTTCTAATAAGATAACCGAATCTTTTACAACTCCATATTTGTCGGCATCCAGTTCCACATGGGTGGGCAGCTTTGCCTTATTCATTTTTGATGTAATGGCGGCGCATATAACGGTTGGACTATGTTTGTTGCCCGTGTCGTTCTGAATAATTAGAACCGGCCTGACACCACCCTGCTCGGAGCCGACTACGGGTCTTAAATCCGCATAAAAGATATCTCCTCGTTTAATAATCACTTTACTCACACTCCATTGTAGGCTTTACCCTTATTATTGCCAATTTCTTCGTGTGTATTCCATAAAGTGTTATCATGTTGCGAATGAAATATGTTTTCTATTACTTATCAATATAGACTCTCGGAATTCTCTTTCCTACGGTACAGACGAGTTCATAGGGAAATGAATGGGACCACTCGGACAACTCCTCGGCTGAAATATACGCATCTCCGTCTCTGCCCAAAAGAGTTACGGTATCCCCCTGTTTTACCTGATCAATATCGGAAACATCCACCATGAACTGGTCCATGCAGATTCTTCCGATAATCGGTGCCAACTTACCATGGATAATGACTTTGCCGCAATTGGACAGATTTCTTGAATATCCATCTGCATATCCGACCGGTATAGTTGCCACTCTCGTCTTTTTCTTTGTAACATAGGTTGCGCCATAGCTGATTCCAACCCCGGCTTCCACCTCTTTTACAAAGATCACATGCGTTTTTAATTCCATAGCCGGAATTAGTCTAACCTCCTTTTTACTGACCGTATCAGAAGGATATATTCCATAAGTAGCGATACCGCACCGCACCATATCGAGTTCTGCCTCGGTATATTCCAGAATACCGGCACTGTTGGAAATGTGTTTCAGTGGTATATGTATTCCTTCCTCTTCTAACCTATGAACAAAATTTGAATATCGTTCTAATTGCTTTCTTGTACTTGTTCTGTCAATTTCATCCGCCTGTGCGAAATGAGAAAACAATCCTTCGATTTGTATATTCTCCAATTCAGAGATCCGCTTGATCTCCTGAATGCTCTCCTCCTGGTAGCTAAAACCGATCCTGCTCATACCGGTATCCAGCTTGATATGAATTTTGGCTGTCTTCCCCTGCCTTTTTGCTTCTCTTGCAAGCTCCTTTGCCATTTCATATTGGAAAATGGTCTGCGTCACATTATAGGTAACAACCAGCGGGTATTGCTCCTTCGGCGTATAACCGAGAACCAGGATGGGCGTATCAATTCCTGCTTTTCGCAGTTCGACCGCTTCCTCAATAATAGCCACGCCATAAGCATCGGCAAAATGATCCTTGCGGATGGCTTTCGCAATCGGAACCGCTCCATGCCCGTACGCATCCGCTTTGATAATCAGCATCAGCTTGGTATCCTGCTTCAGTTTATTTTTTATTTCCCTAATATTATGACGAATTGCATTTAAATTAACATTTGCCTGAACTCTATAGTACTTATTTCCATTTGCATTCTGTATTTCTTCATTCATAATATGCACTATCTCCCATTTCATGAAGGTTTCCTGATCTATCTATGCATTGGTAAGTAATACCTGTTCGATGGAATCAAGGATATCACTGGCGATCAGAGAATAGGTTCCCTTCTCTGCTGCCGCATAATTCCCAGCAAGTCCATGAAGATATACTCCAAGGCAGGCTGCCTTGTAAGGTGCCATTCCCTGCGCGACTAAGGCTGCGATCACTCCGGTCAATACATCCCCGCTTCCTCCGGTAGCCATTCCGTGATTACCGGATACATTAATATAGCGGTCTTTCTGATGAGCAACAACCGTTCTTGCGTCCTTTATTACATAGATCAAATTATTATTATAAGAACATTGGCTGGCAGTGTCAATCATATTCTTCCTGATTTGTTCCACAGGAACATGAATCAGCCTTGACAACTCCAAAAGATGCGGCGTAAGTATAACCGAATCCATTCCCAGTCCCGACAAGGCATCCATTCTGGCATTGCTGTCCTCCGAAATGGTATCCAGCCGCTTCGCCAGTAGATTAATGCCGTCTGCATCAAGGATCACAGGAACTCTGGCTGTTTTTAAGACCGTCTGAAGCAGATGAGCCGCCAGCTCCGACTGCCCAAGCCCCGGTCCAATAACGATCACGGTTGCCCAGGACAGATGCTCCATAAGCTCTTTCGTTCCTTCTATGCTTTGGCAATCATCATAGGAGGAAAACAAAGCCTCCGGAAGTAAGGTCTGTATAATCGGACGATTGTCCGAAGCCGTCAGAACCTTCACCAGACCCGCTCCGGTCCGATATGCCGCCTTTGCCGATAAATAGCAGGCGCCGCTCATTCCCTTTGCTCCCGCAATCACAAGAACCTTTCCAAACGTCCCCTTATGTCCGTTACGTTTTCTTGCCGGCAGCTGCTTTAAATCCTCCATCGAATAATAGAAGGTATCCGGTTCTGCCTGTTGCACGGCAAGCTCCGGAAACCCAATGTCCGCAACCGTGATCTCACCGGCATACTCTGCTCCGGGATATAGAAGCAGTCCCTGTTTCTGACATCCAAAGGTAATGGTATAATCCGCGCGGACTGCAATATTAGCGACGCTCCCATCATCCGCGGAAATTCCAGAGGGCATATCTACGGAGAAAACGACCGCGTCCGTCCGATTCATTGCTTCTATGATTTTCGCCTGTTCCCCGGCTACCGGTCTGGATAATCCTACTCCAAAAATAGCATCAATTAATATATTATATTCACCGGGCTTGTAGTTGTTGTACGCAATCGGAATCCCTACATTTTTTGCAATCTCTAATTGCAGCTTTGTCTGCCTGGTTGCCGCTTCCTCTTCACCAATAAAAAGAATCGCAACCTGGTAGCCCTGTAAATACAGGATTCTCCCGGCTGCAATTCCGTCTCCTCCATTATTTCCATTTCCGCAGACCGCTAGAATACGATCTGTCTTTGCTATCTTCTGCTTCATTACGGCGGCAACTTCATAGGCAGCTCGTTCCATGAGAACAAGGGAAGGAATTTTCATTACTTCCGTCGTATAATGATCAATACTTTTCATCTGAGACGAATTTACCGCATAATACATATTACCCTCCATTCTGCCGTTATTTGGGTGGCAGCACGTGGCTTTTGCACATAATAAAGTCAACTTTCTCTATGCTCTCCCACAACAAATGCATTGGCATAATCCTTTGTATTTGTTATAGATACATGAATATGAGTTATCCCCTGCTGACCAGCCATCCCGGCTGCCTCTCCATGTAGATTGACATAAGGCTTTCCCTCCGGGTTACGTAAAACCTCAATTTCAATCGGTTTGATTTTTCGAAAACCCGTCCCGAACATCTTAGCAACCGCCTCTTTTACTGCAAAATTATCGGCAGCTTTCTTAATATCCTTTCTTATTATCTCGATTTCATGCACGGTATAAAGCCGCGTAAGAAAAGATTCCTTCTGACAGGCTTTCACTACTCGTTCTACCTCTATTAAATCAACACCGATCCCTGTAATCATATAACCTCCAAAAAAGAGTTGCTTTAAGTGTCAAAAGCACACGTCCGGAGCTACTCCGAAAAATGCTTCTTATCAATGCTCTCCATAAGCTCCGCACCCAGCAGATCATGCATATAGGTATACATCGTCGTATTCCTTGATTCCATATCCTGCTTTAAGAGTATCTTCTCTTTGAGCTTCTCCCTGGTTTTCATGATCCAGTCGGAAACTTCTTTGATTTCCTCCACCTGCTTTTCTATACGGCTATAGCAAATGGTAACGCTTTCCACTAACAGTTCCTCATTTACTTCTCTGATCCGGTAAGGAAGCTTCGATAACTCTTCCATCTCTTTTTCAATTTTCTCATTTATTTCAAGAATATACTGCTTGTTCCGATCCTGCTTCTTCGCTTTTGCCTTTCCGGCAGGGCTGGAATCGATCTCCATATTGGCAACAATATCTCCCATCAGATTTTTCTTCAACTGCTTCAATTCCTTGACCTCGTTCACAAGCTTGCCCTGCCTTCCAAGAAGGTCATTCAATTTTGCCTCTAACTCCTTGATCTCTGATGTCTTTTCCTCCTCCGGAAAGATCTCATGCCAGCGGGAATCCAAGGTCAGGATTGGCAGCTTCTGATTCTTGACAAGATTATTTAACCTCGCTTTTTTTGCTCTTCTCATTCGTTTCATCCGATCCTTCTCCAGCCTCTTTGGTTACTCCGTCTGGTTCGTCTTCGTCGACAGCCGATAGGACAGCTTCATCAGACTCTCTGCCAGATGCACATTTTCCACGGTCACTTCCTTCGGCAGATTCAGATCGGTCGGTGCAAAGTTCCAGATACCTTTTATACCCCATTTTGCCAGATCCACCGCAAGCGGAACCGCGCTGCTTCTCGGTACCGTAATCGCCGCTATATCAACATCATTTGCTTTAATATATTCCTCTAATTCATCGGATGGGCGGACAACGGCATTCCTGATCTTAGTACCGATCAAATCGGGATTAATATCAAATAATGCCGTCACTAAAAATCCTCGACGTTCAAAATCGACATAATTTGCTAATGCTTGTCCTAAATTACCTGCCCCAACAATGATAAGATTGTATTTCATTTCCAATCCGAGAATCTTACCGATCTCGGAATGTAAGTATTCCACATTATATCCGTACCCCTGTTGACCAAACCCCCCAAAATTATTCAAATCCTGCCGGATCTGCGATGCGGTAACCTTCATCTTTTCACTTAATTCCTTCGATGATATACGCACGACATCCTTCTCCAGCAAATCTCCCAGATAACGATAGTATCTGGGTAATCTATTTATAACTGCTTTTGAGATTTCTTTCTTATACAATGATTTTCCTCCTTCTCCTTTGTCTCCTTCCTCAATTATATTAAATTGTTAATAATAAGTCAATGTCGTTTCCCATCCGAAAAACGTTCGTTAAACGTTTGTGTTACTATTCACACCCGACATGTATACCATGCTATGATTTCGACAAATGTATCC
>ENA-UOOK01001805-UOOK01001805.1-fermentation-metagenome-genome-assembly--contig:-NODE-1805-length-27676-cov-8.514681_pt1 | contig 27676 bp, 25 predicted proteins | sample MGYA00245777_ERZ724023 | MGnify/ENA primary metagenome ERZ724023 (study PRJEB28704, sample SAMN03018312) | fermentation metagenome | biome: anthropogenic terrestrial biome; feature: soil; material... | reverse complement strand
CATAAGCAGCAGAGAAAGATTATTAAATATAGTAAGACAAACGGAAAATGAAGGAGAAATAATGGGAATGAGTCCACATTTTATGATTGTATCGAAAAAATAATGATGGTCTAACTATACGGTCTATGCTGTTATTTGGAAATAGAAAAAGGGTACTAAGATGTTAGCTGCGCATATGACGGGCTATCCATAATATTGTAAAAATTTAGATAACACGAAGCAAACAAGCTCCAACTTATTACCATGGAGGAAAATAATGAATATTAAATGGGAACAGGAATGGGATAAAATATATAAAAGCCAAGGGGAAGTTCAATTTGATATACTACCAACTGTAAAAGTAGCGGCAGATATTTTTAAAAAAAATGGCATTAAAAATGTAATGGATTTAGGATGTGGTACAGGAAGACATTCGATATACCTTGCAGAGCAGGGTTTCAAAGTATATGCTACCGATATTTCTGAAACAGGATTGGAAATAACAAAATCAAAAGCTGAAAAATTGAATTTGAGTAATATTGAGTTTAAACAACATGATATGAGAGATATATTATTTGATAACAATACATTTGGTGGAATCTTATGTGTATGGACAACGGGACATGGGACATTGGAGGACTCCCGTAAAAATATTAACGAAATATACAGAGTGTTAAAAACTAATGGAATAGCAGTTATTGATTATGTATCAATATATGATGAAAATTATGGAAAAGGCATAGAGATAGAGAAAGATACCTTTATTAATAATGTTGAAGGTGAAGAAAACATTCCACATCATTATTCCTCAATTGAAGAACTAAACGAATTATATTCAAATTTTTCTCAGGTTGAGATAACGCCGGTTGATTATCAATTTTTTGATAATTATGGAGAGAAACACATTATAAAAGCATTTGTTGTTATCTCTATAAAGTAATGTATAGCTCACGTTTTTCTCTACATAAAAAAATAATCTTTTTGAAAGTTTTGGATTGCAGATTGGAGGGAATTAAAATAAACGTTGAGATACGTAAACTGACACCAGATTTGTTAGAAGATTACTTATATTTTTTCGAAAATGAAGCTCATGAAGATAATGAAGGTATTATAATTTTGAGGTGATAGTAAATGAAGATAAAAAAGCTGCAGCAGTCTGAAAAAGTGGATGTAATAAATCTTGTATGGAACGTTTTTTTAGAATTCGAAGCGCCTGATTATATAGATGAAGGTATCAATACGTTTCGTGATTTTATTAATAATGAGGGCGCAATAAGCGGACTTGAAATATATGGAGCATACGAAAATGGAAATCTTATTGGCATAATAGCAACGAGAAACGAAGGTAACCATATTGCATTATTCTTTGTACATGGAAAATATCATAGGAAGGGGATTGGGCGGAAATTACTTGAAGTGGTTCTAAAAGATAGTACATCAGAATCAATCACTGTTAATTCATCACCTTATGCAACAGAGATATATCATAAACTGGGATTTGTAGATACCGATATAGAACAGACAAAGGAAGGTATGAGATTCACACCAATGAAATACCAAAAATATCGATAAAAGGTATGAAAAAATTTTATGAAAGTTGCGGATTTGAAGCCGTACCCTTCAGTTATAATGGGGACGGTATGAGAATAAAAATTGAAAAATAATTATTCAAATTCTAATTTACTAGGGAGAAAATATGTATAAAAGTGCAATTCACATATATGGAGCATCAGGCTCAGGGACATCTACTTTAGGTAAGTTTATATCAGAGCAGCTTGGATATACTTTTATGGATACTGACGATTATTTCTGGCTTCCAACAAACCCAAAATACACTAAGAAAAGAGATAAAGCAGAAAGGCTTCAAATGATGGAGAAAGATATCCTGAAATCAGATAAATCTGTTATTTCTGGTTCACTCGTAGATTGGGGAGATAACTTGATTCCATATTTCACATTGGCAGTTCGGGTAATAACGGGTAGTAAAGTTCGTATTGATCGATTAAGAGAAAGAGAAAAGAGGTATTTTGGATCACGTATTGAGATTGGAGGAGACATGTACCAGAATCATTTGGAGTTTATTGAATGGGCGGCATCTTATGACACTGGAGATGTAACTATGAGAAGTAAAGTAAAACATGATGACTGGCAAAGATTATTAAGGTGCAGACAAATTATTGTAAACGGTGAAGACGATTTGACGTATAATTTGGAACTTATAAAAGATAATCTGTTACTATAGTACAAATTCTAATTTAAATACCCAATTATTTATATAACCTTGCAAGATTTGGAGGTGAATAAAACTTGCTTATTAGACCAATAAAAAGTACTGAGATTATGTTATTAACAGATTTTTTGGCGGAGAAACTATAAAATAAAAACGGATATCAGGAGGATACGGATGGCAAATAAACCTGTCAAAGACACAATCCATGCAAAAGGTGTAGAGATTGCAATTTACACAGAAGACTTTCAAAATGAGTTTATATCTCTTACAGACATCGCACGATATAAAAGCGATGAGCCATTTAGTGTTATTAATAACTGGATGAGAGGCAAAGATACTATTGAATTTTTAGGATTATGGGAACAATTACATAATTCTGCTTTTAAACCTATCGAATTCGATAGGTTTAGAAAAGAGGCTGGTTATAATTCTTTTGCATTATCACCACAAAAATGGATAAAGAATACAAATGCAATCGGAATGGTTTCAAAATCAGGACGTTATGGAGGTACTTTTGCACATTCCGATATAGCTTTTGAATTTGCATCTTGGATATCTGCAGAATTTAAATTGTATATTATCAAAGATTATAAAAGGCTTAAAAGTGACGAAAGTAGCAGGCTTTCCTTGAGTTGGAACTTGAACCGTGAAATTTCAAAACTAAACTACAGAATTCATACAGATGCAATTAAAGAAAATTTAATTCCGCCAGAATTGACCCCTTACCAGATTTCAATGACATATGCTATCGAAGCCGATGTACTGAATGTTGCATTATTTGGAAGAACAGCAAAACAGTGGCGTGAAGAAAATCCCGACAAAAAAGGAAATATAAGAGACTACGCAACATTGAATCAATTGATAGTTTTAGCGAATATGGAAAGCTATAACGCTATTTTAATTGATCAGGGCAATGCCCAATCAGACAGGCTTAAGCTTTTAAATAAACTAGCTATCCGTCAGTTAGAGGCTATTCAGGAAATCAATACTGACACAATTAAAAAGCTTGGAGGTTAAATATAAAGCTAAAAATGTACCGGAATGGTATGATTATTGTTAAAAAAAAGGATTGTATGAGGAGACGTGGCACCCGGGGAATGGTATCGGTATCTTGAATTACAAAAGGTTGGCTGCCTATATTTATAAAAGGTTGTACATCTCGTTGGCATGAGCTTCAATAAGAAAACGCCCATATGCGAGTCGTTTTAAAATATGCATGGAGAATAAAAATATTTTATATACCCGTAAATTATATTCCGAATCGTCAGATGAAACGGAAAAAGCCTTAACTGCAGCTTATTTTATTGGGAATTACCGGAAGCAACAAGTGTTGTAAACCGGGAATTTGTATGGAGGATTAAAATATGAGTAAGAAAATTATATTACTTAATGGGCCGTCCAGTTCTGGTAAATCGACATTAGCGGGAACCTTACAAAAATTAATAAAAGATATGAAAAATGAGAAGTATGGAATAATTTCAATTGATGATTTCCTTAAAATGTCAACAGACGAAGTAATATATGAGGACGATGTATTTGAGGTATCTTCAAAACTTTGTAAGAATGCAATTGAGTTACTTGGTTCGCGACAAGGTGTTATTATTGACCATGTAATTACAAGTGAGCGCATCTATAAGAAACTAATTGAAACTTTGAGATTCTATGACATTTATTTAATACATGTAACTTGTCCACTTATAGAATTAGAAAGAAGGGAAAAAGAGAGAAAAAATAGATGCTTGGGTTCTGCAGAAGCATCTTATCAGTATCTATTTCCAAAAGAGGACTATGATTTAACGGTTGATACATTTCAATTATCTGCAGAAGACTGTTCATTGCAAATTATTGGTATATTGAAGTGAAAGATAACTTCCAACTTAAAAGGGTGGTTTGAAGAAGATATATTTAGTGAAGAATAGTATATGAGTATTGTAAATTGGAGGATCATATGAATTCAAATTTAGGTTTAGATAGGCTGTCTCTTCCTTTGTTGCTAATATCATTGCCTATAACAGTAATGAGTGTTTTGTTGCCGATGTATACATCTGCTCTTGGGTTAAATGCATTGCAGGTTACAGGGCTGTTTTCGGTGTTTTCCTTTATTCTTGTTATAATGCGTCTTTTCATAGGACGCATAACTGACAGAATAGGCAGAAAACCGGTATTTATCTCAGGCTTGTTGTTTTATGCTTTATCATATTTTATATACACTATAGGCAGAACCATATCATTAATTTATATAGGAAGAAGCTTGCAAGCTATTGCGGCGGCGTCTGTTAATATTTCCATATACAGCATGATAGCCGATTTGAATATTAAAGGTAATGCACATAGTTTTGGCAAGATAAATGGCTATTATGACAAGGGAGGTCTTTTAGGAATAATACTTTGCTTTTTTGTCCTTTATACTCCAAGCTTAGTTGACGGATGGTCTCGGCTATTTGCCATTTGTACATTTTTAGCAATATTATCAATAACTTATTCACTGATATTTTTACATGAAACAAAACCATTAAGCAGAAATATTTCAAAGGTTTCTTTAAATGATAATAAAAATTTATTAAGAATATTCAGCTTAATTTTTAGTATTTTTACAAGCACGGTTTCTGCAATTTTTGTACTATATTTGCAGAGTAGATTTAATTCAGATTTGTTAGAAATAGGTATTGCATTTTTGTTTCCAAATCTGATACTTGCTTTTGCATCCCCAAGGCTCGGAAGGATAAGCGATAATATCGGAAGTAAAAAAGTATTTTCTGTTTCATTAATTATGCTGATTATCAGTATGTTTGTATTGCCTTTTATGGATAATATTTATTTATTCGGAGCAATATGGACAATTTATATAATTGCTATTACTTTGCTTGATGTAACATTAATGGGTGTTTATGTAGAAGATTTAAAGGAAGAAATCAGGGGAGCGGCTATTGGCAAATTAACTATGGCCTCAAATATTGGGAGTATCATTGGTCCGGTAATAGGCGGCCTTGCTTTTCAAATAATAAATATAAAGGCTCCCTTTATTATCAGTACCATTGGATTTGTTTTGATGTTAATTATGATAATATATTATGGCAGGCATCAATTTAACTGAGAAACATTATGATATTAGCTTTATAGCCAGCGGCTTTTAAAGAAATAGGAGGTTAATAACAGAGTTTAAACGAAATAATTATGAAAATAAGAGGAAAGCATATGAAAATTTCAGAGAAGATCGCTCAATTGGAAAAATACAGTCCCATGTTGTATTTAGACTATAAATTAACTTCATGGGGAAGAATGCTCTGTGACATAGAGAATAAAGAAAGTTATACATCCAATTATGCCGTTATTTACAGGAATGAAAATATTGACGATATAATTAAAGAAGTTGAAGAATACTATAATTCAAGAAATATAGTTCCTAAAATTTTTTATCGTCATGGCTCGGTGACATTGGATGTGTTAAAACCATATTTCACAAAACATGGTTATGCAATAAGAGAATTTGATATGGACTTGATGATTTTAGATATACATAATAATAGAAATAAAAATGTTGAAAAGTTTAAGGTAAATATAATAAATCATGCTCTTGAGGGACAGGAATATAACTTGGCAATAGAACAAGATAACGGTGAAACATATGGCATAAAGCTTTTAAATAAACAAATTGCTTCAGGGAATGCTATGTTTTTTGTTTATGATGAATTTAATAAACCTGCCGGAATGGCGTTGGCTGAAAAATATAACGATGTTGTCTATATATCAGACGTCTATACAACACCTTCAAAGAGATGCAAAGGGTATGGAATGGCAGTAGTAAATGCTGTTATTTCACATTATAATAATTCTTTGATTTATTTGCATACAGATAACCCGGATGCGGCAAGTGTTTATAGAAAATTGGGATTCTTAGGCGAGAGATTAAGGTCATGGTGGGCTGTAAAAGGCTCATTGCCGGAGTGGTGCATGGAATAAGGATACCAATATAAATAGGAATTTATAGGAGGAATTATTTGTGAAAACATCAAAAATGACGGTGATTGGGTTATTGATTTGCCTTACATGTCTTTATTTCATGAGTGAAGTATGGCTTAAAACACCATTAGTGGTTTTCGGAGGGTACGGATTCCCAATTGGTGTGGTTATTACATTAATAGGTTTATTTAAAAAGGAAAAGAACTGACAAATTCCAACTTGTCGATGATGATAAAAAGTCCCATAGATAATAGGAATTTATTGATGATGGAGGTTTCATATGAATCCAAAAATATATGAATTTGATGCAATTATTCAAAAGGTTCCTGACATAGACGGAGCATATGTAGAAATCCCATTTGATGTAAGGGAGGAGTTCGGTAAGGGACGCGTACTTGTTCATGCTACGTTTGACGGCGAGCCATATGACGGGCAGGTTGTGAGAATGGGGACACCATGCCATATCATCGGTTTGCGCAAAGATATTCGTTCAAAGATCTTGAAACAGCCTGGCGATATGGTCCACATAACTTTGCGGGAGCGGGAGAAAAATTAACATTTAAATCACAAAGCCGGACCGGCAACTTCCAATTTCAAGTTGGATAGTAAAATAGTAATTTGCAGAAAGGTGGCAAAATTGTGCTACAAGGTTTTAGCCAAGAAAAACTAAGTAGAACTCCGCATGAAATTGGGTATTAATAATACGATTTAAGCATTTTAGCTTGATTATGTATAAACCGTTGAAAATATTTTTTTATTCTAAGCAGAAGGAAAATATCCGATTCGCATTTCCCTCGATGTTGATCGATCATTTGATACAATCTGAAAACAGCGTTGATTTGAAACCGATTTCCACCGGTCTGATGGAGTTGGCAAAAAGATGGGAGAATATATAGATGAAAACAAATAGGAACCTGCATAATATATTTATTTGGCTACATCATGTGATATGTAAATATGATAAACATTTATATCTATTTATTCTTTTATCTGCAATAAGCAACTGCATTTCGATTATCGCGGTTGCATTAATTCCTAAGTTCCTTTTGTCGATAATTCAACAGGAACAAAAATTTACATCCATCATGATAACATTATCCGTTTATGGTGTAATATTGTTGGTTAACGGTTTTTTGAATAATTATACGAGAGAATACAGTGAAGCAAAATATATGAAAATTCGTCTTAGCATCATAGAAGAGAATGGCGAAATGTTTATGAAGCTTCCATATAGTACCATTGAATCTTCTGATTTTATGGATCTATGCCAAAAGGGGCATGCTGCACTTCGAGGAAGCGAGCAAGGATTTCATGCTGTGCTCACCAATATCTCATTATTTTGCGGACATGTATTAACTTGTATCATTAGCTTTTTGTATGTTAGCAGTTATGCATCGTATTTGCTTGGTTTAATTGTAATCATCGTGTTGATAAATCGTTTTATTCAATATAAGCAGAAAGAGAGAGAGAAAGCAATTCGTGACGAAATGGTTTCTGAGAATCGTCAGGCAGATTATTATTATGAGGTTATGAGCGATTTTAGCTATGGTAAAGAAATTCGAATGTACTCATTCGCAGATTGGGTAGAAAGAAAATTAAATACTGCATTGTCTGGAATCAGAAGTAAAAAAAGAATTATTTATCGTAATGATTTAATCTCTGGTTTTATATTAAAGGGATTGGTATTTATACAGGAGAATATCGTTTATCTGGTTTTTATTATCGCTACCCTTGCAGGAAAGATAGATATAGGAAGCTTCTTGTCGTATATTGGTTTAATTACTTCATTTTCAGTAGCATTTAACTCGCTGCTCGAGGATAGTGTACAGATAAGATATCATAGCATGTTTGTACAGGACTTGATTGAATATCGGAAAGTATTGGAAACTTTGATACAAGAAAATAAGAAGATCGAATGCCAGTTGGATAAAAGTGATTGGAAGATCGAATTCGAGAATGTATCATTTCGCTATCCAAATAGGAAGGAATGTGCTCTTAAAAATGTATCTTTTACAGTGGAAAAAGGTCAAAAGATAGCGCTAATTGGACTGAATGGCGCGGGTAAGACAACAATCATTAAGTTGATGACCCGGCTGTATGATGTTGATGAGGGACGAATACTTTTTAATCATGTAGATATTCGCAATATTGACCGGGAACAATATTATCGTCTATTTGCACCAATGTTTCAGGAAGTTTTTTTGTTTGCATTTTCAGTAAGTGAGAATATTGCAATGAACTATAAGGACTTGGTAGATCGAGAAAAAGTAATGCGCTATTTATCTGATGTAAAAATGGTGGATCAAGTGAAGGCTTTAAAGAATGGGTTAGACACGAGCTGCCTAAAAATACTAGATAATGAAGGGTGTCAGTTCTCCGGGGGTGAAGAACAGAGATTTCTACTGGCAAGGACTCTATATAAGGATTCGGATATCTTTATTTTTGATGAACCAACGGCAGCACTAGATCCAATCATTGAAGATCAAATCTATCAAGAGTTTAATCGATTTACTTATGGAAAGACAACATTTTATATCACTCATCGATTGGCAAGTACAAGATTTTGTGATCGGATATTTGTTTTTTCTCATGGAAGACTTTTGGAAGAAGGCACACATGATGAGCTGATGGCACTTAAAGGAGAATACTGTTCTTTATATGAATTACAATCAAAGCATTATAGCGTTAAGTGCTAAGGGAGGTCTCTATGGGAAAAAATCATAATCAAATCAAAATTATGAAGAAGCTGTATTTTGAAGCATGGATTCATTCAAAATCCTATTTCCTTTGTACGATTCTGCTTATTATAGTCAACGCAGTTTTACCATTTGCAAGTATCTATATTCCTAAAATCATTATTGATGCTATTGTCAATAAAGAGCAACTGACAGCCATTTTATTGTGGGTATTCATTATGACTGCTGCAAACTACTTGGGATTTATGATAAAGCAGTTACTATCATATATGATGAGCTGTATTGAAGATAATTTTGCGGATATTTGTAGGACAAAGTTAGGCAGAACCTCAATGGATATGGAATATAGGCATGTTGAAAATAGCAAGGTGCTGGATGAGTTAGAAAAGGCAACAAGAGGAATGTTTTGGTATTCTGGAGGGCTCAAGCGAGTTACCAACTCCATGGTTGAAATTATATCCAATGTGATTACCTTAATAGGAATCTTAATTATGGTCATTACCATGAGACAGTTATATGTAATCGTTATCTGCATCATCGTGTTGGCTCAGATATTCATTGAATATAAGAATAGTGGCTATGATTTAGGTTTTTTTAAGGAAATGAATAAGTATAATCGAGAATTTCGATATTACACAAATATCTTACAAAACTATGATTTTGGGAAGGAAATCAGGCTCTATGGTGCACAACCACTTATTCTCTCCCATGTAAGAGACTATGAAGTATATTCTGATCTGGTATTTCGTAGAAAAGCAAAGCAAAAATCAATCACTGGTTTAGCAACCGCTGTTGTCAACATGATCTTGCAGGTTAGTGCGTATGCAAATATTTGCCGCCAAATAATAGATGGTGCTATTACCATCGGCAGCTTTAGTTTATTAAGTAATGCTTATGTAAGTATTGTCTCAAAATCCAGCGCTATTTTCTATAATGTCTTTAATATCAAAAAGAGCATTTCTTTGATTTCAGATTTCTATTCTTTTATTGATACATATGGTAACAGTGAAAAGAAAGAGCTGTTAAGTGAAGAGATTCATGCTGACGAGAACTATACGATTGAATTTAGGCACGTATCATTTTGTTATCCGAATTCGGATGTCTATGTATTAAAGGATATCAATACAAAGATTCTTTCAAACCAGAAAGTGTCCATCGTCGGAAAGAATGGAGCTGGAAAGACAACATTTATCAAATTGTTAGTAGGATTATATCAGCCGGTCGAAGGACAAATATTATTGAATGGTAAGGATATTAAGGAGATCCCGTTTAAGAAATATCAGAAAATAATGGCAACCGTCTTTCAGGATTTCAAGACATATACAGCAAGTATCAAAGATAACATATGTATGGATTCCCCAATGAGAAAAGAAGATTATGAGGAAGTAATCGATAAAGTTCGTTTAAAAGATGTGATCGATCATCTTCCTGACAAGGATGAAACAATACTTGGAAAACAATTTTCAACCAAAGGCCAGGAGTTATCTGGAGGACAGAAACAACGAATCGCAATTGCCAAGGCAATGTATAAAGATAGTCCTTTTCTTATTTTGGATGAACCAACTGCAGCTCTAGATGTAAAAATGGAATATGAGATCTATCAATTAGTAAGTGAATGTAAAACAAGAGGTGCAGTAATATTTATATCGCACCGATTATCAAGCTGTACTTTTTGCGATCGTATTCTCGTGTTTGATCAAGGAAAAATAGTTCAAGACGGAAATCATCAACAATTGTATCGCGAAGAGGAAAAATTATATCACAAATTATTCTATTCACAAGCAAAATATTATGTATAGATAAATCGAGCAAAAGTAGGAGTGTAAGATATAAAATCATCTAAAAAAACTATTGTTTTTTCCAATGTGTCCATGTGATCATTGGTTCATATCCAATTGAGCTGTAGAATGAATTCCCACCGCCAGTCATATGTGTTGCGCCAAGAGGCTTCATTCTTCTGTACATTTCAGATAATGCTGCAGCTGCAAGACCTTTATGCCGATACTCAGGCACTGTACAGAGCGGTTCCATATATGCAAGGTGATTCTCAGGTGCCCACCACATGCCTGCCCAGCATACATAATTACCTTCTTCATTCTGGATTGCAACATCATACTGTGGCGTTGCATGAGGAGAAGCCTCCAAATGATATCCAACATCAAGATCCCCATCCCATGCTCCTTCTTGTTCATGGTCAAAACCTTTCCAGCAACATATTAACGCTTTTGCCATATCAATTTTTTCAGGTTCCACAAAGCTGAAACCTTCTGGCAGTTCATAAGCCAGAGGTTTACTAAAGTCATAAATCATATCAACATATTCACCATCTTGTTTAAAGCCTGCATTTATAGCGGCCTCAGTTACAGCATTCTGACCTTTAAAAATATTAAGTTTCAGATTGCCATCCTTATCAATCAAAAACTTAATTGCATGTTCAATCATTTCAGATGTAATCTCTTCATACCCAGGTCTTAAGCTAAAAAAAGCTTTGCCAAGCTGACTTTCGTAGAAGCAGAATCCTACGATTCTACTGTCATCCTCCCAAATCATATTTCTGTGACTCATTGTTTTATCTGACCAATCGGAAGAAAGTGCATATTCAAAAAATGGTGCTGGAACTCCATTTCTCCAGTCTTTTTCATATATATCATTCATGAATTGATATACTGCCATAAAATCAGAAAGAATCATAAATGGTCTTTTTTTTATATTTTTCATATTTTTTAACATCCTTTTTGCATTGCAATCGTTTTACCACGTCATATATTATAAATTTCAATACCTTACCCCTACAAATTCTTTAGGATAGAATCGATGATGGTGTAAACGAAAAAGCAGCTTTGACTTACCAGTAACTGCCCTTTCGTTTACATCATTTTCAATTTGTCCTAATTGAACAAAGTAAGCGTCCGGATAGCCAGTTTACTATGGGGATTCAATCTTTGTCCCTTTCCTAAAGAATAACACTTTTACTGTGTAGAGTCTAGATAAATCAGTACTGTTTTATATGTCTTTGTACGACAAACAGACATCAGTAACTGAGGTTAAAAAATGTATGAAAATATATGGATTAATCTCGTACAAATGTATGCTGCTTATTGGCACCCATATGTCCGCCACATATTTTGCAAACGCAGATATCTATCTTCCAAAGATGCTTCAGCATTTCTGGTACAGACATATCTTTTATTTCGGAAATATATTTTTTGTACCCGAGAAGATTTCTGCACAATGTCAGTTTCTTTTGTTTTGTACGTGAAGATAAAATCTCATAGTGGCGCATTCTAACAAAGCGCTTTGGTGGCACATGCATCAAGAAGCGACGAATGAACTCTATTCCAGTCAGCGTAAATTCCTTCCATTGTCCTTGATTCTTATAATCCTTTACAGAAAAGGTGGCTGTAGTATCTGTCATTCGGATAAGCCTATAATTACTGATTGCAATTCGGTGAGTATATTTTCAAGATATCGTATAACGGACCCAGCACCATTAAATGTTCCTTTGCTGTAAGAAATCCATTCCCTGTCATAGCAGGAATGAATGAGTTCCTTGAATGCATAGTGATTTTTGTACATGGATGCTGAACCATGGAATTCCAGCTTGTTATTTTCCCATAGAGCCTTTAGTTCTTCCATATATTTTCCACAGAACTTTTTGGAGAGAACACGAATCGGAAGGAAGAATTTAGAGCCATTGCCCCTCCAGCCATTTTTTGAATCTAAACCGCCACCAAGGGTAAGAATCTTTGGGAGTTGATAATCCAGAATCATCCGAGAAACCATGATATCATCCCAAAGAATATGTAAGACGTTGCGATAAAAGAATCGGATGGCAGAATTATTTTGTTCAATTCCAATACCGTTCGGATTCAAAAATCTTTTTTCCACCATTATCACAAAAAGACATAACTTTCCGCCAAGGGAGAAGTTATGTCTTTTGTATGTGATAAAGTATGGTATCATAGATTCAAGGTTTATTCGGTCAAACAGATAAATAGGAAATTGACGGTTAGTTTTTAACTGCTGATTATAATATGAAGGTGAAAATAATGGATATAGAATTTATTAAAGCGTCATTAAACGATATTGATGAAGTGGAAAACTTATATTAGCTTTGATATGTGAGGGGGCGAATGAAACTATGTGTTTATGGAACGATGAGCCTGGAGCATATCAATGGGTTTTTAAAAAACTAAATAATATTCTTGAACTTGAAATAATCCAATCAGAACAGACCTTCAAAAACCCAAGTATCGATAAATCTCATATCGCATTTTCAGGTCATGAGAATTTGGGCAGATTTGTTCATAGAGTGTTACGTGAATTTAGTATGCTTAAAACTGAATACTCCACTGATGGTTATCAATGTTTATGGGGACATGAATTTCCTTTACAAGCATTAAATCGATTAAGTATTGGTGCAAAATCTATAAAACAATGATTTGATTTGCTTTCTTTCACGAATGCGAAGTAGATCCTATTTTATTGGAAATAGCGGTCACCTTTGTAATTGGATTCGTTATTTGGTTAATATACGAATGGTCCGTCCTTTTTGAATATAGAATCAAAAAATTGGAAAAGCGCATAGAAAAATTAGAAAAGAGAAATTGATAAAATTAAGAAATATTGTGTAAACTTCCAAATTATTAATGTCGTAGAGGAGACGGAATCTTATATCGAAAAAACTATGGCGGTGTAAAAAATAAGAATCATCTGTAGCAGAGGGGCCCAGAAGGTTGGAATATGGGACAAGTATCTATCGGAGAAGAATATTACACTAATTTATTTATCGGATATAAATCAAGAAATGATATTTTAAGATATTATCTATGATGAAAGAGGTGTGAAATCTGGAATCTTTGCAGAAAATAAACCGAAACTGTTGCAAATGATTCAAAGAAGCAATCTTGAAATAGGATATTTAGATGTTTTTGATGTTACAATTAATAAAATTGTAAATGAGTATTATAACGATCTATAAGGTGTATATAAGGAGAATATTCATGAATGTCAAACAACAAGATAAGGAACATGCAACACACGGTGTATTAAGTAATTTTCGGTTTATGGTCAAGGAGCAATGGATATTTGAGAAAAAGCCGGTGTTTATATGGATCTTACGTATTTTATCGGGATTAGTCGTTTCATTATTAGGCATCTATTTTCCTAAAGTAGTATTAGATTCCATTGGTCAGTCTATTTCCAGCAGTGAATTTTTATTTCGTATCGGTATCTTAACCGTAGTATTAATTATTTTCCAATATGCAAGTTTTTTCTCGGAACAAAGCGTGATTATTGGAGCAATTCGAATCTTAAATATGCGGTTTTATATAGGAAAAGACCGGAAATCCCTGGACATGGATTATAGCATAGCAATGTCAAAAGAGGGAAAAATGAAGATTGAAAAGGGGCATAGTGCCATAAACAGAAACGTGTACGTTAACATGGCATCCTACTATATCAATCTTGTAGAGTTCTTGAAGAGCATGCTGGGACTAATTTCATTTAGTACAGTTATTTTATTGTTAAACCCAATTGTTATATTAATATTACTTGTTACATATCTGATTGATGGAATTGTTTCAATCAAAATACAGCAATGGGAGATTAGTGTTAAAGAAGAGAGAGCAGTTGTGAATCGACGTCTTGGTTATGTATTAGACGATATCAGCAATTCACTTATGGCAAAAGATATAAAAATATATAAAATGATAAATTGGATTAATGAAAACACCAGTAAATATATCAATGAATCTAAAGAATTAGAAAGAAAAGTACAGAGAAAGTATACAAATCAGCAGCTGATCGAAGTTTTATTGGTATTTGTTCGTAATGGAGGGGCGTATCTTTATTTGTTATGGAGAATGTTCCATTCCGATATGACAATTGGTGATTTTACGCTTTATTTTGGTGCAATCACTGGATTTGGGCAATGGTTAAGTCAAATCATATCAAGAATCAGTGGGTTATCCAATGCTAATTATCGTGTGGATGATTATCGCTATCTGATTGAGACGAAGGACCATATGAAGAGAGAAAAGGGAGCTGAGATCCCAGATGTGAAGGCCCCATGTGAAATAAGATTGGAAGACGTCAGTTTTCAATATGAGGGCAGTGATCATACCATCCTCAATCACATCAATTTAACGATACATAAAGGTGAGAAACTTGCAGTTGTGGGGAATAACGGTGCTGGAAAGACTACACTTATTAAGCTGGTTTGCGGATTATTAGAACCGATATCAGGTAGAATTCTGTTCAATGGAATTGATATACGTGAGTATAATCGAGATGAATATTACAAGTTGATTAGTGCATCCTTTCAGAATGTGTGTCTTCTTCCAATGAGTATAGCAATGAACATTGGATATAACAAAGATAGCAGCATAGACAAGGAAAAATTGAACGAGGCTGTAAAACTGTCTGGATTAAATGAAAAGATTACATTGCTGGCAAATGGTCTGGTCACAGAATTGGTGCCTTCTGTGGTTGAAGGTGGAATTAACTTATCTGGCGGAGAAACACAGAAGTTAATGCTGGCACGTGCCATATATAAAGAAGCTCCATTGATTATTCTGGATGAACCAACGGCTGCACTAGATCCAATTGCAGAACAGGAGATGTATTTGAAATATAATGATTTAACTAAAAATCGTACTGCAATCTATATTTCACATCGACTTTCGTCTACAAGATTCTGTGACCGCATCATACTGTTAGATCAGGGAACAATTGCAGAGACCGGAACCCACGATGAATTAATGAAATTATCCGGTAAATATAAAGAACTATTTGAAATACAAAGTCAATACTATAAGAGCGATGCTGAGGGGGTAGAAGAATGAAAAGAAAGGAAGGGGAAAACGGTAGTTTTTCAGAGAACATAGGTTTGATAAAGCGAGCACTGTCCATAATTTCAGAACTATCGCCTAATATTTTAAAAATCAATGTGATTAAAGCATTCATTGATGCATTAACTCCCTATATCGCAATCTGTATGTCCGCTTTGATTATTGATGAATTAATCGGAGAGAGAAATCCTGCGGTATTATTCCGCTACGTTCTTATTACAACGGCAGGCACATTAATTTTTAATATATTATCTGCCTTTTTACAAGAAAAGATAAATATCATGAATGCGTTATTTCATCATGAATTTAAAAAATATCTAAATAACATTAAGCTGAATTTAGATTACGCTAAGATGGAAGATCCCAAATACAATGAGCTTCATTCCAAAATTGTGGGCTCCATGTTTATGATAAATGGAGGTATTACAAGTGTTGTCGGCTTGATTACAAGTCTGGTAACAAATAGTATCTCATTTATAACTGCAGTTATTATCATTGCAAGAGTGTTTATGAAAACATCTGGAGAAACCAATAGTTTTGCTTCACTGGGAGTTGGCTTATTATATACCTTAATTATTATCGGGTGCATTACATTAACGGTAAGGAATTCCAAAAAAGAAAGCAAAGAGGAATTTGGCCTTTATAAAAATTGTGCTACAAACCGTTATATTGATTATTATCATTTTAACTATATGGAAGATGATAAAGCAGCGAAAGACATACGTATTTTTAACCAAAGAGATTTAATTATCGGAGAGATCAGAGATAAAGCGCGTAAACCCTGGATGAATATTTTAATCAAAAGATCCAGACTGATACAAAGGTATTTCGGTTCCAATATAATCATCGGGGCATTTATCGGAGGACTTACCTATGTTGTTATTGGTTTAAGAGCACTAAAGGGATATATCAGTTTAGGTAACGTATCACAAAGTTACGCGTCCATCGTGATACTGATTTCTTCTATTCAGAATCTCTTTGTCTCTATGTCACAGATCACCAGCAACAACGATTATCTGAAAGTTTTGTATGAATATATCGATTTATCGAGTGCATCTTCAAAAGGCGACATGATTCCAAAAGAACAAAGCGGCTGGACAATCGAATTTCATAATGTAAGTTTTAAGTATCCCTCTATGGATGAATATGCATTGAAAAATGTATCTTTTCAAATAACATCGAACAGCCAGACTGCCATCGTTGGAGTAAATGGTTCTGGAAAGACTACAATGATTAAATTGTTATGTGGATTTTACCAGCCTCAGGAAGGGTATATCACTTTGAATGGAATCAAGATTGAAGATTATAACCGTGATGCATATCTTGAGTTATTTTCTGTCGTATTTCAGGATTTTAAGATCTTTGCATTCCCAATGGGCGAAAATGTTGCAGCATCTGTTCATTATGATGAAAAGCGGGTATGGGATGCATTAAAGACGGCAGGTCTTAATGAGAAAGCTGAAAGTTTACCGAATAAGCTTGAACAGTACCTATATAAGAATGTAGATGTTGAAGGTATGGATATATCAGGCGGAGAAGAACAAAAACTTGCAATTGCAAGAGCTTTCTATAAGGATGCTCCATTCATTATTTTTGATGAGCCAACTGCAGCACTTGATCCAATTGCTGAATCAGAAATTTATACAAAATTCAATCAGATTGTTGGTGAAAAAGCGGCTGTATTTATTTCACATAGACTCTCATCCTGTAGATTCTGTGAAAGAATATTCGTGTTTGATCAAGGGGAGATTGTTCAGCGTGGAACACATGATGATCTTCTGAAAGATAGCAATGGAAAGTATTATGAGTTATGGAATGCCCAGGCACAATACTATCAATAATGTGATGGGAAGAATGTCATATTTGTTACTAGAGTGTAAGGAAGAGTTAGTGCGAATTGCTTAGTGATAGTCATGGTAACAACAATATTTGATTTTATGGAGGGAAAAAATGAAAAAATATTATATTATAACACTCATTGTATGTATTATGCTTATATTAACTGCCTGTGGAAATTCTAATAGTAAAGTAGTAGACGAATATGATACAAGTAAACTTGGAGGTGATTTTGTTAAAAGTGGTAATGAGGCCTACGACATAGGTGCTAATAGGAATGGAATGCCAATCTTCAAAGATACTGATAAAGCTTTCAATCAAGCCCTTATTGATTATGCAGATGGATTCACAGCCATTCAAAAGGAATTTGATTTAAAGCGAATTAGCAAGAAAAACTGGGAAGTATATGAAAGTTATGGATGGCAATTATCTGCTGATAATAATGAGGATATCCGAAATCAAGGAAAAGAAATAACAAGTTTTTTTGATATATACGAAAACAGTTTTAAATAATGAACAATATTTCTCTATTAGTCATTTGGCCGATCTTTTTCTTTACAAAAACGATATTTAGCCTATAATTATATATGGATATCTTTGCTTTTTTCTAAATTAAGTAAAGCAGTCCGTATTTCGGGAAACTGTTTTTTGAGATTAAGATTTTATTATTAAGTTTCAGAATATAAATAAATGGGAGGACTTTATATGTACCTTGATCAATTGTTAGAGAAATTAGAGTATACTTGTCTGCAGGGAAAGGCACATACGCGGATTACAGAACTGGTATACGATTCAAGAAAAGTTGTGAAAGACTGCGTTTTTGTCTGCATCCCCGGTGCGGTATCGGATGGACACAGCTACATACCGGAGGTCGTTTCGAAGGGTGCAGCTGCTATCATTGTAGAAAAAGATATTTCCTTGCCGCCCAATGTTACCGTAATTAAAGTTGAGAACACAAGACAGGCTTTGGCCTATATGGCAGCGGCTTATTTTGACAATCCGGCAGAAAAATTAAAGACGATCGGCATTACTGGTACCAAAGGGAAAACAACGGCGACCTATATGATCCGATCAATTCTGGAGCAGAACGGCAAAAAGACCGGCTTGATCGGTACGATTGAGACGATTATCGGAGAAAAAACGACTCCTGCAAACAATACAACGCCGGAATCCTTTACGATTCAGAAAGCTTTTGCCGAAATGGTGGAAGCAGGCTGCCAATGTGTTGTAATGGAGGTTTCTTCGCAAGGCCTAATGCTTAATCGTGTCGACGGCTTTACCTTTGACTATGGGATCTTTACCAATATTGAACCGGATCATATCGGGGAAAATGAGCATAAGGATTTTGCGGATTATTTATCCTGTAAAAGCAAGTTGTTTCAGCAATGTAAGGTTGGAATCATTAATATCGATGATCCCCATGCAGAGGAGATCCTAAAGGGACACACCTGTGAGGTGGAGACATTTGGCTTCTCAGAGAAAGCGGATCTTCGTGCATCGAATGTTAGGTTAGAGAAAAGGCCGGGCTTTCTTGGAATTGCTTACCGGGTGGAAGGTCTTATGAATTTTGATGTGGAGATCGATATTCCAGGGAAATTCAGCGTGTATAATTCCCTTTGCGCGATCGGCCTTTGCAGGCATTTCGGTGTGGGAGTGAAGGAAATCCAGAATTCCTTAGATCAGGTAAAGGTACGCGGCCGTGTAGAGCTGGTACCCATTTCCGATAAATTCACATTAATGATCGATTATGCGCATAATGCGATGAGCTTAAAGAGTCTGCTGACAACATTGCGGGAATATCATCCGAAACGATTGGTATGCATGTTTGGATGCGGAGGCAATCGGGCAAAGAGCAGACGGTTTGAGATGGGAGAGGTATCCTCGAATCTTGCCGATCTGACGGTGGTAACTTCCGATAATCCAAGATTTGAGGAGCCACAGGATATTATCAATGATATCTTGGTCGGTGTTAAGAGAGGACCCGGAAAATATGTTGAAATTATTGACCGGAAGCAGGCAATCAAATACTGTATTGAGCATGCCGAAGAAGGCGATGTTATTGTGCTGGCAGGAAAAGGACATGAGGATTACCAGGAGATAAAAGGGGTAAAGCATCATATGGATGAGCGTGATCTTATTCGGGAAATCCTGGAAGGCAGATAAGTTCACACCCACCATGTATACCATGATATAATAAAAAGCGGACTAGTGGAGTGACAAGATCATGAACATGTTTTTTGTTCATGATATGATTTCGTCAAATGTATCCGAATCGGAGACGCTTTCGCTTAAGACTCAGCAAATACTCCTTATCGGATATCATTTATCGAAATCATAGGATAGACTTTATTAGGGTGTGATCAGTAACTTTATTCATGATTCTAACCCTACGCGGTTTGCGATAGGATAGCATTTGAAAAGGAAATATTATACCATTACTATAATACATATTAGTTTAATAGGCAAACAAAACATATCAATTTTCTTTTATTTTTTCAAAATAGTACTTTTGTAATATATAAAAGGCCGGCTTTTTATATTTCTTATCTGCGGAACAGAGTCCTTTTAAGTTATAATGTCCCTGTAAAAAACTTAATCTCCTTGGAGATCGAAAATCGTATAATATCCATGGCGTCATGCCCTTTATGTAAGAAATACGTCTCAATATATCAATCTGTTGCTGGTAGATATAAGCCTGGCAATCTTCTGTTCCTTTGTCGTCAATCGTTCCACGTTGCATAGCCCTCGCATCGGCTCCAAATTCACTAATGATTACCGGTTTCGAAGGATTGCTATTCTCTAACAATAGGGGCAATTTCGTAAAATCGGGTGTATACCATCCACAATACTCATTAATTCCAATCACATCCAAATATTCAATTAGCCGGTCTGCAATCACATTGCTTTCATGATCCACGATGCATGCTGCAGATACCAATCTGTTTGGATCCATTTGATGAGCCATATCTGCAAGCCGACTCATAAAGCTTAGTCTTATATCGGTATCTGCATTTTCATTACCAACTGACCATATGATAACACTCGCTCTATTTTTGTCACGGTGGATCAGTTCCATTAACTGATTCTGTGCATCTTCATATGTTTTTTTGCTTTCAAAATCAATAGCCCAATAAACCGGAATTTCCTCCCACAATAAAACACCTAACTCATCGGCAAGTTTTGCCATGTGTTCGCTATGAGGATAATGTGCCAGCCGCATAAAATTGCACCCTAATTCCTTGGCAAGTTTAATATTACTTATTCTCTCTTCCTCAGAAAGACCTTTTCCGTTTTCTAAACTTTCCTCATGGCAGCTAATTCCTCGCAAATAGAGTTTCTTTCCATTCAAATATATTTCTCCATTTAATACTTTAATTTCCCGGAATCCAATCCTGTCACAAACCTGATCACCAAAGCATTCTACTTCTGTCAGATACAGCTTCGGTGACATTGGTGACCATAGTACTGGCATCACATCGATCACTGTATGCCCTATTCCATTTACGATCTCCATTTCTTTTATTACATCCAATTCCGAAATTACAATTTTTCCGCTTCCGTTAACAGCCTCAGACATTTCAACCGTTGCTTCAATTTTATTAAAAGCTCCGTCTTGAATAAGCGCTATAGTAAAATCTTTAATATAGATTCTGGGTACTCGGATTAATTCAATATCACGATAAATTCCACCATAATTAAACCAATCTGTGTTTTCTGTAGGTACCTGTTCCGGTCTTCTTGTATTATTCACTGTTATAAGAATTCTGTTTTCTAATGCAAGAGCTTCGGTCAAATCAAAATAACAAGGTGTCGATCCTCCGCGATGCATTCCAATATACTTGCCATTTACAAATACACGGCAGATATAATTGGCAGCTCCAATCTTTAAAAACACTCGTTCCCCACCAACCGGCCGATATAAAAACTTTCTGGTAAATACTATACTTCCTTCATATAGCAGCAATTCTTCTTCTTTTATATTCCAGCAGCAGGGCAGTAATATCTTAGGCCATTCGTCAAAAGAATAATCCACCGGTAACTGCCGCCCATCTTCATCAAAATACCTCTCCTTATACCAGTCTGCGCGCAGGCAAGTATCATACTGATCTACTTCGTATGACCAGTATCCGTTTAAAGATTCCTTTATTCTTCCTTCATCAAACAACATCGATGTTACATTAGCCTGCTTATGCTCATACTTTAGCGTATAATCTTTTCTATGTATATCCGATTGAAAATTTCCAGGTTGTCCTTTTTCCATTTTTCTATCTTCCTCTCTCCTTTTATGCTTTTAACCCACTCGTTGCAATCCCCTGTACAAAGTATTTCTGTAAAAATACAAATAATATAATAACCGGTATTAATGAAACAACGGAAGCCGCCATAATATAGTTATAATCTGCAGAATTTTCAGTTATAAAAAAGCGAAGTCCAATCTGTAAAGTTTTGAGTGAATCTGAAGAAAAGTAAATGAGTGGTCCCATAAAATCATTCCATATAAACACAAAGGATGAAATGCATAAGGTTGCAATAGCAGGTTTTGATAACGGCAGCATCAATTTAAAATAAATTCCATACTCTGACAAACCATCAATTCTTGCGGCTTCTAACAATTCATTCGGAATACCGATATAAAATTGTCTAATTAAAAATACGCCAAATGCGGAAAAGGATTGTAAAAGTATATAACCGATATGTGTATTAACAAGTCCTAACTTTCCCATTAATATGTATTGCGGAATCATATATGCCTGCCATGGAATTGCAATGGTTCCCACATACAGTAAAAACAAGGTGTTACGCCCCTTAAATTCCATCTTTGCAAAAGCATATGCTGCAAAGCTGGATGTGAAAATCTGAATACAGGTTATGATAATTGTTATTTTCGCAGTGTTTGCAAAGTATTGCAACAGTCTCACTTTTTCCCAGATAACTTTATAATTTTCCCAAACAAAATGTTCCGGTATCCATTGCAATGGATAAGTAAAAACATCTTTACTCTCTTTTAATGAAGCAGAAAGCATCCAAATAAATGGAATTAGAAAAATTGCTGCCCCAATGATCAATAGTATATATAGGATACTCAATCTTATATAATGCATTAGGCCTTTCTTCTTAGAAATCGTATTCATTATTTTATTGTTATGAATTGAAATCTGTTCCATTCCGCATCTCCTCCTATAAGTAGCTGCGCCTTTCTACTTCTCTTTCAAATGATAAAACAATCACAAAATTTTTAAGTAATGCAGATGTCTCCACAGGGAATTACAACCCGTTACTGTTGGAAGTTCATAACAAATGTACGCAATTATTAATCAACTTGGGAATTTATGATTTATTTTCAAAGGGAATTCTTATTTCAGATATAAATGATAACCAAATTAACTTTGGAACTTTATATGGCTCATCGACCGATTATAATCACTTTGCAGAACTATGTTCCGATAAAGATATCATGTTTTCCTCTGGTATCGTGGATAATCCATTTCAATATGGAACAGGCGACTATGTTATCCCTTTTCATTCTCCTATTTATTCTTATCTAAGTGTTCACAAAGCTGGTGATCTTTATGTTGCTTTAAATGCAGCGATCATAACCAAACATTTTAACACAAAAGATGTATTAGCCAGCGGAGAGGTATTTATTATCATAGATGATTTTATGTATTCCTATGATGGCAATAATATCGCTAATATCTCTCAACTACTGCCTTACATAGACTTAGCTCAAGCTGAAACGATTGATAATCGTACCGCCCGCACAAAAAAAATACCCCAATTAGGTAACAATGAATTTATCTTAGTTCAATCAAATACTACCGGTTGGATCATTATGCAGCACATTCCGCAGTTTTATGTTAGCACTAATAATTTGAAATTATCCGTATTTATAGTAAATAGTCTGCTTATTATTTTTATTTCAAGTATGGCTTTCCTTGTCTTAAATCGATTAATCAACAAACCTGTTCAATCCATCGTAAAACAATTAATATGTGTGGCCAGCGGAGATTTTTCGACGCGTACTATTTTAAAAGGGGAAGATGAATTTTATGTAATCGGTAGAGAAATTGACCATATGACCGAGAGCATACAACAGCTCATGAATAACACTCTAGAAAATGAAAAACTAAAAACAGCCTATGAATTTAAAATTTTGCAATCACAAATTAATCCTCATTTTCTATACAATACCTTGAACTCAATACGCTGGTTGGGAGAAATGAATGGGGTAAGCGGAATTACCGAGATTACTACATCCTTAGCATCTATGCTTCATACCATAGCAAAAATACAAGCACAATTTGTAACCTTAGACACTGAGCTTTCTTTTATCAAAAATTATGTAACTATTCAATATTATCGATACGGAAACACGTTTAACGTTGACTATATTATCGAATCTGAAACACTACGACATGCAAAAATTATAAAGTTTATTTTGCAGCCACTTGTTGAAAATGCTATTTTCCATGGGATTGAGCCCTCCGGTCGCCAAGGGACGATATCTATTCGTGTATTTTCAGTTGATATGGATTTATTTATACAAGTGAAAGATAATGGAGTTGGTATTGCCCCTGGAGAGTTAGTAAAACTTAATAGCAATAAAACTGATTCTTCATCAAAAGATATCGGCCTTTCCAATATTCGACAAAGGCTTATACTCGAATATGGTGATGCATATGGATTAACGATTGAAAGTGAACTTTCTGCCTATACCCTGGTAACCATACATACTCCACTTGAATTTTTCGAAACAGATAATTCTACAGCAAGCGATAACAATCAGAATTATAAACCTACCTGTGAAGGAGATGAATATAATGCGAAAAGTATTAATTGTTGATGATGAACCTCTGGCACGCATTGGAATTCAATCTATGTTAAATACAATCGAAGGTATAGAGATAGCCGGAACTGCTCCAAATGGACAGGTTGCACTCGATTTGATTAAGCAGACACATCCGGATATTGTAATAACTGATATCAAAATGCCTGTTATGACCGGATTAGAATTAATGAAGGAAGTATATGATTTTGCTATGCCGAAACCTGTTTTTATCGTGTTAACCAGCTATGAAGATTTCGAATATGTCAGGACATCCATAAACTATGAAGCTTGCTACTATTTAATGAAGCTGGAACTTGATAAAAATAATTTGGCTTTAGCGCTTGAGAAGGCTTGCAAAGTAGTTGATGAACGCAAAAAACATAGCGCTGTTGATGTTTACATGCAAACAGGAAATGTTTTTGTGAATCGTTTTTACTTCAATCTGGTGAATTTCTTTTTCCACTCAGAAGACGATATCAAAGATATGGCCAATCACCTAAATCAGAATTTAGAGGCTCCTGCCTATGTAGCGGTTGCAATTCATTTAGCCCTGTCCCTTAGTCAAAAAGATGATCATTTCCAAGATTATAGCACTTATTTATCAATTATGAATACCATTAAAGAGGGCTTATCCATCTATCCAAACTGCCATTTTATTGCATGGAGTCAAGAAACAATTGGTATTATAATTCCATTGGCGAATTCCAATGATAATGAAGAAATGTATAAAGCAGCTTTGGTAAGAGCACAGCAACTTGTAAAACAATACTTTGACTGCGAAACAACCGTTGGAATCGGGAAAGAAGTTGACACGCTTCTTTCTCTGTCAGACAGTTTTCACTCCGCTCTTACCGTATTATCTAATTATATGTCGGAAAAAGGGACTTTCTCCGTATTCTGTTACAATGAAGCAGATAGAAAAACATCGATACCGGAACTAACGGGTGGCATTCAAATCCAAAAAATCAACAGGCACCTTATCCGGGCTTTTGAAAGCTGCGATATAGATTTATTTACTGATACCCTTCAAAAGCTATCAGCTGCCATTGACACGGCTAATATTTATGTATCGATTAATTGGATTTCTATCGTGCTTCATGTAATAATAAATTGTTTGGACGATGGAGAAATCGTCTTGGCAGAGGCTTTTTCAGAAGACCCAATGTCATATCAGTCTATTTATACCTGTACCACAATTAGTGCTATTCAAGAATATATGAAGTGTCTGCGGCAATGCATCGTCAGAAAGATGGAAGCATTAATTAATAATCCTAAATATAAAATTGTGCTTGCCGCTAAAACTTATATCCAAGAGCATATATATGAAAAGCTCAGTCTGAGTGAGGTCTCTGCCGCCATTGGCGTTAGCCAGAATTACCTTTCAATGTTATTTAGCAGCTGCTCAAGTTTAGGTTTTAATGACTATGTAACAAACTTGAAGGTGCAAAAAGGACGTGAACTGCTTTCAACCCAAAACCTAAAGGTATACCAAGTTAGCGAAATATTGGGGTTTGAAAACTCCCACTATTTTAGTAAGGTTTACAAAAAAGCAACCGGAATCTCCCCTTCAGAAACTCCATTTACGGGCGATCCAAAGCATTTACTAAGAAAATAAAGCAAATAACTGCTACAGATTCTTGTATGTGATCCAGTCGAAGTCTGCGTAATTGTCTGTTTCTGTATGATTGGCGGAGCAATAGATCCCGAGGGTGGTCCCTGTAAATCCTCCGGCCACATCCGTACTAAGTATTCTGGCATCCACTCCGGCTTTAACAATGTGATAGCTCTTACCATCATAGCTAATCGCAAATTTAAGATCCTGTTCCTCCGCTGTCACGCGTAAACGGATACTGTTATCGTTCTTCGTTAAATCTTCAATTAACATCTGCTCCAATACTTCCTCTTTGCCTTCAAAGCATTTGATCAGCTGCAGGACCGGAAGGCCGTCCCGCATCGTAATGACAAAACGGTAATGGAATTCATTGCTCTGTAATAATACGATTCCTGCCTCCTCATTCATATTATGCGGCATAAACTCCATCTTCGTCTCTAACATAAAGCTCATTCCGGTCTGCCTTAAGCCGACATAACTCGGACTGTCCAGATCCGTCATCTTCACCGGTGCCAGCTTCATACGAAGATAGCCTTTCCGATCATTTAAGCTGTAGTTTTCTGTTTTGGGATTTCTTAGATACAGAAAACGGAAGGGAAGCTTCTCATCATCAAAATCTTCCTTTTCCGGTACAACTTCTGCCGTAAAAGGCGGAAGGTCCGGTCCTTCTACCGTATCCTCAACAATTCCCTTCCCAGGGTTAATAAGAGGCCATCCATCCTCCCAGATCAGCGGAACCAGGAAGGTTTCTCTGCCAAGATTACGGTAATATCCGCCGTAAGGACGGGAAGCCAATACAACCATATACCATTCCCCGTTCTGTGTTTCGACAATATCCGCATGTCCGACATTCACAATCGGATAGTTTCTTCCCAGGTGCCGATGGGTAAGAATCGGATTACATTGATATCCCACAAACGGTTCGGTTAAGCTTGTTCCGGAGGCAATCGTTACGGCATGCTCATGACCGGTGCCGGCTTCCGCGATCATTAAATAATATCTGCCGTCCTTCTTATATAAATGCGGCGCCTCCGACCATGCCACATCTCGCAGTGCGCCATGCCAGAGCACATAAGATTCCCCGGTCAGCTTCCTGTTCTCAAGATCCAGCTCCTGTACAAATATTTCGTTATCCCCGTAATATTTCGACCCCTCTCTGCGGCCCTTCGTACCGGTATAATAGCATTTCCCGTCATCATCAAAGAACAGAGAGGGATCAATGCCCTCCGCACCTTCGAGAAAATATGGGTTCGACCAGGGACCTGCAGGGTTGGCAGCGGTTACGATAAAGTTTCCGCCGTTTCCTACATTTGTCGTAATCATATAGAAGGTATTGTTATGATATCTTATTGTAGGCGCATAGATTCCCCAGGACTGCTTCGCACCCGTTAAATTCAGCTGCTCCTCCCGGTCAAGGATATTGCCTATCTGCTCCCAATGAACTAAATCTTTGCTATGGAAGATGGGTACCCCCGGAAAATAGGCAAAGGTTGATGTAACTAAATAATAATCATCGCCAACTCTGCAGATGGATGGATCGGGATAAAATCCCGGTAATATTGGATTTGGGACTCTTTCGCTCATAATTCGCCTCATTTCTGCGCGGCTTTTTGCGCATGTCTTATTTGGTTACTGTTCACACCCCTAACAAAGTCTATCCTATGATTTCGACAAATGATATCC
>ENA-UOOK01001804-UOOK01001804.1-fermentation-metagenome-genome-assembly--contig:-NODE-1804-length-27696-cov-22.422959_pt1 | contig 27696 bp, 13 predicted proteins | sample MGYA00245777_ERZ724023 | MGnify/ENA primary metagenome ERZ724023 (study PRJEB28704, sample SAMN03018312) | fermentation metagenome | biome: anthropogenic terrestrial biome; feature: soil... | reverse complement strand
GTGCAGAAGCAGACATTCCGGTACTTTTGGGATTTCGGACATCCGGTAAGCGGTATGGCCCGTGAGCGCAGTTCGTCGGGCGATGTCGTCACCACAGGAGGGACGGGATTCGGTATCATGGCGATGATTGTGGCCGCCGAACGCCGGTTTGTGTCTCGCCAAGAAGCTGCGGAAAGGGTATTGAAGATTACCCGTTTTCTGAAAGAGCGGTGTACGTCTTACCATGGCGCTTTCGCTCATTGGATTAACGGCAGTACCGGCGAAACGAAGCCTTTCAGTACAAAAGACGATGGAGCCGATCTGGTGGAGACCTCTTTTCTTTTTCAGGGATTGTTGACGGCGCGTGAATATTTTGACGGTGAAGATACGAATGAAGCCGAACTACGCCGCCTGATTACCGAATTGTGGGAGGCGGTGGAATGGAATTGGTTTCGTCAAAACGGCCAAAACACCCTTTACTGGCATTGGAGTCCCGTATACGGATGGGAAATGAACATGAAGATATCGGGCTGGAACGAAAGTCTGATTACGTACGTGTTGGCCGCGGCGTCTCCTACGCATTCCATTCCGAAAGAAGTGTATGATAATGGTTGGGCGCGCAACGGCGCTATGCGCAACGACGGGACGTATTACGGATATAAACTGCCGTTAGGGCCTTCGTACGGCGGCCCGATGTTTTTCGCCCATTATTCGTTTCTCGGATTAAATCCCAATGGGCTCAAAGACGCGTATGCCGATTATGGAGAGCAAAATGTAAACCACGCGCGGATTAACTATGAACATTCCCGGCGCAATCCCGGCGGTTATCTGGGTTACAGCGACGTTTGCTGGGGTTTGACGGCCAGCGACGGCAACAACGGCTATAGCGCGCACTCACCGTCGAACGACAAAGGGGTGATTGCTCCCACTGCGGCCCTCTCTTCCATGCCCTACACGCCGGAAGAATCGATGGCGGCCCTTCGCTTCTTTTATTATACGTTGGGCGATAAGCTATGGAAAGAATATGGCTTTATCGATGCCTTCAATCTGACGGAAAAATGGTATGCCTCCGACTTTCTGGCTATCGACCAGGGGCCGATTATCGTCATGATCGAAAACTATCGTACCGGATTGCTTTGGAATTTGCTGGGGCGCAGTACGGAAATACAGGCAGGATTAAAGAAACTGGGGTTTGAGACCCGAAACTAAAGGAATTATGCGACAGAACCGGAAACTTAGTTTAATCATTGTCCTTTTTGTTGCGACGGTAACAAGAACTTTTTGCGAAAGCCCTTCGGAGTATCGGTACGATTATATTTTCTTCGATAATAGTCCGATGAAAGGCGATTATTTTTATACGAAAGCTGATTATACCTCGCCTTCATGGCTGAAAAATGCCCGTCGCCGATTACCGGTGGTTGATCGCGCCTTTAGTCCCGGAAATGCGCTCGAACTGACCTATGTATCTTCCGACGAAGGAGACTGGTACAGTGAAATTCAATATCACCGTTTACGCGGAAACGATTTCTTCCGCACGCCGGATGTGCTTTCCTTACAACTTTTCTTGACGGAAACCATGGCCGCAGATGCCTTACCCCACGTGGCGATTCGGTATCGCGATAAAACCTATACGCACCGGTTGAAGCTATCGGAATATCTAAAAGATAAACGTCCGGATACGTGGCATCAGGTGCGTATTCCGTTGAAGGATTTCGGAGTTGAGGATTTGAACGATGCGAATATTCACACCTTGGCGGCAGTGGCGTTTTATCCCGGAGCGAAAGACGGAAAGCAACATACCGTTTATCTAGACGACGTAGAATTGCTTCCGGCCGCACAGACCGCTGCTACGGCCTTAAAGGCGCCTCTATTGAAAGGCGTAAAAGCATACGAACGGCATATCGATGTGTCGTGGACGCCTCAAACGTCCGGACGGATAAAATATTACCGCATCTACCGTTCACAGGACGGGAAGACGTATGAAGCGGTCGGTATCCGCCGCCCGTGGATGAACCGCTTTACCGATTTTGTCGGCGAAACGGGTTACAAAGCATGGTATAAAGTGACTGCGGTCGACGATGCCTTGAACGAATCGCCGGCTTCGCAAGCGATGGAAGCTACCACGTATGCGATGACCGATGAACAATTGCTGGATATGGTGCAGGAAGCGCACTTCCGCTATTATTGGGAAGGCGCCGAGCCGGTGAGCGGACTGGCACGCGAAAATATTCCCGGCCGGAGCGATATGATTGCTACCGGGGCATCGGGCTTCGGCATTATGGCCACGTTGGTGGCGGTAGAAAGAGGATTCATTTCGCGCGAGGAAGCCGTGGCGCGATTTACGGCTATTACCGCCTTTCTGGAAAAAGCCGACACCTATCACGGCGCCGTGGCTCATTTTATCGACGGCAAAACCGGCAAAGCCGTTCCCTTTTTCGGGAATAAAGATAATGGCGGCGATTTGGTGGAAACATCTTTCTTCGTACAGGGATTGCTGGCGGCTCATCAGTATTTCGACGGGAACAACGAGAAAGAAAAAAACATCCGCCGGAAGATCGATACGTTCTGGAAGGGAATCGAATGGAAATGGTATAAACGGTATCCCGACAGTCCTTTCTTATATTGGCATTGGTCGCCCGACCAAGCATGGGTCATCGACCACCGGTTGATTGGTTGGAACGAAACGATGATCACGTATCTGTTGGCCATCCTGTCGCCGACCCACGCCGTGGAGCCGGAAATGTATTACACGGGATGGGCGGATCGCCATAAAACAGGGCAAGACTACCGTATCGACTGGGGCAAAACCGATGACGGCGCCCAATACATCAACGGAAATACTTATTATGGTTTGAAACTCGATGTCGGTGTTTCGAACGGCGGACCGTTATTCTTCACTCATTATTCCTATATGGGATTGAACCCTCACGGATTTACCGACCGATACACCAATTACTTTCACAATAATCAAACGATTGCCCGCATTAACTATCGCTATTGTGTGGAGAATCCCGGCAGCTACACCGGTTACGGCCCCGGTTGCTGGGGACTTACCGCCAGCGACCATGCGTGGGGTTACCGCGCACAGGAACCCGTAGAACGATTGGATAACGGTACCATTGCTCCTACCGGCGCACTCGCGTCGTTCCCGTATACGCCCGAAGAATCGATGTCCGCACTGAAGAATTACTATCGCAACTACGGCCATTTCCTGTGGGGCGAATACGGATTCCGCGATGCGTTTAATCTTTCGGACAATTGGTGCTCAACCATCTTTATGGGGTTAAACCAGGCGCCCATTACGGTGATGATCGAGAATTATCGAAGCGGGCTTATCTGGGATCTTTTCATGAGTCATCCCGATGTACAAAAAGGAATAAAGAAAATCAATCATATCCAATAATAAAATGACAAAGAACAACCGCATTCTCACATCGTTATTCATTGCCGTTCTTATAACGGGAACGATATTCACGGCCTGTACCAACAAGCAAACAAAGCAAACCGCGCTTCCGGCCGGCGAACGCCCGTCGTCTTTCGCATCCGATGATGCGTTGCTGGAGTATATTCAAAAAGCGCATTTCAATTATATGTGGGACGGCGCGGAACCGACTTCCGGTTTAGCCCGCGAACGCTTTCATGTCGACGGGGTGTATCCCGAAAACGATGCGGATGTCGTCACCACCGGCGGCAGCGGTTTCGGTATCGCGGGACTTATCGTGGCTATCGACCGAGGATTTATCGGCCGTGAAGAAGGAGTGGAGCGGCTACATAAAATCGCCGACTATCTGGCCAAAGCCGATCGTTTCCACGGGGTTTGGCCGCATTGGATGCACGGCCCCACGGGCAAAGCGAAGGCCTTCAGTCATAAAGACGATGGCGGCGACCTGGTGGAAAGCGCTTTCCTGATGCAGGGACTGCTGTGCGCCCGGGAATATTTTAAAAACGGCAACGATGCGGAGCAATCGCTTGCGAAGAAGATCGACACGCTTTGGCGCGAGATGGACTGGACCTGGTATCTCGACGGACAAGATGTGCTGTACTGGCATTGGAGTCCGACCCACGGATGGGAGATGAAGTTCCCGATTGAAGGATACAACGAGTGCCTTATCACCTACATTCTGGCGGCCGCATCGCCCACACATTCCATTCCTGCATCGGCCTATCACAACGGATGGGCCCGGGGCGGAAACATCAAAAGCGAAGTCGTCACCTACGGTCATCCGCTGGTGTTGAAGCATAACGGGGCGGAACAATACGGCGGCCCGCTCTTCTGGGCGCATTACTCGTTTATCGGCTTAAATCCGAAAGGGTTGAAAGATGAGTATGCCGACTATTGGCAACTCAATCGCAGCCATGCGCTGATTAATTACGAATATTGCTTGGAAAACCCTCATGGCTATAAAGGGTATAGCGATTCGTGCTGGGGACTGACGGCCAGTTATTCGGTCAACGGTTACTCTGCGCACATGCCCACAAACGATGCGGGGGTCATTACCCCGACAGCTTCTTTGTCGAGCTTCCCTTACACTCCCGAGCAGTCGATGCGCGCCTTGAAGTATTTTTATCATGACCTGGGCGATCAGTTGTGGGGCGAATATGGATTTTACGATGCATTCAGTATTCAGGATGATTGGTTTCCGCAACGGTATCTGGCTATCGACCAGTTGACCATCGCCCCGATGATCGAAAACTACCGTACCGGCTTGCTGTGGAACCTGTTTATGGGCGCCCCCGAGATACAGGAGGGACTGGAAAAACTGGGATTTAAGATTCAATGATTCAATGATTCAAGATTTAAAATTTAAGATGAAGAAAACGAATATTTTAGTAATAGGTGTAGTGATAGCGATGCTGATAACGTCGTGCCAATCGCCCTCCTCTCCGGGGGAACGGAAATGGCAGAGTTTCAGTGGTGATAAACGGATAGAGCAGCGGGTCGATTCGGTCTTGAAACTGATGACCCTCGAAGAGAAACTCGGACAGATGACGCAGTTCTCGGCCAATCAATCCATCACCGGCCCCGTCATGCCCGATAATTTCAAACCCTATCTCTTAAAAGGATTGATCGGCAGTATCTTTAATGCCACATCGGTGCAGGGAATACGGGCTTTTCAACAGATAGCCGTCGACTCGACGCGATTAGGCATCCCCATTTTGTTCGGGCAGGATGTCATCCACGGATATAAGACCATCTTTCCCATCCCGTTGGCGGAAGCGTGTTCATGGGATCTGGAAATGATGCGCAGGACGGCGGAAATAGCTGCCGTAGAGGCGGCCTCCGACGGTATTAACTGGACCTTCGCCCCGATGGTGGATATCGCCCGAGATGCCCGTTGGGGGCGTGTGATGGAGGGCGCCGGCGAAGATCCCTACCTGGGTAGCCAAATTGCTAAAGCGCGCGTGCAGGGATTCCAAGGCGGAAGCGACTGGAAATCGCTTGCCGAGGCTAATACCCTGTTGGCTTGCGGCAAGCACTTTGCGGCTTACGGCGCGGCCGAATCGGGACGCGATTATAATACGGCGGAGCTTTCGGAGCACACGCTGCGCAATGTCTATCTCCCCCCTTACCAGGCGGCATTGGAGGCCGGCGTGGGTACGTTTATGGCCTCGTTTAACGATGTGAACGGCGTGCCGGCCACCGGAAGCCGTTGGTTGATGACGGATATCCTGCGCAACGAATGGGGCTTTAACGGATTTGTGGTGAGTGATTATACCGGTGTGAACGAACTCGTTCCGCACGGAGTGGCGGCCGATGAAAAGCAGGCGGCCGAACTGGCCGTGAATGCGGGTGTCGACATGGATATGACCGGCGCTACATATATTAAATACCTTGCCGAATCGGTGAAAGAAGGACGTGTGTCGGAACGTACTATCGATAATGCCGTACGAAGTATTTTGGAAATGAAATTCCTGCTCGGCCTTTTCGACGACCCGTATCGTTATTTAAATGAAGACCGGGCGCGCGCGAATACGATGACGCCTGAGTTTATGGAAACCGCCCGTGAGGCGGTGGCTTCGTCGGTCGTATTGCTGAAGAACGAAGGAAATGTCCTTCCCATTCAAAAGGAAAGCGGCAAAATCCTCGCTTTGGTAGGACCCCTGATGAACGATTCCATCAATCTTAACGGCGAGTGGGCCGGTTTGGGCGATCGCAACAAAAGCATCGCGATCCTGAAAGGATTGACCGATAAGTATGCCGGTTCGTCGGTGAAACTCATTTACGCAGCCGGTTCGTCGATTACGGAAACGACCCCCGGACAAATCGCCCAGGCCGTGGCTGCCGCCCGCCGGTCGGATGTCGTGATTGCCGCTGTGGGAGAAGATTTCAATTGGTCGGGCGAAGCGGCTGTCCGCACCGATATCCGCCTGCCCGAAGCGCAAATCGAACTGTTGCGGGCGTTGAAAACAACCGGCAAGCCGGTGGTGTTGGTCACCCTGAGCGGCCGTCCGCTCGATTTGTCGTGGGAGGATGAAACGATGGATGCGATCCTTCAGGCCTGGTTTCCCGGCGTACAAGGCGGTAACGGCATCGCCGATGTGATTGCCGGCGATTATAACCCTTCGGGACGGCTGGTGATGTCTTTCCCGCGTAATGTCGGACAAATTCCTATCTATTATAATCAAAAAAGCACCGGGCGTCCGGTGGATTTAAAAGATGAGTCGGTCGACTACCGTTCGCGTTATTTCGACAGCTCCGTCACCCCGCTTTACCCCTTCGGATATGGGCTGAGCTATACGACATTCGAAATCGGGAATGTAAAATCCGATAAGAATGTGTTGAATACGAAAGACGATAAGTTGACGGTGACCGCCGATGTGCGGAATAGCGGAACGGCCGACGGTGAAATTGTCGTGCAGCTTTATACGCGGCAGTTGACGGCGAGTGTGACCCGTCCGGTGAAAGAATTGAAAGGTTTCCGTAAGATTACCTTGAAGGCGGGCGAAACGCAGCAGGTAACGTTCGAGTTGACGTCCGAAGACCTGGCGTTTTACGGAATCGAGGGGAAGAAGAAAGCCGAAGCCGGAGCGTTGAAACTGTGGGTGGCGCAGCATTCTGCCGATGATACGAACGAAATCTCTTTTTCTATTCAATAGAAAGAGAGTGTCAACTGGTTTAAGATGAGAAGAGCAGTCGCGGAGGCTGCTCTTTTTTTGAGGCATAAGCCGAGCGGCGGTGCAAAGTGATGCGGGAGCGATGCAAAGTCCCCGGAGATGATTCGAAGTCTTTGAGGGCTGATGCAAAGTCCCCGGAGAGCGATGCAAAGTCTCCGGAGGTGCGTATTTGTCCTTGTCGGGCGATTCGAAGTCTGTGGGGACCGATTCGAAGTCCTCGGAGATGATTCGAAGTCTTTGGGGGCCGATGCAAAGTCTTCGGGAGGTGATTCGAAGTCTTTGGGGGCCGATGCAAAGTCTCCGGGAGGTGATTCGAAGTCTGTGGGGATCGATGCAAAGTCCCCGGGGATGCGTATTTGTCCCTGTCGAGCGATTCGAAGTGCTTGGGAGGTACGTATTTGTCTTTGTCGGGCGATTCGAAGCCTCCGGAGAGGTGTATTTGTCTTTGTCGGATGCGTATTGGTCGGCGGGGATGTGTATTCGTCCTTGTCGGGTGCGTATTAGTCGGCGGAGATATATATTCGTCTTTGTCGGGCGTTGCGAAGTAATCGAGGCCTATTTTCTAATGCCTGGTTTGATATTTTTGTTTAACTTCGCAGCCGTATTCAGTTTCTAAAAAGGACAAAAACAATTTTTTATCCTGCTGTTTATTTCGAAGTCGTTGTTTAAAGGTTGTTTATTAAGATAGAAAATAGACTAATCAAAAGAAAAAGATGAGGAAAGCGTTGTTTTTACTATTCATTTTATATTCATATAGTATTACGGTTTTATCACAGTCATCGAATAAATTTTCGTTTATTTATATGGCTGATGTTCATTATAACGAAGAAAGGGGTGGGGGACAAGCCTTACAAAAAGCGTTAGACACCATTCATACGATGAATCCCGACTTCATTTTGATCGGAGGAGATATCGTGTATGATGTTATGCGCGAAAGTTCTTCAGATAAAGCGGAAGCTTTATGCCGGTCGTTTCTCTCTCAGATATCCGGAATTCCTTATCCCGTTTATTATGCCATAGGAAATCATGAACATTTTTCTTTATATAACAGAAAAGTAAACATAAATCATCCGTTGTTTGGTAAAAAACTTTATGAAAAATATTTTGGGAAGAGATATTATTCTTTCGATCATAAAGGATGGCATTTTATCACATTGGACGATATGGTCATTACTCCGGATAGGAAATATATCGGTAAGGTCGATTCTATTCAAATAAGTTGGCTAAAGGAAGATTTAGCGCAGATAGATGATCAGACGCCTATTGTTGTAACGGCTCATGTTCCGTTAATTACCACGCTTTCTCAGTGGTATGGGGGAGGCACAAATGCGAATACCAATAAAATTGCGATAGAAAATACCGATGAAGTACTGAATGTATTTAAAAATAAAAACCTGAAATTAATTTTACAGGGACATATTCATTATTTTGAAGTACTGAATATTTTGAATAAGACGACTGTGATTTCTGCACCCTCTTTTTCCGGTAAGTGGTGGATGGGAAAACAGCACGGTATGGAAGAAGGTTTTGTACGCATAAACATCACTCAGGATGATCAGTTAGAATATGAATATATTGATTATGGGTGGGACCCTGTTGAAAAATGAGGTTAAAAAAACGTTCGGTTACAATGCCGAACGTTTTTTTATAGTTTATAGAAAGTGTCCTCTTCTTTTATTTAACCGGAGCACTATATTTATATCCAAAGATTTTGTTATCCTTAGTATAAACTGCGTAACCGATTCCAGTAGGTGTAAAACTCAAATCTAGATCATCCGCTTCGGCAGGCTCGAATATATGAGGTTGTGTCCAATCTTGAGTCTCGTTATCTATATAGGTAACACAAGGGAATAAACTTTCATTTCTGTAAAACAAATAGAGAACCCCAAAAGGATTAATTTCCAAATCGAAATTAAAGAGTCCTCCTGAAGCACCCGCCAGATAATTTCCGACAGTAGAGATTTCTTTTGTCACCGCATCATATTTAATCACTCTATGTTTGTACGTTTGTTCTGAGCTATTATCTGCAAAAGCCACAAACACATTTCCATCGGCATCCACCGCAATGTCTAAATCTCTTAAGGAAATGCCTGTTGCATTTGTATCCGACCATTTGTCGATCAAAGTAGACCAAGCATTATTCTCATATTTATAAACGGAGAAAGAGTTTGGATTTACGGCATTATAAACGCCAAGATAAATAGCATTACCTTGCTTTTTAGATACATTTAAATAAGACACTAAGTCGGAAGATCTCCCCGGAATAGTGGAATTATGAGCCCATACTCCATTTTCATACGTATTGACACTCATTTCCCTCCTGGCTAAAGCGCCGTCTTTGGCATCATAGGTTGCCATTAATAATAATTTATCGTCGGAAGCGAAATTTATACCATGATAGGAGACTTTATTCGATGATGCTGCGCCAACACTGCCCAACAGATTCCAATTCCCTGTATAATATTTTACAGTTGCTTGTTGAGATGTTTTTGCTGTATAATCGGTATAGGAAACATAAGGAACTCCTTTTGAGTTAAAAGTCAAGTCATAGTAACTACCTATACGGCCATCTGAAGCTTGTCCCAATGATGTCCATTTCTCATCTTTAAACGACAATAATGCTGCGCCTTGGTCGTCGGATTCGTCTTTATCTATTTTATAGATGATATAAGGTACACCGTCTACAGGATTGACGTTCATCTTTAATGAGACAGCCAAATCGGTGGGAAGCGAGGCTAATGCCGTCCAAACATATGCCGGCGCTTTGCCTATTGTTACCGTATATTTTACGTTTGCAGTTCCTTCCGTTACTATGTAATCTACCGGAACCGTAAAATCGTTTGCGGTTTTTCCACTTTGTTGAGACACCGTTCCCACTTTTACCTCATCTTTGTCTGTAACCGTAAACCGGGCAATCAGGGTTGATTTATCGATCTCTTCCGGTAAAAACAAATTAATACTCGTTCCGGTGAAGGTCGAATTCACGTAATCTTCGTGTATTAATCCTTCATTATCCTCTACATAAAATCCGAATGAAGTCATTTTTGCTTCATAGACGATGACTTCAGGGTCTTTTTGCTCACAGGCAATAAAAACGCCTATAAGTGCCAATAACGAAAAAACAATGTTTTTTAAGTTCATAACAAATTCTTATTTAATTAATATATATAAATTTATTTGGGTAATAATACCGCTTCAATCATTTTATCCGAATCGAAATTAGTGGAAATGATATCCGCTATTTCTTTTTTTGTTATCGAGTGGACGATTGTTTCGAAATCCTTTACATAACTCCAGTTGTATTGTTTGTTGAAGGACGTGTTTCTAAGGAAAGTGCTCCAGAAAGAATCTTTTTGTTTGTTGAGCTCCATTTCTTTCAGGAGATTGGTTTTTACATCTTTTAAATAAGGAGCGATTTTTTGCGGGTCATTGGCAAATTCGTCGATTATTTCTCTGATGTCCGTAATAAGTATGTCGGCATTCTCAGGCTGACAGGTAAATATGATATTACTTCTTACCAATTTTGCCGGATAGAAAGTCGCTCCGGTGCTGACACTAATGCTGTAAATCATCTCTTTCTCTTCCCGTAATTGTTGAAGAAATTTCATTCGCAAGATATCGTCGGCGATATTGCTTTGTAATTTAAAAATATCTATTTCGTTGGGAAAATCCACTTGCTGAAAAATTAAAGATACGGTAGCTTTAGGCGAATTCCCGGCTTTTCTGATAAATTTTTCATTTTCGGTGCGTATTTGCCCACCCGCATAGTTAAAGTGAACGTCGGCGTCTTTTTGGCTGTTTAATCCGCCTAAATAGATTTCAATATAAGGGATTAATGTTTCTAATGAAGCGCTCGATACAATAACAAAAGTAAATCCGGATGCATTTCCGAACGATTTCTTAAACACAGGAATAATCCGATTGATATCCACATGGGTTAGCAAAATCGAATCGGTTAGTTCTTCGCTTACATAATCCTTTCCCCGCATTAGGTAGTTCAAGTCCTGATAAAAGAGGTTTTCGCCAGTAATATTTTTATTGCGATAGTTCTTGATGAACATATCTTTTGTCAGCTCAAATACACTTTTGTCAATTTTCGGGAAGGTCCATTTTAAATATAAAAGTTGAAAGAGAGTCTCTATATCTTCCACCGAAGAGCTAGCGACTAATCCCGATCGCGTTTTATCGATTAATAAATTAACCGACGCTGAGTTACCCGTGAGAAAGTACGATAATTCTTGTCGCGAAAAATCGCCGGCGCCACTTAAAGAGATTACGCCGCTGCCAAATAATCCATTGTAATAATCCACCGAATCTAAGGCATATAAACCGCCCATTTTGAAAGCGGATATGTTCACTCTGTCTTTGTCGGAAACGGAAGGCTTGTAAATAATCTTCACGCCATTGGAAAGCAAGAGCTCTGTTCCTTTGATTTCCGGGATGGTTTTCGTAGAAACGATTTTACCCTGATGCGGCTTTTCTTGCAATAAAGCAACGGAGGAAGTGTCGACATGCAGCTCGTATGGGTTGACTACGCGCTTGTGAGCCGCGATAAGCATATCCGATAGTTGTTTTGGGGTGCTCACTTGGGTCGAATCAAAAGAAGAGTAAAGGAAATGTAACTGTTCCTTGCGGATTCGTTGTTGCATCGTATTTGCGATAGAGGCAGAGTCTATGCGGTCAATGAGGTTGTTTGCCAACCGATATTCCTCTTGGGTATTTATCACTTTATTGTTCCGATAAAAATCCGAATAGATTTTATCGATCATGCTAAAAGATGAAATGGGCGCCTGCGCACTGTTTTTCTTTTGCAGTTGGCTTAAATAGGCTTTTTTGACTTTGTTGATTTCAACCGGCAGAAAACCCTGTTGATAGATTTGTTCCAAGTGAGCAACAAAAGCCGTAATTCCATCGTCGATTTTATCGGGAAAGAGAGAGACCGATGCGAAAAACAGGCCTTTTGTATTCAATAATTCGGTGATTCCCGCACTCGATTTCGAGTACGCATTATTAGAAAAAGACACATCATTTAACCGGTTACGAATTAACCGATTAATCATCTCCGTTTGCAGGCTTTCCAGATAGTCGCTTTCCTCTTGAATGGGACGGGAAAGCGGGATGAGTTGGAATACATTCAACTCCGGCTCTTTCAACGATTTGTTGATAACGACTTTGAAATCGTTTCCTGTGTAATCGGGGATGTCAAAAGAGGGAGGAACCGTAGGGCTTTTCACCCGGATGGAACCGAATTTGTCAATAATCAGTTTTTTCACTAACAGCGTATCGATGTCTCCAATCACTGCTACAGCCATTAAGTTGGGCTGATACCATTTCTTATAATAATCCCTCAACTGGTCGTGCTTAAAGTTCAGAATCACGGCCGTGTCCCCAATAACTTTTCTTTCGGAGAATCGGGAGTTATTAAATAAATCCATTAGAAGGATATCGCTTACTTCACTTTCCGGATTTTTTTTCGACAACCATTCCGACATGATAACCCCTCTTTCTTTATCTATTTGCTCACTTCCTAAAACGATGCCATTCGCCCAATCTGATAGAATCATCAGGGTTGTGTCGATAATCCCTTGCGAATGCGTGGGCATTTGCAATTTGTAAACCGTCTCATTATATGAGGTGTGGGCATTCAAGTCTTTACCGAATTTGCCACCTTTATCCTGCAAATAATCGACTAAGGAATTTCCGGGAAAATGCGTTGTCCCATTGAAAGCCATGTGTTCCAAGAAATGAGCCAACCCTTTTTGAGTATTTTCTTCGTACAACGACCCTGAGCGAATGAATAACCTGTAAATCGCTTGTCCTTTCGGATAATCATTCGGATAAATATAGTATGTTAATCCGTTCTGTAATTTTCCTTTGATAAGTTTTGGGTCTTGATGAATATCCTGAGCGTTAATGCATACACAACACCAAGAGAATAAAAGAACGCCGAAGGCAATATATTTAATTCTATTCATTTTATATTTTAGTTATCGTAAATTCCGATTGATTCTTATCGGGGCCCGGCAGTCCGATGGAATACCCTTTATCATTTGTCAATAATCGAATTTTTATACTATTATCTTTTTCCGGATCTATTGGGTTGGGATACCATTGAATACGTATAGGCATATCATAAATACCCGGTAAAAAAACTAAACTGGTTTCTTTTGTTAGAAGTTTGTAGTCGACATTTTCCGTTAAGCCTTCTCCCACGATAATTTCATAAGTAACCGTGACGGTTTCTTGTGAGGCCGGGGCGCTCAAATACACGTTATACGTACTCACTGTGTTCGCTTTGGAGCTAACGGTGGTAGAAGACGCTTCATCTTTCATTATATGGATAAATTTCAAATCATAAGGCGGATTTTCTTCCAATGAACAGGAAGAAAACAATAATAACCCGCCGATGAATAAAAATAGCATGTTCTTTTTCATTATTCTCATTTAATTATTTACAGTTGGATTTCCTATCATATTAGTATTGGCATCCAATTCCATTTGAGGAATCGGTAAAATAAAAAGATCATTCGGATAAGGCAAAAACTTCACATTGGAAGCAGTGCTTTGGCCGCGTACCAAATCCTCCTTTCTTCTTATGATGTCAAAAAAGTTATGTCCTTCAAAGCACAATTCTTTCACCCTCTCTTTTTTTATCTGTTCATCTAATTTCTCTTTTGAGTCGAAAAGAATGTCTATTTCGTTCGGTTGTTTGTCTAACGCCCGGGCGATTAATTGAGCCAAGTCTTTCGACGCTTTATCAAGCTCATTTCTGTTTGAATAGGCTTCAGCTCTATTCAGATACATTTCGGAGGCTCTCAAAATGAAAGGATCATAACGCTCTTCTTCGGGGGTAAAATCAATTGTAATATGATATTTTGTTGTTACAAAGCTTATTGCCCCCGTTCTCTTAAATAGTTTTAGCCTTATATCTTCGGGATCCTGAAATAAACTCATTAATGTATCTGCAGGCATTGCCAAAGGACTGCTAACGGCATAAAAAGTAGTTCCTAAAGACTTACTCTTCAATGTGCCATTTAATCGGAGAATCGCTTCTTTGCCTGCAATCAGATTGTTATACATGGCTAAATAATCGTCGTTATAAGCAAGTTCAGAATCGTTGATAACCTTTGTAGAATAGAGGATCGCGTTATCCCAATCCTCTTTATAAAGATACACCCGGCTTAAAAGAGCCTGAACCGCTTTTTTGGAAACATGATACGCATCTTTCATAGGGGTGTCGGCAAAAAGTTCTTCAGCTTCTAATAAGTCTTTAATTACCTGGTCATATACATCCTTAACGGAAGCACGCGAAGGGAGGTCATCCGGTCCCGGCGTTACCAATAACACCGGAACCCCTAAATGCGACGCATCGGTCGTGTAATTGTACGGCTGAGCATATACCCTGCATAAGTCGAAATGACAAATAGCCCTTAGACAGAGCGCCTCCGCTTTCACTCGTTCGATTTGCTTTATCTGATTAGGAAATTGCTCGGATAAAATCGGGCAGTATTCGATAATATTGTTGACGTTGGCGAGTGCTTTAAAAATTTTTCTCCATATATAACCTACTACTCCTGCTTCCTGTTCCGGATCGGATATAAAATTAAACTGGTTAATCATATCAATATTCGTTTCGCCGGAAACGGTATTCAGATCCACCATGTTTCCGGCAACTTCGGGATACTTATAAAATTCGGAAGAGTAATAGTTATACATCTCGCTATACGCTCCTGTTAATCCGGCTTCTAGCCCGTCTACTGTGGAGAAGAAATTAGGAATAGTTGTTCTGCCTACCGTTTCCACTTCCAGAAACTCTTGACAAGAAGTGAAAGAAAAAGTGAGAATACATAACGATACGACTAAATTAGTTCTTATCTTTAGTTTTATATTCATAGTTTCTATAAGTTTATTGTAAATTTAAAAAGATAAATCTAATCCTACTGAAAACGTGCTTTCTAAAGGATATCCGATCATCGACTGTTTATAGCTGTTTCTATCTTTTTTGTCATACGGTGTCCAAACCAAAAGGTTGTCTCCGGTAACAAACGCCATACATGAGGTCGCTCCAATCCGTTGACTAATAGACTTCGGCAGCGAGTATGAAATTGATACATTCGTTAATTTTATATTGGTCGTTTTATACACATGTCGGGTGGAATTCATTACTGATTTTGTAGAAGTGCCCCAAATTGGCTTCGGTGATAGAGCAACGTCTCCCGGATTTTGCCATCGGTCCAATTGATTGACCGATTGATTTTCAGACATGATATATAACCCATCGGACATGACATTTCTGCCGAAAGAACTAAAGCTATAGCCACCAATCACATAGGATAGCGATATTCGTGTGGAAAAGGGTCCATAAATAACATCAGAAGTTAAGCCTCCAGTCACAATTGGGGAAGTCGATTTCCATGCCACTCTATTGGCTGCATTATACGTTCGCGTTACATTGCCTTTGACATCATACCATAGAGGTGCCCCGTCTCGAGGGTCAACGCCTGCCCACCTTACCAAATATAAAGTATTTAAGTCCGTGCCTTCTTTCCAAATGTTATTACCCATTACTTTTTCCATACCATTATAGAGTTCAAGTAACTTATTTTTATTGTGAGATGCATTTAGACTTAAACTCCAGAATGTCTTATCCGTATCGATAAGGCGGGCTTCAATCGTAGCCTCGATACCCCGATTTAAGATTTCACCGGAATTCCTATAACTCCGGGTATCTCCTGATGTTCTTGAAACATCCAAGTTACTTAATAAATTAACCGTCTTTTTATTATATGCATCTACATCAATATCTATTTTATTGAATAATCCGATCCTCAATCCAACATTTGTCATATAAGCGGTCTCCCAACTCAATTTTTTATTTGGACTTCCAGACATGGTTCCGCCCAATTCGTTCATATAATTATCGCTTTCGCTGTAAGAATATATTCCCAATGCTTCTTGTGAACCAATTCTGGAATTTCCGTTCGAGCCAAAACTTGCTTTCAGTTTTAGTATATTGATGACATCGGATGAGAAGAAATCCTCGTTATGAATATTCCACGAGGAGCCGATAGAGCCGAAATCTCCCCATTGGGCATCCGACCCGAAACCCGAATTGCCGTCCCTACGAGCGTTAATGGTTAAATAGTATCGTGAATCGAAAGAATAAGCTACCTGTGCAAAATAAGATAGCGATCGTGACGTACTTCTTCCGCTGGACCCTTTTCGCTCTACTGCGTAAGAAACTTCTTTTATTTTATCATTGATAAATCCTGACCCTCTTGCGCCTAATGTTTTTGAATCACTGGATCTTGCTTCAAATCCCAATATACCGCCTACCAGATGTTTGCCGAAAATTCTATTGTAATTAAATCGTTGAATAGCAGTCCAAGATAACAAGTTAAAATTATTTCTGTATGAATAACCTGTTGAAGCGGTACTTGACATACCCGACCAATTCGTTTTTGCATTGTATGTTTCCTCATTAATATTTTGATTGTCAATCCCTAATTGGGTAACAGATTTTAAGCCGGGCAAAATTTGATAATCCAACTTAGCATTGGTGTTTGTAACATAAGCCTTTTGATTATTATCGTTTTCTTCTCTTTCCGCCACAGAGTTCCGAAAGATGGACCTATTCCAAGTAGGGTTGCCGGCATTATCATAACCCTGTAATGAAGTATTATAAAGTCTCATAGTCCCATCCTCATTATAAGGCGTGTATATAGGTAGGAACTCATAGTAATCATTACCCGGAACGAATACGTCATTTACATTATAAGAGGATGTATTATTCAGGGAGAAGGTAATATCCTTAGATAACTTTACATCAATATTTGTTCTTATAGAAAATCGGCTCTGTGTATTTCCTATGATTGTCTTTTTATTATCTAAATAGGACCCGGAGACGTAATATGTAATTTTATCAGTCCCGCCCCGTATTGATAAATTAGTCTGTGAATAATAACCGGTGTCATAATAAACATCTGACCAATCCGTATTCGCAGATGAATAAGAGTTAGACGTATTATCCTGAAAAGGAAAATATTTTAAATCCCTGCCTGAATTCACAAAGGCTTCTTTTGCCAATAATAAATAGTCTTTAGCATTCAGAACCTTGAAGCGCGTACTTTGATTTATTTTTGAAATGCCTGTTTGATGCGAGAGTCTGACTTTCCTTTCCCCTGCGTAGCCTCCTTTGGTCGTAACCAGAATTACGCCGTTTGCTCCATCCGCTCCGTAAATAGATGTGGTTGTTGCGTCTTTTAATACGGTAATACTTTCTATATCGTTCGGGTTGATATAAGTTAAAGGGCTGATTGAAGTGCTAATACCGGGAATCATGTTTGTCCGGTCGCCGGAATAGATCGGGGTGCCATCCACGACCCATAGAGGTTCGTTAGATGCGGACATGGAGCCTTCACCGCGAACCCTTACAAAAAGTCTCGACTTTGTACTCGAGGCATCATCCGAATTCGGTGTTACGGTTAGACCGGGTATTCTCCCTTCCAATATATTGTCTATCCTATTGGCGGGTAATCCCTCTAACTCTTTTGCGTTTAGCTGAAAGGCAGAGCCTACCATGTCGGATCGTTTCTGAACCGTCCCATAGGCTCCTTTGATGACTACTTCAGCGAGCATTTTGCTGTCTAACTCCAAAACCATTTGTACTGCGCTTCTTCCATTGCGGACTACTTCTTGATTTTGATATCCCATATAAGAAAAGACCAAAACGGCATCAGCGGGACAATTGATTGAAAAATTTCCTTCGATATCCGTAATTGTACCGTTGTGGGTGCCTTTCTGTAAAATATTAACACCAATAAGAGGTTCATTACTCGTATCGGTCACCTTACCTGTCAGTAGTGAATTTTGACCAAAAATAAAATTGAAATTAGCAAACAAGATGCCTATAACGAATAAATAATGATAATACCTAAATCTCTTTTTAATTCGCATAAATAAAGTGATTATATAACCTAATTGAACATTTAAAACCACAAATATAGATAAATTATATTACAGAGGTGTTAAGAATTTACGAATTATTTCTTGTTTGGGATTATAAAATAGCGACATTCTATGCATCGTATTCTTTTATAGGAATATAATAGCTTAAATATTTTCACGAATAAAACGCTATTATTAATAGCTGTTTGAAAGCACGTGATTTCACGATAGAAGAGGATTGAGAGCCGTTAGCCAATAACCAATCCGTCTGCCGGAGTGACTTGGAATGTCAGGCTTTTTGTCTATATATTGCACAATATTAACATCTTTTTGTCGCAATAAAAAGGATTGATAAAATTTAGGGAGATATGTTGAGAAAAAATATACTAATAGTAAGCGTTGTTGCTGTTATTTTGGCAACATTTCACGATTCTATTTATGCTCAAGAATCACATTCAGATAGAGATACATCTTGAGAGCAGTTGTCCTTTAATGTCGATTCAGAATATAATACCCCATAAAAGACTTTTGTATTAGATCAATTCTGAGGACAGTCGCAGAACTTTGATTTTACTACTCATTTAACGGATTCTAGTCGTCCTCTTAAAGCAATGTTCTAAACCAACTAAGCTCTAAAAGGGGGGATGTCTATAGATTTCCTTTACTGCGTATTTTTATAAACGTAAAAGACGAAAAAATATAGTTGCACTGCGGCTTATTGATGAAGAGTAAATTTCTACATTATATCAGGATGTCAGCCGGAAAGAAATATCTTTAAGGAGTTGCTCTTTTGAGATAGCGCCAATTCGTCTACCAGAAGGAACTCCATTTCTAAAATAAAGTAAGATTTGAACATCTTGTACTTGGTATAAAGTGGTTATATTTAGATATGCATTAATATAATCTTGAGCAAAAACGCCACAACCTCGCAATTCATTTGCTGTTTCTTCAAGAATAGGCGCTAGCATCTTGCAAGGGTCACTCCGGAAACCCAAAAATCAACTACCAGAAAGGGATGCGAGTTGATGAATTCCTCAAAATTAGCGCTAATCATCTCACAGATAAAAGGAATGATAAGGTCGTTTGCGTGTCTTCTGATTATGACCTGACATGAATCTTTAAGATTCTTCAATAATTCCAAATCTATAGTATTTACGTCAAGACAATCTCCGTCAATTTGCTCCGAGGAAATTTCTGTTTTAAGTAAATAGTAAGGCTGAGATTCTTCAAAGTTGTAATTATCTTCTTGATCACAGCTTATTAATAAAAATATGGACTTATAATTGAAATCCTTATTTTTTTCTATGTTTATTACACGGTTTCTTCGGAGGTTTTCGTTTTTTCGGATAACTGCAATACTACAAAATAGTTCTGCTGGAAATAGCGACTAACGAAGAAGGTGCCCCGGTACTGAAAACTTCTTCGGAGGCCAATGGGTTATTGAAAATTATTTTGTAGATTGTACGATAGAATATAGAAAAATTGAAAAAGTCTCTTTTGGAGTTTTTTCTCCTATTTGGTTGCAGGATTAAAAAACATCCTTTATATTTGCAACCGTTTCCAATTATATGGAACGTTATTAAACAATGGTTACAACTTCTATTCGAATTCCCGGCGCTTACCACACATCATTCTCTGTGAATATGTGTTGTATGTGTATGCCCTTTTTTAAAGGGGATATCGGATGGAGTATGTAAAAAAGTGACAGCGACCGTATAAAACTTACAACATACAGGCAGAAGCCCTTCCGATAGCGATTCGGAGGGGCTTTTTTAATTAATAATGAAGTAATGAATGAATAAGTATGAAAAAAAATCTCTTTTTTGCGCTGTTAAGCGCGCTCGTTTTAGTGGCTTGTCAAAAGCAGGAAGCCAAGTATGAAATACAGGCTACCATTGCCGATACGGGAAAACCGTCGAAGGCATTTTTAGTGTTCCAGAATGATTCGGGAGAAAACGTGATCGATTCGGTTCTGATCGAAAAGGGCAGTTTCCGCTTTTCGGGGGCTTATGAAGCGCCCTTCTCGGCGACGATTGCCATTGATTATGATGGAAATCAACCTTTCTCGCGCCAATTGGAAGACCGGTTGAATTTATTTGTCGAACAGGGTAAGATTACTTTAACCAGTCCCGACTCCATAAAGAATGCCGAAATATCCGGTTCCCCTCTGAATGCCCTCTCGCAGGAATACGATTCGTTGGTGGCCGACTTCCAGACTCAAAAATCGGAATTGCAGAACGAATTTCGTTCCGCTTCGGAGGAAGACCGGAAATCGGAAGCATTCCAGCAACAACTGAATGAACGCTGGGAAGCGATTGAAGGGAAAGAAAAAGCGGTCGCTTATGACTTTTTGTTGGCTCATAAAGAGTCATTCATCAGTTTGGCCAAAGCGCTCCCCGTCTATCTCGGATATGATCCGCAGGTGGAAACGTTCGATTCCGTCTATTCCCTGTTGTCGCCGGAGGTTAGGAATACGATATTGGGGCGTACGTATGCCAAACGTATCGAAACGCTGAAGGCAACGCAAGTAGGAAAGATCGCTCCCGATTTTACACAAAACGACACGGTGGGAACCGCTGTGAGCCTGTCGGATTTCAGGGGAAAATATGTTTTATTGGATTTTTGGGCATCTTGGTGTGGACCGTGTCGTCATGAAAATCCGTTTGTCGTGTCGGCTTTCGAAAAATATAAGGATAAGAATTTTACCATATTGGGTGTCTCCCTCGATGAGTCGAAAGAGGATTGGTTGAAGGCTATTCACGATGATAAGTTGGCCTGGACGCAGGTTTCCGACTTGAAAGGCTGGAAAAACGACGCTTCTACCCTCTATGGCGTGAGGGGCATTCCCGCCAATTTCCTGCTGGATCCCGATGGAAAGATTATCGATAAGAATTTGCGTGGAGATAAGCTTGTCGAAGCGTTGGAGAAGTATTTACAGTAAAACCGACAGTTGTTATTCCGAAGCGGAATCAGAAACGACTCTCCATCCGAATTTATGAGGAGGAGATGAGGCCGGAAATATAAGTACTATTGAGCAAGAAAGGAGTAATCCGGATATTTACCCCGGCTTACTTCTTTTTTTCTGCTTGAAAAAAACAAAAGCACATTTCTTTTTGTTTATTGGTTACTTTTTGAGAAGAATATTGCATGGATTTGCATCAAAAAATTGATTTTTAACATTAATTTTTTGCATAGTAAAAGGCAAAAGAGTTATATTTGCATTCGTTTTGGGTTAGAACGTGTAAAAGTTAAAAAATACCGTCCTGACATCTTGCTTTTTGAAGGTTGTTGCGTGTCTTTTTCTTAAAAAAAGAAATACAAATAAACGATTTTCCAAAAGGTGACTGTAAAGTATATCTTTTTGCCTGATTTTTGTGGTAAAATGAAAGTTTTTTCAAAATAAGAGTTCTATATTTGTATAGCTATTGAAAATTAATATATATTTGCAGGGAGAATGTCATTGTTGTATGTGTGTTAATCACACGTGGGGATATGAAAAATCCCTACAGCGTACGTAAAATCGTAGAGTAACGATTGAATTGAAGATTATAAAATAGAGTTTAATTAAAAAGTAGAGTTTATGAAAAGAAAACTAGTATTGTTTTTGACCCTGTTCTTTGTGGGAATAGGGCTGGCGACTGCTCAGACACGCGTACAGGGTATGGTGGTGGATGAAGCAGGAGAACCTGTCATCGGGGCTACGGTGACCGTTAAAGGATCTTCGCAAGGGACGGTTACCGATATTGACGGGAATTTCACAATTTCAGCTCCGGCAAACGGAACATTGGTCGTTTCGTATGTGGGGTATGTTCCGCAAGAAGTTGGCGTGAGTGAAAATGTGAGAGTGACATTGGTGGAAGATTCTGAGTTATTGGATGAGGTTATGGTTGTTGCTTATGGAACAACAAAACGATCTTCTTTCACAGGATCTGCGAGTACTATTAATAATAAAACCATCAAAGATATTCCGGTTGTATCTTTTGAACAAGCGTTGCAAGGAGCCGCATCAGGCGTAACAATATCTTCGTCATCAGGACAACCCGGTTCACAACAGCGAATATCCATCAGGGGAGTAGGATCTATCAATGCAAGCACAGAACCTCTTTATGTCGTGGACGGCATACCTATGTCTCCTGAAAATATTTCCATCTCGGGTGTTACCGACTCTCCGGGTTCTTTAGGTATATCCAGTATTATAAATCCCTCCGATATTGCATCAATCACCGTATTGAAGGATGCGGCCGCCGCTTCGCTTTATGGCTCGAGAGCGGCCAATGGTGTGATTCTGATTGCGACTAAATCGGGAATAGCGCAAAAAGGTAAAACTCGTGTTACTTTCAAGGCGCAAGCCGGATTTAATGATTGGGCGGTGAAAAGCCGTGAAATCGTAAGCGGAGATGAATTACGTGAATTATGGACAGAAAGTTATTACAATTATATAAATGACGCTGTTGGTGATAACTGGACAGAAGAACAAATTTGGGAAGAAGTGAATGGGACCATTGATTATTATGCTGCAAAGCCTGAAAATGGACAATATTCCGATTGGGAAAAAGCGTTATTCAAAAAAGGTTCTTCTCAGTTATATGAGATTAACTTGGCCGGAGGTAATGATAAAACCCATTTTTTTGTTTCCGCTGCTTATAACAAGACGCAGGGAATGGTCAAAACATCCAATTCGCAACAATATACTGGGAGGGTAAACTTATCTCATGATGTAAATGATCGCTTCAAGATAGGTACGAATCTGTCTGTATCTAAAGTAGGGCAAGAGAGAGTGATGGAAGGGACAGCTTATGCCAATCCGTATTATGCCACTCGTACTTATCTCTGGCCGACAATACCTATTTATAATGAAGATGGATCTTATTATAATGGCGAACTACTGAGCGGATATGAAAATTTAGTCCAAAGTGCAAATACAGACAAATACCCTCAAAGTGTATTCGATTCGCGCTCTTCTATATGGGGTGAGTATCTGATTGTAGATAACTTGAAATTCAAACAGACATTAAATTATTCAAGGACAACAAACGATGCGACTACTGTTTGGCCTTTTTCAGGAGGAAATGGTGAAGGTATGAATGGTTTAACTATAAAATATAGTACAGGAAATGAAATTTTGTATTCATCGTCACTTCTCACATATGACAAGGTAATAGGTTCACATGATTTCGATATTCTGGTCGGATGGGATGTGGAAAGACGTGATTACAAGGAACTACAGGCCGTCGGTCAGGGTTTTGCTTCCGATAAAATATCGGATTTGAGTAGCGCTGCCATCCCTACAGGAGCTTATTCCATTACGCAGCCGGATAGAATGTTGTCGTTATTCTCTCGTTTAAATTACTCCTATGCGGATAAATATTATGCTTCTGCCAGTTTTCGTCGAGATGGTAGTTCCAGATTAGGAGAAAATAATAAATGGGGTAATTTTTGGTCTTTATCTGGCGCATGGCGATTGTCGGAAGAATCCTTTATTAAGGATAATCTTTCTGCAATAGATAACTTAAGGTTACGACTCTCTTATGGAGAAAGCGGAACTCTTCCATCTAGTTGGTATGGATCACAAAATACCTATGCGCTTTCCGGAAGTTATTCTAAAAACCCCGTGATGTATCCGGCTAGAATCCCAAATCCGGACTTGTCATGGGAAAAATCAAAGACACTAAATTTCGGATTGGATGTAAGATTATGGGATGCATTCACTTTTGAAATGGATTTATATGATAAAAAAACATCAGATTTGATAGCTTCTATCCCCGTTTCGCAAGCCACTGGATTCTCAAGTTATTTGAGCAATGAGGCTGAAATGTCTAACAGGGGAATCGAGTTTTCAATCGGTTATGATGTATTTAAGAGCAAAGAACCGTCGGGTTTCTTTTGGAATACGCAGATCAATTTTGCCCACAATGTGAATAAGGTGAACAAAATTTACGGCGGAAAAGACAATACCTCCCGATCGCCGTTTATTACCCGCGAAGGCGAAGCGTATTATAGTTTCTATTCGAGGGAATATGCCGGATATGATCCCGAGACAGGGGAAGAGCAATGGTACACAAATAAGCAACTCGAAGATGGCTCGTTTGAAAAGGAAATTACAAAAAATCCGGGACAAGCGAATCGTGTGATTGTCGGCAAAGCCGATCCTAAACTTACCGGCGGATGGTTGAATACTTTCTCTTTTAAAGGATTCAGTTTGAGTGCTCAGATGGCATTTTCTTGGGGTGGTAATTTTTATGATAACTCAGGGTGGCCAGCAATGTCTAACGGAAGATTCGATTTCACTTATTTGCCTTCTAAAGGACAATTAGACAGATGGCAAAAACCGGGAGATTCGGATAAAGCGTATGGAAGACGTTCGTATGGGTATGCTTACGGAAATTACGGCTCTTCTAAATGGCTTTTTGATGCCAGCTATCTACGATTGAAGAATCTTTCTTTGAGTTATTCTTTGCCTGCAACGGTAATCAATAAAATTGATTTGAGCTCCGCACGACTTATCGTATCATCTACGAATCTTTTTACGATTTCAAAAACAGATGACTATGATCCAGAGTCTGCTTATAATGGAATTGTCGGTTTTGCATTGCCTCCTTTGAAAGACGTAACTTTCGGGATAGAAATCAGTTTTTAATTTTTAAATGGAAGAAAAATGAATACATATTTATATAAGACAATATTTTTATTGACGGTTTTTTTTGCAACGGTTTCGTGTTCGGACTTTTTGGAGGTGTCACAATCCGACGAGTTGCCTAAAGATGAAGTCGTAACGAATGTGAAGGAAGCGAGTGCCGCTTTAAATGGCATTTATACTCTCATGAAATCGGCAAGCTATTACGGTTGCGATCTGGTAACCTACGGCGATGTGCGTGGCGACGATATGGGCACCATGGCGGCGGGTGACAGAACTGCTTCTCAGTACACTTACGGGCATACTACGTCCCTGACATCTACGAATGCTGGTTCTTTTTGGGAATATGGATATCGGATGTTAGGTAGATGCAACAGCCTATTAGAAAGAATTAACGCGGGCGCTGTTCAAACTTCATCTGATGCAGAGAAAGCGCAATTGAATGATATAAAAGCGCAGGCTTTGACGTTGAGGGCATTACTACATTTCGACTTGGTGCGCATTTATGGAGAGCCCTACTTGAAGAACAAAGATGCATGGGGCGTCATAAAAGCTGATCGAGTGATTAATAAAGAAGAGCAACTTGCCCGAGTCTCTGTGAAAGATATTTACTCTTTTATGGTTTCGGATTTGACAGATGCAATCGGAACTACTGAAAAGCCCAATTTGTCTGAAGACAAAAAAAACGGTTATATCAATCTATGGGCTGCCAAATCGTTGTTGGCAAAAATATATCTTTATATGGGAGAATATAAAAAATCCTACGATTTGGCAGAAGATGTAATAAACGGTGGAGTTTACTCTCTTATTGCCGGAAGTGATTATGTAAGATCATGGGGAGAAGCATTTTCCTCGGAAGCCATCTTTGAGTTATATACTTCCGATGTGGAAAATGCCGACCGAGAATCGATTGGATATGTTTTAAGTCCTGACGGTTATGCTGCCAGTGGCTCTACGCAAGAGCTATTTGATTTGTTGAATGAAGACCCGAAAGATTATCGATTAAAGTTAGTTACTAAAAAAGAGGGCGAAGATAAAAAAATAAGATATTTTATTAATAAATACCCTGGTAGAGAAGGTAATTTGTATGTCAATAATCCACATATCATTCGTTTGTCCGAGGTGTATCTTATTGCTGCAGAAGCGGGTGCTTATGTAAATGAAGCAAATGCAAAGAAGTATCTGGATGATCTTCGTAAGGAAAGAAGGATTTCGACTACTGAAAGTCCGTTCGTACCTACACCGGAAAGTGTGAGCGGTGGAGTTTTGGTCGATTTGGTAAAGGTCGAGAGACGCAAAGAATTGTTCGGCGAAGGACATCGGTTTTTTGATATTACAAGGGATTTAGGTACAAAAACCATGAAAAGAACAGGAACACCCACCTTTCCACTTAACAACGATATTTATGTGAAAGAAATCGGTTGGAATAATGATTATTCGTATTTACTGATTCTACCCATTCCGAGTGAAGAAAAGGATAATAATGCGGTTATCCAACAAAATGAGGGGTATTTAAACTAGTTATTTTATTGGTTTCTAAAAGAATTTATTTTATTTTTTTGTGATTCCAAAAAGCTAAACGGATTACAAATTATGTTTTGTAATAGAGCTCAGTATTGGCTGAGCTCTATTTTTTTACTGTTTTTTATTTCTCTATTGTTAGAGTTGTCGATGTCTTATCTAAACCTTCTGTAAACTATTTGTTCTTTCTGTTTTCCACGATTGTTTCTTCCTTCTTTTTCGTAATAATGAGCATCTTCACTATTTTCAAATTCTCGGGGAGCGACCACAGCCCTTTTATCTCCTCGTTATACGCCAATTCTTATTTTTTTGTTTGTTATTCCAATCATTATTATTGTCCGGAATAACAAACATTGGAGGAATGAATACGAGAAAGCAAGTCATATTCCCGAAGCACAAATCCTTGCTGGAACACATGGGTTTATTTTGACGGAAGAAGGGTGGGTGTTATCTCCTGCTTATGATTTAAACCCTTCTATTGATAAAGACCACTTGTCTCTGAATATTGATATGGATGACAGTGCATTCGATATCCTTGACAATACTTCATTCATGGTTGTTGACCTCTTATTCTGTTAACGAATCAACGAAATCTCCAAACCTCAAAATCTTTTCACTATTGGGCTTATTGAATAGCAAATGTTCAAAATCTTTTTGCTTTTTCTTCAAATCAACCGTTTTCAGTAATTCGGCCGTTGGATGTTTAAACTCCTGCAGGTTATGTATTCCACAACGCTTTGATAAAAATTCATAGTCCGGTTTCGTTTGCGCCAATAAAAACATCAAATCGTAAAAGTCACGCCTCTTGGAGCGTACTAACATGGCTGCTATTTTTATACTGCACAATACGCCATCGGAAGGGACAGGAAACGGGAAAAAAATCCGCAACCTTTGATATTTATCGTTCTTGCTTATGGCCGCTTAATTCCAAATCGAACAACAGTTCCGGAAAATAAATATTCCGTCTGAATGCCGTCAGTTTCGGATTGTTTTTATCTTTTGCTTCAACTCGTATCCGAACATCAAGTTTTCTTTAACATTCTTATAAGAGTATTCGCCAAATTCGTTACGAAATGAAGCCGTTTTCAAAGATGTCACGCTGGTAACCTGCACCACCGCTTCCGGTATTATTCCGTAAAATGCCAATGCCGTGTGCAAGCTAATATAAGATGGACGATAAATTCGATTAGCAAAATAAAGGGAATAATCCGGCTTGTTCTTATATTCCGAAAAGGCGAAATACTCTTGTCTTAATCGGATAAGATACCCTTTCTTAGCCCAACGGGCAAGGTTATTCCTGTCAAAATCGGGATGCCATGCATATACCTGTCACATGGGATATGACGGACGAAATTACCTGCGAAAGAGAGATTCGGGGTGTTTTGGAGGCGGCACGTGCAACCCGATGCGATAACCTTTTTATCGTCACAAAGGATGAAGAGCGGATAATATCCCGGGAAAGCAAGCAGATCAATATTGTGCCGGCTTGGAAATGGTTG
>ENA-UOOK01001801-UOOK01001801.1-fermentation-metagenome-genome-assembly--contig:-NODE-1801-length-27759-cov-8.035157_pt1 | contig 27759 bp, 29 predicted proteins | sample MGYA00245777_ERZ724023 | MGnify/ENA primary metagenome ERZ724023 (study PRJEB28704, sample SAMN03018312) | fermentation metagenome | biome: anthropogenic terrestrial biome; feature: soil; material... | reverse complement strand
TAACCATTTTAAATTGTCTATCGGGAATATGAATAATAAGTTTCTTGATAAATTCAAAGGCAGGAAGAGAAACAACAACTCTTTTGCCATCCTCATGACGTTCATAAAAATAAGTAACAGTATGACCGTCGTAGTTAATGATACGAGAATTAGCCATAACTGGTCTGCCTGCATAGCGAATCACGTATTTTATAACATCTTTAGGGCTGGAAACATTAGATTTAGCATAAACATAAAAACCATTTGGAAATTCTTTGTATAAAAAAGCTTTGATTTTTTTGAAAGCTTTATCTTAGTAGGGTTATAAAATTGTTTCTGTGAGAGGCGGTATGTACGGGCAGAGTTTTCTTTATTTCCACCTCTGAAAATGTAAGAAGCAGGGCATACACATAAGGGAACCCCTTTCGCCGCGGCGTATAACGAAAGCCCTGCCCGATACCGAAAATATTCGTAAAATACGGCAAGAGCCCACCCTCAGAATAGAGGGCAGGCTCTGCTCGTTTTTGGCAGCCAGACTATCATAGCGCATTTAGCGCCTTAGATCCTCAGCTTTGCGTCCCCGGCTTTTGCCGAGTTTGCCCTTGGCTATATTCATTTTGTTGTGATTATTTTGTTTTTCTCACACCGTCCTGGCCCACCTCGTGGCCGTCCACCTTGGTATCTTTGGCAAGAGAGCCGTCAGCGTAGAAGTAGTACCATTTGCTGTCGATCTGTAGCCACTTGCCGGAAACCATCAAACCGTCCTTGGTGAAGTAGTACCGTTTGTTGCTGATGTCCAGCCAGCCTACAGTGGCTTTGTTTCCAGAGTAATACCTCCAGTTGTCGCCGTCCTTCACCCAGCCGGTCTTGAGCGTTCCGTTTGTTTCAAAAAAATACTTAACGCTGTCAATAGTCTGTGTACCGGTGAGGGCTTTGCCGTCCTTGTAGTAGAGGTACTGCCCGGCATCGTTCAGCGCCCAGCCCTGAGCGGTAGTGGGGTCGATGGTCAGTTTGACATAGCGGTGCAGCATGGAGGAAACCTCCGCACGGGTGGCGCTGGTTTTGGGATTGAACTTATTGTCAGTACCGCCCATCATAATGCCTGCCTGCTGCATGGCCGTGACCGCCGTTTTGTAGGCACTGCCGATGCTGGATACATCCGCATAGGCGGCGGCTTCACGGGACACAGGCAGCTTGTAGGCGGTAGCTTTGGCGTAGTTTGCGAAGATGACCGCTATTTCCTCTCGGGTGATCGCCCTGTCAGGTGCAAACTGCTGGTTTCCGATGCCCTGAATGATGCCTTTTTTGTACGCCCATTCAATGTAGGGACGGAATGCACTGTCTGCTTTCACATCGGTAAAGCTATTGGTGGTGTATGCTTTCGTATCCACACCGTCCAGCCTGCCGAGAGCCGTTACCAACATTCCACGCGTCATGGCGGTGTTGGGTGCGAAGGTGGTTTTCGAGGTGCCGGAAAGCAGTCCTCGTCCGACCACATAATCTATGCTTTCCTTGCCCCAATGGGTGTTGGTGTCGGTAAATTTCGCTGACGGAGCGGTATAGCCTACGCCATACAGGGAGAAGTGGTCGGTGGTGAAAATCACACTCCTACTGCCCGAATCGTAGGCGGAGCCGGGGATGCGGGTCGCATTGCCACTTCCGTCCACATAGACCCCAAACAGGTAGCCTACCGCCTCATTTGTCCTCGGCACATAGGGGATGGAGATGGTGGCATTGCCATTACCCAACGAGGTGATGTTCACGGTCTTGCCGCCCTTCACATAGGAGATGGTGATGCTGTATACTGGCCTGTTTCCAAGGAGTGCTTTTGCTTCCTTGGAGAGCCCTGTCGCCGGGGCGATGGTGATGGTCATATCACCGCTGCTCTGTTTCTGGATTTCCTTGAGGGCGTTTAGGTCAAGTCCGAGAGAAACCGGGGTGCCGTTTACTTCAAGCTGGGATACCCCCGCGCTCACAAGGCTGTCCAGAGAGCTTTGGGTCAAGGTAGCCGTCAGGGAAGTTGAACCCTTTGGCATGGCGACGTTCAGCCCCACAGAAATGCCGTTTGTGGTTTTGCCCTGCGCCTTGGCGTAAGCCTGTGCCTTGGCGATGGCGTCGGTGATGGCTTTATCCGGAATGGCTGCGCTGGCTGTGCCGCTTGTACCGGCTGTCGCCGTGACAGGAGCAGTCGCCGTTACCGGCTGGTCGGGTTTCTTTTCGGGTGTTGTGGTGATAACCGTAGAGCTGCCGGAATTACTCGAACCGCCGCTGCCACCTCCCGAACTACCGCCGTTGTACATCCAGTTGGCGGTCACAGTGACAGCCTTGCCAGGCATAGTAAAGCTGGCATTTTTGCTTCCGGCATTGGTAATTGCCACATCGGAGGAAGTCCAGCCTGCAAAGCTGTAATTGCTTCGGCTGCCCGCCTGTATGGTGACAACCGTATTTGCAGGATAGCTGCCTGCACCGGTGGGTGAAGCGTAGCTGCCGTTAACGGTTACAAGGTAAGTTGCAGCAACTGGTTCAAATATCGCCTTAACGGTGACATTTTCGGAGGGCATGGTAAATTTGTTGGCCGTGATGGTCACACCGCCGCTGACAACCTGCCATTCCTTGAAGCGGTAGTTGCTGTTCGGCGTAGCAGTCAGAGTGATTTCCGTATTCTGTGCCGCAGAATTTATATTGGCAGAAGCCGTTCCGTTGCCATCGCTTTGGACGGTGATGGCATAGTGAGAGGCTGGCAGAGCTTCATAGGTCGCTGTCGTCGTCACTGCCTGCGCGGGCATGCTGATTGATGCCGTGGCATCAGTTTTCTTTGTGCCGCCTTCGAAGGCTACAGCAGGCGAAACCACCCACTCCTTAAAACGCTGTCCGCCAGGTGCGGCGTTGGCGGTAATGGTAACTATCGAACCCTCTGTATAGCTGCCACTGCCTGTGCCGCTTTGCACGGTAAGGGGATAGGTGGCCTGCGGAGCTTTTTGCGGAGAGAATCTAAACCTATAATTATCCCAGGTGATGTTCTTGCCTGTGACAGCACTCTCATTCGCCATATAATTGTTTCTGGCATCAATATGAGAATAATCCGCACTGTCATTCAGCACAAGCCCGGTGAGCAGGTTATCGGAGCAGTATAACTCATCCAGTTTCGGCAGGCGGCTCACATCCAGCGCTGTGATCTGGTTAGCACGGCAGTACAACTTAGTCAGATTTGTCAAGCCGCTCACATTCAGCGCCGTTAGCTTATTGTTGTAGCAGCTCACAACGACCAACTCCGTCGAGCCGCTCACATCCAGTGCAGCGAGCTTATTCTCGTTGCAGTACAAGTGGGTCAATTTCGCCAGATTACTCACATCCAGCGCCGTGAGCTGATTATCAAAGCAGTTAAGGACGGCCAGCTCGGACAAACTGCTCACGTCCAGCGCTGTGAGCTGGTTATTGGAGCAGTACAAGTTGACCAGTTTCGTCAGGTGGCTGACATCCAGCGTCTTGAGCGCATTATTAGAGCAGTCCAAAGTAGTCAGAGCGGTAAAGTGTTCGATACCCGCAAGGCTGGTAATGCCTTTACCTACTATCCCCAAATCTGTAATTCCGGCTACATCGGCAGTATAAATGGGGTCACTACTGTCTTTGCCCAGCTTTGATCGCACTGCGGCGAGAAACTTGGAATCGGTGAAGCTACTGGTGATATCAGCGGATGAAGCAGCCTTAACCCATACCATACGGTCGTCGCCATCGGTATACTTGGTGTAACCGGGCTTGGTAGAATCCGCCGCACCTTCGCTTTTGAGCTTAATCGTACCGCTGAGATTGATATAATTTGTTGCCGTTATATCGCCATCAATCGTCATGCGCCCACCGCCGCTTCCGCCACCGGTCAGCCATGCACCGACACCATCGGCTCCAGTTGCAGTAATCGTTTTTTTGGCGGTAATCGTGCCGCCGTTGGAGATGCGTGCACCGCATGTTACCGCTTCAATTTCGCCATGTGCCAGAACACTGCCGCCGTATGCGACAAACACTCCTATGCCTGTCGTCGCTGTAGTCTTACCGCGAACAATCACGGCGCTCCCGTTTCCGGAAGCATAAGCCCCTCCGGAATTCCCGATGACGTTCCCTTTCACAAGAACATTCGCCTTATCCATAATGTATATACCGCTATTTATGCCATTCACATTGCCGTTCACTGTGACATCAGTTCCTGTACCGGAGGCATAGATCCCGTTGCCCCCAGCTGCTGTTGCCGTGGCATTGGTCACGGTAGCTGTGCCACCGCCCCATGCCCTGATACCATAATCCGTGCCGGTGACATTGAGTTCACCTGTGGTGGAAACGAGGCTGACCCTTCCAGCCGTTCCGGATACATCCAGCCCGGAACCGCCAGAGTTTGTTATATTCAGTTTATATGGTCCCACATAGAATATGATATGCTTTCCAGTGACGGCAATGCCTTTCGGATAATTAATATCTTTGAGCAACGTTATTCTATCTCCGGATTGTACCGCGGCAAGTGCTTCATCCAATGTGGCATATTGTGTACCGCTGATTTCGCAGACCTTGTCGGACGGTACAGCCACGCCCTTGACCCGGACTACACAGTCGTTACCGTTGGAATATTTGGTAAAGCCGGAAAGGTCGGGATCTACCACACCATCACCTTTGAGCTTAATCGTACTGCCTAACTTGATATAATTTACGGCTGTTATATCGCCATCTATTCTCACAGTTCCGTCATTTGTGACCCATGCGCCAATACTGTCTGCTCCAGTTGTGGTGATGTCTTTTCCTACGATAATCCTGCCAGCACTTACAATTTTTACGCCGCATGATTCAGCTTCAATGTCGCCATACACCACAATACTTGCATCACTTTCGGCTTCCGCCCCAACGCCTGCCGCATTAACCTTGCCGTGAACCGTAACGGAGCTTCCGCTTCCAAACGCATAAACACCTGTATGTGGTGCATTTACATTCCCTTGCACAACAATGTTCGATGTTTTGGGTTGGATACTGGTGGCATGAATTCCGATACCATCCGGCCGGGTTACTGTGGCATTGGTCACGGTGGCAGAAGCGGCTTCGCCATTCCTCACCATCACTCCAATACGACTACCGGTGACATTAAGCTCACCCGTGGTAGAAATCAAACTGACGCTTCCGGTTACTTCAAGCCCGGTCAGATAGTCATATTCGGTTGCTGTTATATTCAGTGTATATTGCCCCACATCAAAGATGACTGCTTTGGAAATGGTAATACTGTCGTTATAGTTGATATTTGCTGTCAGCTTGATGGTGTCACCGTCTGATAATGCATCCAACGCATCCTTTAGCTCTTCAGGCGTGCCGACCGCAATGATGGTAGCCGGTGTGTCTGTACCCTTGACCCAAACAACGCTGTCTTCAGGGCCGGTGTGAGACGGGTGCATATATGTGTGGTAACCCGCTTTCGTGGTAGATGGCATTTTGGCATCAATGGTAAAATTAGCACCATTCACCCTAACGTAGTTTTCCGCTTTTTTTACATTGATTACACCATCGACGGTAATTTTGCCATTGCTGCTCGCAAAGATGCCGACGTCACCAGTTTCGGTACCGGTTGCGGTGGCATTCCCCTCAATATGAATGGTACTGTAAGACTCGGTTTTAGCCGCAAGCGAGCTGCCTGTGACATTTCCTATTACCGTTATATTGCTGCTCTGCCATGCCACAACGCCATCGCTGCCATTTTCAGCAGCCTCGGCATCACCTAAAACAGTGATCTCAGAGTTGTCTACAGCAAATGCACCGTATCCGTTTGCCCCAGTGGCGGTTGCATTGGTAAGCGTAGCTATCGACGAGCCGTTTGCTCTCACCCCATAATAATGCCCGGAGGCATTGAGTTCGCCCGTGGTGAAAGCCAGCGTAACCGTACCGCCGTTTTTCACCTCAAGTCCACATCCAGTACCCGAAGAGTCTGGATTTGTTATATTAAATTTGTATTGCCCAACATCGAAGGCCATGGTGGTACCATCAATGACAACCCCTTTATTATAATTGATATCTGCCGTCAGTTTGATGGTATTGCCGTCTGCCAGGTTATTTAATGCATCCTCCAGTTCTGTCGCTGTCCCGACTTCGATTTCTGCAGGCAAGCCATATGGCACACCTCTGCTCTGGATCTCATTTGCACCGGGCTGGGGAGCAGGACTTTGCTCCAGCCCGGTTTCCTCTGCGTCTGAAGGCGTGGCCTCCATTGTATCGCTGTCAGCCGGAGGGGTTGGCTCCCCAGGCGGCGTGCCACTGTCCAACACCTCATCCGGCCCTGTTCCTTCGCTCACGCCAAGCGGCAGATCACCTTGAACCTCTGTCAACGTAGGCTGTTCGCCTTCCAGCGCATATGCCTGCGTAGTACCTATTGGCGCCGTCATAAGCATGACTACTGCCAATAGCATGGAAAGAGCTTTGTAAAGCCCTTTTTTCTGATATTTCAGCATGATAATCCCTCCCATATTTGATTTTAATCTTCTTCCGGCTCTGCCTGTGCGACTGCGATGCTGAACCCTGCGTCTTTCTCGTAGGTGAGCGTAACACCGAGTCCCTCGCTATTTGCGGCCGCATACATCATGCCGGTTTCGGTGTCCATCTTAAAGCTTTCCTCAGGAAAAACTTCCTTGGTTTTTTCCAGATAGGCCGTGAAATCTTCTTCCGATATTTCCTCAATCATAATGAACAGCGAATCATTGGCCTCCATCACCGAGACAATCTTGCCGCCTTTGAATTCGGGAATGCTTTTTGCCAAGTCCGACGTTGGCCATTCGCCCGCACCAATGGTTAATTCCTGGCCATCCTCGCCCTTGACGATCACCTTGTCGCCGTCGATGTCTGCCTCGACTCCGGCATCCTTAAGAATTTTTTCGGCAGCCTTTTCGGCTGCCTTTTCCTTTGTGCCGCAGCCGGCCATGGATAGAGCCATTAGAAGAACCAACAGCCCGATTAAAAACTTTTTCATCTTGCTTTCTCCCTTCAATTATTATTTTAAGATATCGAACCTTCCAATCAGGGGCAGCCTCTTTGCCTTGCCGCCAAAGCCGTTCACCAGTCCCATGATGAACAGTGCCAGCACGCCGAGGCCGAATACCGGAAGCAGCATCCAGCCAATCACCGGGATAATGCTCAGTATCACGTTGCCTGCTATCCCTAAAATCAAGAGCAGCAGGGATTGGTTGGCATGGAATCTGGCATACTCGGATTCGGGGCAGGCAATGAGCGGCAGAAAGAACAGCAGATAGGCAAGCCACGCCATGGTTTTGTTTTTTTCAATATCCTCGGGGGTGTAGGTTCCCTCACCCTGGTTCATCTCCTGGAGCACATTTTTCACTTCATCGTCCGGTTTTTGGTTTTGCTCTGTCATCTTAGTTCCCTCCCTATTCAAATTGTAAAAACAGCTACGCCGTGCGTCATCAAGTCATCCTCGGCTGGAATCGGAAAAACAATGGCTTTACGATAGTTTTTTGTTGCTGAATCCTCTTTTCTTTTTTCCTTCGAAAAGGGGACCAGCGGATACTTCAGATCATCCAGAAAACAGGTTTCCCCGGCGAAGGCTTGCCGGATGGCACTCGTCAGCGCAATATTATCGGAGATGCAGTGATAAATGTTGAGCCTGCCAGTCCCAAGGTCTTCTGGGTTCGCCCCGGTTTCTGCGGCAAAGGCATTGTTGACCGTTTCCAGAATCCCCTGCGGCGTAAATACCGCAATGGGGTACGGACAGAAATCAATGATTTGTGAAAATAGGCCTTCGTTTGCAGTAAGCATCTGGAACCGCCGGATCATCTGATCGTGATACTGTACTTTTTCCTCCAGCTCCTTTTGAAGCTCCAGCAGTTCTGCCAGCAGTTGTTCTTTCGTTTTCTCACCCATGGAGCATATCCTCCTTTCCACCTATTTACCTTTACTTTAATGAAAAACACCTCAATAAGATAGGCGCTATCCGACCCAATTTAGTAAGAAAAAGACCATTCGGCGCAAAATGAAAACAGGTCTTCGGAATTTCCGAAGACCTGTTTTCTATCACTGCCATAGCATTTAGCCCTGTTGTGTGTTTTTTCGATATTGGGACGGGGAAAGTCCCGTTTTTTCCTTGAAAACTTTTGCGAAATAACCATTGTAGTCTAAGCCGCAGGCGGCAAATACCTGAGAGATGGACAGGTTTGAATCCGATAGTTTCTCTTTGATCCGGCTGACCTTAAAATTGACGTAGTAATCGTGGGGCGTCATCCCTGTATGCTTCTTAAATAGCCTTGAAAAATGGGTCCGGCTCAGACAGGCCGCTTTCGCCATTTCGTTTATATCGAAGACTTCCAGCCAGTGGGTTTCTATGTACTCCTTCGCTCTCTCGATTTCCTCCTTGCCACGGTAGACCCTTCTGACGGTCTGGATGCCAACAACATAGGCGACCTGTCCCGCATCATCAAAGATTGGGAAGTTGGTGATGTCCTGATACATGGCCTCCATTTCGTAGTCCTGCACACCAAAACGCTCCGACAAAACACTCAGAGGAATCTTAATGTCCGGGCAATAAATGGTCTCCCCCCGAAATGCCCGCTGCAACACACTGAGCGGAATATTGGAGGTAACGGCAGGATCTTTTAAGACATTATATTTTCCAATGATGGTTTCCTCAAGCAGTTCCCGCGTGATTCCGTATTGCTTGCGCACGGCCTCATTGACAAACACCGTGGTTCCGTCAGGGGCAAAAACGTGAATCATATAGGGAAACAACTCGATTGCCTTTGCAAGTAAGGCTTCCTTATCAGAATTGAAAAAGGATTGGAAGGAGTCCGCCAAGCCGTTTTGATTCTCTTTATGGTTCGTCATCATATGCTATGAACTCCTTTTTACGAATTTTTCGTGGGTCAGTGGGCTTTTTTGCATCGCTTGGAATCATCCATGATTTTCCGAAACGAAGCACGCCTTGGATATGGCCTTCTTCACAAAGTTTTTGTACTCGCCTTTGAGAGATATCCCACTTAACCGCAATTTCCCGCACAGTAATAAAATCCATTGGAAAGCTCCTCGTGGCATAAAAGTATATTTTAATTATATACGTTATTGCGAATAGATTCAAGATACAATTTGTTCTTTTTCTGTGATAAGCCTTTCTTAGAGTGAGAGGTTCTGGTGGGTTCACAGTGAACTCCTGAGTTTGGAAGTTTAAATGTAAGTTAACAGCCCAGAACTAATTGAAGTTACTGGGATTTTTTATGTCAAGAATTAATATTTTTTACATGTGGTATCTTGTGTTATTTAAGAATGTGTGATATAATATCCTTATGTGGAGGTGACATTATGTTTTTAAAATCTATTACAAAAAACAATGTTACAAGGCTATATTTCTATGAATCATATTACAAAGACAAGAAATCCAAACAGCGCATGGTTGAAAGTTTAGGTCGCCTTGATGAACTAAAGAAATTATACAATGATCCCATTGCACATTTTGATAAACTTGCAAAAGAAGAGACACTTAGAAAAAAGGAAAGTGAAAGTACATCCATAGACATACCTTTATATGAAACCTTAAAAGATAATGAAGATAACCTTAAAAATGTAGGGTATGTAGTTTTAAAAATACTTTATCGTGAACTTGAACTTGATAAGTTTTGTAAGATAAAGACTCAAAACAGAGAAATTCGTTACAATTTTGAATTAATATTCCGCCTCCTTGTTTTCTCTCGTGTACTTTTTCCAGGATCCAAAAGAAAAACTTATGCTCAAAAGGATATTTACTTTGAAAGCTTTAGTGGTTTTTCTTTAGATGACGTATATAGTGCCTTAGATATTATTTATGAACATCAGGAAGAACTTCAAAAGTGGATATATGAACGTTCCCAAAAGATTTGCGAACGTGATCTTTCGGTAACATACTTTGATTGCACAAACTACTATTTTGATATAGGTCGTCCGGATATAGATGTACTTGATGATGAAGGGAATCCTGTTAATAATAAAGGGAAGCGTGTAGATGCTAAATATAGAAAGCGTGGTCCGGAAAAAAATCATCGTCCAGATCCAATTGTACAAATGGGACTACTCATGGATAAGAATGGTATCCCTATTGCTTATGATCTTTTTCCCGGAAATGAATCAGAAAAAGTACATATGCGTCCTGTCATAGATAGGATTAAGACAGAATTTTCAGATAGTAGAATCATCTTTGTTGCTGACCGCGGACTTAATACTTCTGATAACATATATTTTCTTAATGGCGATAACAAAGGAGAGAAAAATCTACGTGATGGATATGTTTACGGTCAATCTATAAGAGGTGCAGATGCTGAATTTAAGGAATGGGTTTTGAAAGACAATTACAAAGTTACAAATCTTAAAAATGATTTAGGTGAAGAATTTTCGTTTATACACAAATCACGAATATACCCTAAAATAATAAATGTAAACCTCACTGTACCGGGAAGAAAAAAGAAGAAAAAGAAAGCTGTCAGTATTGATCAAAAGCAAATGGTTTACTATTCAGAAAAATATGCCAGAAAGCAAAGAAGAGACAGAAATGTTATGATTGAGCGAGCAAAAGATATGATAAAACATCCAAAGAAATATGATAAAGTAACTTCTGCAGGGTCGGCCGCTTATGTGAATAATATTTCTTTTGATAAGACTACCGGAGAAATTGTTGACGGTGTACTTCTCACTCTTAATATAGATAAAATTAATGAGGAAGCTAAATATGATGGCTATTACTCTATTGTAACAAGCGAGCTTAAGATGAGCGATATAGAAATGCAAGAGATTTATCGTGGTCTTGCTCGAATTGAAGAGACCTTCAAAATTTCTAAATCCGATTTTGAAGCCAGACCTGTACATGTGCGTACTAACGAGCATATTGATGCCCATTTTGCTACGTGCTTTGCATCTCTTGTATTTATTAGATTGCTTCAAGCTAAACTTGGAGGCAAATATCCCGTGGAGAAAATTATAAATTCTCTTCGAAAATACAATTGCACAAATCTTTATGCCAATATTTGGCAATTTGTTTACTTTGATGAAATACTTAAAGACTGTGAAAAGGCATTTGATATTGAGTTAAAATGTCAACTTCCAGAGATTTTCCGACTAAAAGACATGCAGGCTTTGAAGTTTGCATGTCTAATTTTTCCGTATTCAACTACTCTGCATCATCACTTTTTATAAACTGAAGTATCTCATCATAGGACTTGCCGCTCTTCATGATAGCAGTGATTAGTTCATCTCGTCTCAGTGCATCGTGTTTATTCATTAAATCTTTCAAAATTGCAATGGATTCATCATATCTTTGCTTCGTTTTTACAACATCCGCCTGTGCCTTTTCAATCTTTTGTTCAAGGGACTCCAGTCCTGTCGTTCTTGGCATGTCTCGTTCTCCTTCCAAATCTTATTATTTAAGTTTTTCGCTTATTTCAGATGCCTGGTATTTTATATAGGCAGCGTCTATACCAAATGCTCTCAGTATCTTTTTCTGTGCAGCTGTTACAGCATGATCAAGCCGATATACGTTATCTAGCTGGCGTACCATCTCAATCTTTTCCAGTTCTTTCAATGCTGCCGGTACCGTCATATAATTTGGACGTTTATCAAGGTTTTTCATTTCATCTTTTAAACATGTGTAAATCTTGCATCTTACAATTAGAGCAATAAATTCAACAAAAATCTTTGCTGATGCGGATTCATCGGAGTATACCCTAAGGCTCTTGTTCCCCAAATAGGACTTGTCTCCTCGGAATAGTTTCTCCGAAGCATCACGACTCTTGTACAGATTTAATGCTTCTTTAGCTGTCATCTTTTCTGAAGTAATGATGCAGAAGTACCCGCACAAGTCTATTTCGTTTTCTATGATCTTTGCTTTTTCCAACGGGAATAAAAATGTTTTCTTCTCTTCGTCATAATAAAGTTCAAAATATTTCTCAAATCCAGAACCAAATTCTCTTGCTTTGTTGGAATGGCTCTTCATGAATTTCTTCATATGCTCAATCCTAGTTTCTATAGATTCTCGTTCTGCGTTTTCTTTGGACGGGCTGTGGTAAATATGAAAATACCGGTCTTTTTCATCCGACACGTATAGCTTACTCTTCACAGTGATTCCAGACACACGGTAGTCACTAATGTTATGGATCCTCTTGTTTTCGAACTTCCCTTTATTCTTTAGTACCAACTGATTCACAATGGAAGACATTCCTTTCACCATAATGACAAAGTTGTAACCGCACTCGTCCATGTATTCGATGTTTCCTTTGCTAAAGTATCCTCTGTCAAGAATGAAACCAATCTTCCTATAACCATAGCCAACGGCCTTATCCAGCATGAATTGCAACTGTGACACGTCATTGATGCTACCAGGATATGCCTCGTAAAAAAGAGGCTCTTTATTATGTGTATCGTAGGCTATCGAATAGTTAAATATCGGAACCCCTTGGTCCACCTTTGCATTACCATATTCAATAATTTCTATGTCTCCAGCCTGACAGTTCTTGTTCGTGGAATCATAGGAAAAATATATCTTTTCCCTATGGTCTCTTTCTTCATTCCATGAGTTTAAAAAGCCTATATTCTGCTCTCTTGTGATGGAGTGGAGAAATTCTGACACTTTTGAATCACTATAAATCTTCATTTCCTCCGTAAACAACGGGTGATTGTACGCATAATCTGGATAGTACTGAGCTGCATTGTTTTCCGAGATGATAGAATATGTCGCAAGATCCAGAAATAGTCTCAAATCCTTTTCAGTAAAGTACTGTCCCAGCATCTCAGGGATACCATAATTGTTCATGATTTTTCGAATCACTATGTATGAACCAATTTTGAGGCAACTGCTCCTAGATGTTCTTTCTTTTCCTTCAGGAAATTCAACATCAGGAAAATATTTAAGAAAATTCTGGTTGGGCTGCATCCTCTCCGGATCGGACTTGGATCGTTTTCCAATAGTTGATCTTTTGACAATAGTATACTGTTTCTGAGAATCATATGTCCTGTCATATTCAAACTCAACATATGTGGACTCACCTTTTTTTCTGAAGGTAATTTTCCCTGGGATATTTGGTGTTTTTACAAGAAAATCAAAGTACATTTCATTCTCCATATTTAGTTGTATTTACGACTAAATATATATTAACACAAAGCCCGTACTTTTGCAAGATAATTCGTAAAAATTCGGGCTTTTTTATAGACTGGTTATGGGTTATTTTTGTTTAGTCGGAAACTAACGGGAAGTTAACATAAAACGTAAATATCGTAATCAGTTGGAAATGCGACGTTTATTGCGATATTAATTTATTTTTAAAATTCTTTAAATTGCACCTTGGTACCACATGTATAGAATCCCCTTAATGCCAGTCAATTCAGGCATCTCGGGGATTATTGTTCCAAACTTAAGATTATAATCAAGTAACCGATTATTGTCAAGATATTTGTTAATTTATCTCAAATTCTTAACTAAACTCATTTTAAATCGTTAATTTCAATATATTCATCTAAAATATGGTGCAATTCCTCTTCATTTGCAATTTTATTAATACTATTTCTGATTTCAGAAGAATTTTTCATACCCTTCATATACCATGCGGCAAATTTGCGCATTTCCAAGATTGCTATTTTTTCATTCAATTCATTCACAAGCATGGCTGCGTGCCTCTTAATCATATTTATTTTGTCTAAAGGAGAAGGTATAAAAAAACTTACATCATCGTTTAAAATTTTAACGGTATTCATAATCAGCCACGGATTGCCTAAAATACCTCTGCCTATCATTACACCATCGCAATTTGTTTCTTCAATCATTTTAACTGCGTCTTCCGGACTGTAGATGTCTCCGTTGCCTACAACAGGAATATTAACACTTTTTTTCACTTCATTTATTATTTTATAATCAGCCTTGCCCGAATAAAATTGCTCTCTGGTTCTGCCGTGAACGGCAACCATATCTAAACCGTTAAGCTCTAAATTTTTAGCGAATTCCGGAGCATTGATAAAGTCTGAACTCCATCCCGACCTTATTTTAGCCGTAACCGGTTTATTTGTCACACGTTTTATTTTATTGATAATTTTGCCTGCTAACTCCGGCTTATTCATGAGTGAGCATCCATCCCCATTTTTAACGATTTTAGGTGCGGGACAACCCATGTTAACATCAATAATATCAATGTCCTTCCTATTATTAATATATTTTCCGACAACATATGACATTATGTCCGGGTCACTGCCAAAAATCTGAATAGCTGCAGGTCTGTTTTTTTCATTTATTTTCATCAAATCCGCTGTCTTTGCATCCTTATAATACAGCCCCTTTGCGCTTATCATTTCCGTATAAACCAGACCTGCCCCCATTTCCTTGCAAATAGTTCTGTATGTCAAATCTGTTATACCTGCCATTGGAGCAAGCACAACATTCGTATCTGATTCTATGCTTCCTATCTTAAGTTTCTTCATATTGTATTATGGTATCTCCCGGATTTAATATTTCTTCATTTCCTTTTTCATTTATTATCGTAAGCCGTCCCTCTTCATCAATATTCTTAGCCACAACTCTTCTTACTGTCTTTCTGCCTCTTCTTGCCACTTCTATCTCTTTGTCATAAAACAGCAAGCTTTCATTATATAGTTTAACTGCTTCCGATGCCTTCCCTGTGCTTATCAACTCATCATAGTGGTACTCAATATTGTTTAATATGCTTCCTATAAGCAGTTCCCTTTCCACCTCTTCTCCTTTTTCAATTCTGACAGAAGTACTTTTAAGGTTTTCGAGTTTTTCTTCCATATTAACATTTATATTTAGAGATAGGATTATACCCGCTCCCTTACCTGTAATATCGCTTTTTACAGCACATGCTTTGCTGCCGTTTATAATAATATCATTTGGCCATTTTGTCTTGCAGTTTAAGCTGTATAAATCAAATATGGATTTCAATACGGAAGAACACGCCAATACATCGATTAAAGGGAGCAGATAGTTATTATTTACAGATTTCATAATAATACTTAAATAAATATTTTTATCCGGCAAACATATCCACTCATTTCCGAATCTCAATTCACATTCTGATTGGTTTTCCGACAATACGACGGTCCCGTCGGGACATGTGGCAAATATATTCTTAGCTTTGATAAATGTTGAATTTAAGCTGTCATACTGAATTATTGACTGGCCTATTATATTTGTATTTAAATAATTGCTTATGCTGTTTAAATCATACATTGCTATCCCCCAATTAATTCATCATACTATATGAAGTGATAAGATATCATCTATATTTAAAAGAAGCTCCTTAACATCTTCTAAGGTTAAATCTCCCATATGTGCAATTCTAAATGTTTTTTCCTTTAAATCACCGTAACCGTTTGAAATGGCAAAACCTCTTTTGCCCAATTCTTCATTTAGTTTTTTGACGCTGATATTACGAGTGTTTTTCACGGTTGTAAGTGTTGCCGACGCATATTTTTCATCGGGAAACAGGGCAAAATTCTCTTTAGCCCAGTTTCTTGTATATTCAGCCATTGATAAATGTCTTTTAAATCTGTGGTCTAACCCTTCCTCCATTATTGAATCCAATTGATATTTTAACGCAAACATTAATGATAAGTTGGGCGTTGACGGATATTGGTAATCTTTTTTCTTGACCGTGTCGTACAACTGAACCAAATCAAGGTAATAACCTCTGTTTTTAATTGTCCTTGCCTTTTCAACAGCTCTTTCGGATATGGTGCATATCGAAAGTCCCGGAGGCAGTCCCAATGCTTTTTGGGAGGATGTTATACATATATCTATTCCGAGCTTATCTGTTTCTATTTTTACGCCTCCGGCTGAGCTGACTGTATCTACGCAAAAAATTACATCAGGATATCTTTTTAACGCCTTGCTGATTTCCTCTATGGGATTCATGACTCCTGTAGACGTTTCATTGTGAGTTATTGTAACCAAATCATACTTGCCCAATGACAATACCCGGTCTACCATAGAAGGTGTTGTTATGCTTCCCGGTTCCGATTTAAACAAATCAGCATTAATTCCGTTTGAAACAGCCATTTCGTGCCATCTGTCACCAAAGGAGCCTATGGAAAAAATCGCGGCTCTTTCATTGGTACAGCACCTGACTGCCGCTTCCATCAATCCGCTTCCCGACGATGTCGATAATAAAATTTCATTTTTTGTAAAAAATAATTTTCTAAGGTTATTGGAAATGTCTCTTTGGAGATTTGAGGCATCCTTGCTCCTGTGACCAATCATTGGCATTGACATTTTATTAAGTACATTCTCTTTCACTTCTATTGGTCCCGGAATAAATAATTTTTTGTGCATTATAATCTCCTGTATTTTAGTTTCTTTTCCCTCTGGTCGAAGAAATTGGGTCAAGTTATACGCAGGGGAATGCATCAAATTTGCCTGCTCCTTCCGTCGCGCAAATTTGGCATTCTGTGCGGTTGACTTACCAACAATTTCTTTTTCCCTTTGGTCGAAGAAATTGGGTCAAGTCATACAAAAATCTCCCATTGCTGTTTTTAATGAGAGTTTTCGTCAGAATTTATTTGTTTGAGTATATAACTTTATTATTTTTGTGTCAAGAATAATTTTTTTCTCTTTTTTCTCTTGACATTACGTATGTATTAGTATACTATTTACCTATGATACTTGCGCTTGTGAAAGAAGGTGATAAGTTGGAGTTTAAAAACAATGTTCCTATATATCTGCAGGTAATTGAAAAAATCAAACAGGATATAGTTTCAGGTAAGCTGAAGCCGGGTGAAAAAATGCTGTCTTCAAGAGAGTATTCAAATGAATTAGGTTTAAATTTTAATACGATTGCCCGAGTATATAAGGAGTTGGAAATGGAGGAAATAGTTTTTACAAAAAGAGGCTTGGGAACATTTATAACGGAATCTGCTGAGCATATCAGCAGCTTAAGATATGATATGGCTAAAAAACAAATAGCTGCATTTATTAAAGGAATGCAGCAAATAGGGTATACTAAGGAAGAAATGATAAGATTTATAGAAACGGAAAATAATTATATGGAAAGGAATGAGTAAATTGAACCTATTACAAATTAATGATTTAACAAAAAAATATTATAACAAAACAGCCCTGAGCAATGTGAGCTTAAATTTTGAGCCGGGTAAAATATACGGCTTATTAGGGCCTAACGGAAGCGGCAAAACTACTCTCATGAAGGTTGTGGCGGGGCTGCACAAGCAAACAAGCGGTAATGTATTGATAAATGATGAAGAGCTGTCATATAAAACCAAGGCATATGTTTCATACATGCCCACAGAAAACTTTATGTATGATTCTTTCAAGGTCATAGATATAGTAAAATTTTACAATGATATGTATAAAGATTTCAGAATCGATTATGCCTTGAATCTTATTAATGAAATCAATATTAATTTAAACTATAAAATTTCCAATTTATCATCCGGTCAAGTGGCAAAACTGAAGTCGGTAATTGCATTATCGAGAGATGCGAGCATATATATGCTTGATGAACCTTTAAATGGTGTTGACGTTTTGTCGAGAGATGCAATAATGGATATTATTACAAAATCCAACAATGAAAACAAAGTAATAATAATTTCCACACACTTAGTCAGTGAAATTGAAAAAATACTTGACACTGTTATTTTTCTGAAGGACGGCATTGTAGAAGTTTTTGGCGATGCCGAGGAATTAAGGCAAAGCCGGCAATTATCCGTGGAAGGATTGTATAAGGAGGTATTCAGAAATGCTTAAATTAATAAAGCTTGAATTCATGAGAAAGTCTAAATTTATTGCCATGACACTGATTACGGCTGTAGCTTTAAACATGTATCTAATAACAAGGGGACCTGCCGGAAGTACAATGTTCCTTGTATTGTTTCCCCCTGCATTGTTTGTCGCTTATTTGATTGACATAATAAAAATGTACAGTGAAGACATAAATAAAAAAACCGGCTATATGTTGTTTATGACTCCCAACAGCGGATATAAAATTATATCTTCAAAACTTTTTACTGCTGTGTTAGAGGGGCTTGCAATATTATTGATATATTTTATATTTATATTAATTAACGGTGCATACATTATTATTTCAACAGGTGCAGAAGTTGATTACAGCCAGTTAATAAGTGTGGTTGACAGATTTATATCCGGCAATTTCGGTTTCAGCTTAGGTCATGTATTTGTAATCTTGCTTACAGCTCTTACGTTATTGATTGCTTTTATAACTACTGTTTACACTGCAATGACCATCAGAAAAAGTATATTTTCCGAAATCAAATTCGGAGGACTGTTAAGTTTCATAATATTTTTATTGATTAATTGGGCTCTTTCATCCGCATCGAATAAATTCTTTGATATTATCAGCCCTTATTATGATTCCATAGGAAGCGGGGCTGCAGGAGGAATTACCCCGGAGAAATTAGCAATGGGATTGCTGCCTATGATTGCGGTTTCAATTATCCAAGCAATTGTACTCACAGGATTTTCGGGATATCTTTTAGAAAAGAAAATTAATCTGTAATATTGGGAGGAAAAGAGAAAAATGAAAAAAATTATTTGTTTATTGCTGATAATTATGATTTTTGTTGTAGGCTGCACTTCATTTTTAAAGGTTGATGAAGATATTGTAAAAGATGTTTCAGATAAAATTACCGATACATTAATTAACACAGTAGGGCAGGAAAGGGCTGAGAGACAAGAGTCCCGTGCTGTTGAATCGGCAGATAAGGATACTCTTAATATAATCAGCTCAGTTGGAAATATAAGCATTGAAAGGCATCAAGCCGATGATACAGCTGTAGAAATAAATATTGCCTCAAAAGCAGGCTCTAAGGAAAGGGCGGAAGAAATACTTGAAAGTTACACCTATATTATCAATGAGAACGAAAGCTCAATAGATGTGGACACCTCATTTAAAAATCTCTTAAACGATGTAAATCTTTCAGTTGATTTGGTCATATATATCCCATCCAATATTAAGGAAATTAATGTTTCGTCAAATGTAGGTGATGTCAATATAAGCGGTATTTCGGGAAACCTGCGGTTAAACAGCAATGTAGGCAATGTTATGATTGACAAGTCGGAAGCTTCATATAATATAAAGGTTGATGTGGGAAATATTAACCTAAAGGACGGCACAGCCACAGGAGATTCAAAGCTTAATACAAATACCGGAGAAATAGATATTTACTTCCATGACATATCAGGCTCTTCGAGCATTACTGCTGAAACAGGAGTAGGAAATATTAAGATGCATCTAAACGATGCTTCCGGTGATTCCGGATACCGCGCGGTTATTAACGAATTTATGAAGGATGAAAGAGTTGAAACAAAGAATAATCAGCACACAAGCATAACCCTCACCACGAGAGTAGGAGAAATAGATTTTAAATAACCGGGGGACCTTCCGTTAATTCAAATGTGTCCGCCGAACCGTCCCCACCGGCTCTGCGTCATCTTTTGATGTATGAGTTGACGAAAGAGTATCTTTGTTTGTATAATGTATTTAAAGACATACATAAGGAGGATCACATGTACTTAAATACCTTTATCGGAGTTATAATACCATTTGTTGGCACCACATTGGGAGCTGCCATGGTTTTTTTTATGAAAAAGGGAATGGGTGATAAGACAGAAAAATCCCTGCTTGGATTTGCATCGGGAGTTATGATTGCGGCTTCCGTATGGTCACTCTTGATGCCTTCAATTGAAATGGCGGCGGAACAGGGAATTGTTGAATGGCTGCCGGCGGCAGCGGGATTCTTGTTGGGAATATTCTTTTTGCTGCTTCTTGATAATATAATTCCTCACTTACACTTAAACGATGACAAGCCCGAAGGAATTACGTCAAAAAGTGCAAAGCTGAGAAAAACAACTATGCTTGTTTTGGCGGTTACTTTGCATAATATTCCGGAAGGGATGGCAGTAGGAGTGGTATTTGCCGGAGTTTTGGCAGAAAATTCATTGATATCCATGGCGGGAGCCTTTTCACTTTCCATAGGCATTGCCATTCAGAACTTCCCCGAAGGAGCAATTATTTCAATGCCATTAAACAGTGAAGGCTTTTCCAAGAAAAAATCTTTTGTTTATGGAACCTTGTCAGGAATTGTTGAGCCTATTGCTGCGGTTGTAACCATACTTTTGACAAGTGTTATTCAACCGGCTCTCCCATACCTGCTTTCCTTTGCGGCAGGAGCTATGATTTACGTCGTAATTGAGGAACTTATACCCGAAGCACAAAGCGGAGAACACAGCAACATCGGAACTATTGGAGCTGCCTTCGGATTTGTCATAATGATGATATTGGATGTGGCGTTAGGATAAAGAAGGTAAAATACTTAAGGTGAAATTTATGAGAAATTCAAAAAGCTTAGCAATTGTTGTTTTATTAATTATAATATCATTGACCGGGTGTTCTGTTAATGATGAACCTGTTTATTCAGTCGAACCTACGGAAAAATTATCCGGTCAGATTTATTTATATGGAGAGAATCACGGTGTTGAAAAGATATTGGAAAAGGAATTGGAGATATGGGGTGAATATTACCGAAATGAGAATATGCGGCACTTATTTATAGAATCTCCGTATTATACCGCAGAACTTTTAAATTTATGGATGCATTCGGACAGTGATGATATACTTAATGAAATATATAATGATTGGGTGGGCACACAGGCACAAAATCCTTATATTAAGGAATTTTATAAGAAAATAAAAAACCTGTACCCTGAAACGATTTTTCACGGTACAGATGTAGGTCACCAATATGATACTACCGGACAGCGATTTACGAAATATCTTAAAGAAAATAATTTGGAAAATACCGACCAGTATTTATTGACCCAGGAAGCAATTGCGCAGGGCAAGTATCATTACAAGCATTCGGCTGATGCATACCGCGAAAACAAAATGGCGGAGAACTTTATACGTGAATTTGACAAGTTGAAGAATGAAAATATTATGGGTATTTATGGCGGTGCCCACACAGATTTTGATACAATGGACTATACGACCAATTCTGTACCCAACATGGCAAGTCAGCTGAAGGAAATATACGGAGACAATATATTTTCCGAAGATTTGTCATGGATACTGAAGGATATTGAACCGCTACGGACAGATACAATTACAATCAATCAGAAAGATTATGAAGCATCCTATTTCGGGAAATAAGATTTGAACGGACTTAAGGGTTATGTCTTCCGTGAGTTTTGGAGATTGGAAAATTCCTATGAGGATTTTAAGGATAACAATAAAACAGGTGACGTACTGCCCTATGACAATTATCCTATGATGATAGAAGAGGGACAGGTATTTGTCATAGACTACACAAAGACAGACGGTCCCGTAAGCAGAATGTATTATCGTTCCGACGGATATGTTTGGAACGGCTTGGAGTCAACGGAGGAGTTTGTGATTGAACTCTCCTCTGACTAAAATATGATATTACGATATAGCCACTACACATAATTCTCAATTCTCAATTAACCGGAATCAAAAGATGCGGAAAGTCTTACCTTCTTCGTATGCCTTTTTCTTAATTGTCAATCTATCTTGGTAAAATTATATAGGAAATGAGGTGAGGAACTTTGAAGATAGAGCATAGTGATAGCTACATGAAACTGGGTCTTATTGCATATTTCAGAAAAATGAAAGGCTTTACACAAGAGCAGCTTGCGGAGCGTTTGGGTAACGGCTTGCGAAAGGGTGAAGCCAAACTCAATGTCTGCCGTTTCTTAATAGGCTTAATCTTTGTAACCGCCATATTTCATCTAACGCCCCCTTTATCTCCGCTATATCCTGATCGTATACGTTGCCGGTTGCGTTTACACGCTTGGCAATTTGGTTGATGTTCGCGCCGATCTTCTGTATTTCGGCGGTAACGGCTTTTAGCTCCGAGTAATCCACCCTTATCACATAGCCGTCTATCAGCATTTTGCGGGCATAGGCGGCAAAGTTTTTTGTCGGCACTTGCGCCATCTTTTGAAAAATCAAGCTGCGCTCCTGTTCGGTAACAGGGCAGCGCAGCACAATTGGCCGTGTTTTGTTCGCCATGCGCTTACGCTCCTTTCCGCTTTTAGAGAGTTTGGGATACTTCCCAACAAGCAATTTTCGCAGGGATAGGCCGCAGCCGAGCCGGGCGAAAATACGGAAGTGTGGCTACACTTCCTATGCTTGCTACGTTTCTTTTTCTACTACTATTACGGTGAAAAGCGCAATTTTGCCAAAACGACCCGAACAAAAAGAAAAACGCCGCAAACAATCAAGTTTGCGATAATCCTTATCGTCCAGCCCGTCAAGCTCTGCGTCAAGTTGGCGGCGGTGCGTGGATTTTTTGCTTTCTTCGTCTGGAAAAAGAAATTGATCTACCGAGATATGGAAAAGCGTCATTAACGTAATGAATACCTGAAAACTTGGGTGCTGGCCTTTTCTTAGACGGGCTTCCTTTATGGCTTGTCCCATAGCCTTAAAGTCATATTTAGTTGTGCCTTTTGACATAAAATATCACCCTATGTCATTTTACAATTCCTAAACGAAAAGCTAAACGATCACACAAGATACATATATGGATATTTAAGAACATTTTTTTGTGCAACGACGCTAAGAATGGTAGAAAAAATATTAGGGTATGGTAAAATATAATTATCCAGCAAGGCGGTAATTGCTATTGAAGCTCAAAAATACCGTTGTCAACCGATAATTGCGTGATAGTTGGTGGAAGCAACCACCCTTTTTCAGTATCATAGAGCCATAAAATCGAAAGGAGAAATTAAAATGTACGACTTGTGGGTTTATCAAACCTCTGCCATCATAAGCATACTACTTTTTTTGGTGTTAGCTGCCGCAGCGGTATATCTATTTGTACTGATTATCAAAGCATTGAGAAAATATGTTCGCTCTAAAGATATTAGGGAAGAAAAAAGAGTTACCTTAAAATCTTTGTCTCAGGTGCTTAGAGAAAATCGTATGCACTGCAAAATGACACAGGAGTTTGTCGCGGAAACATTAGGCGTTAGCAGACAGGCTGTTTCAAAGTGGGAAAATGGAACATCAGACCCCAGTACCTCTAATCTTATGGCACTGGCTAAACTTTATGGCATATCTGCGGAGGAGCTAATACGGGAAACGAATAGCTATTCTCAACAAGAGAAAAGTGGAAATTCCTCAAAAGAGGACGGTGAGTAATGGAAACTAACGCAATTCTAAACATTAAATCAAATAGCCGAAAGTGGCAGATATTTGACGCAACAACCATTAAGCTGATTGCGGACGCTATCTCATATCAACATTTTTCGGATAATTGACGGTGGAAATAAACGGGGTGCGGTGAGCATGAATTGATTACAGCACCTCGTTCTTTTTTTGTTCCTTATTTATATTGGCAAGCAGTAAATAAACCAATTTTTAGCCTAAAAACACTCTTGTCAACCGATAATTGCGCAATAGTTGGTGGAGGCAACCGCCCTTTTTCAGTATCATGGGGGCATAAAACAGGAAAGGAGACAATGAGTAGATGATTTTACAAACTCATAGATTAACAAAAATATATGGTGAGTTTCATGCGCTAAATGCGGTTTCTATGACGTTGCAGCAAGGGGATATTTACGGGCTTATTGGACGCAATGGCGCGGGAAAAACCACCTTTTTCAAATGCGTTATGGGATTGGCGGTACCCACCGGAGGAACCATAGAAATAAATGGGGAAACGGCGAACCTGAACGCCGCTCGCCGACAAATGGGATTTATGATTACCCCGTCGTTTTTCCCGTATCTGAATGCAAAAGAGAACTTAGAGTATCTTTGTCGGGTGAAAGGGATAAACGAAAAAGGTAAAGTGAAATGGCTGCTGAAAATAGTAGGGCTTGCTGGTGTGAAAAAGCCTTTCAAGGCCTTTTCGCTCGGTATGAAGCAACGCCTTGGTATTGCGAGTGCATTACTCACTTCGCCCCCTATTGTTGTATTAGATGAACCAATTAACGGCCTTGACCCGCAGGGCATTATAGATATGCGTGAGGTGATAAAGACAGCCCACACTGAGACGGGCGCAACATTTCTCATATCGTCCCACCTTTTAGCCGAGCTTGACTTGGTGGCAACCCGCTTCGGCTTTATTGAACAGGGTGTTTTGCTGAAAGAAATCTCACATAGGGAATTGCACGAGCAAACAAAAAAATCTCTTACCATTGAAGTGGATTATGCGCCAAAGGCACAGGCGGTATTACAATCGTTGGGGATAGAAATTGCCTCGGTGAACAACAATCGGCTGACTTTGAACGCTCACCTTGATAAATCTAATGAGGTGGTCCGCGCTTTGATAGGCGGCGGCGTGGAGCTATATGACCTCCACCGGCAGGAAACCACGTTGGAGGACTATTTTATGCGTTTGATTGGAGGTGGAGAGCATGTTTAAGCTAATTCGCGGTGAACTTTACCGCGTGCTTCATAAAAAGAGCCTGTATGTGTATTTTGGAGTCTTGGCGCTCGGCTATGTTTTGCTTGCAATTGTACGCTCGGGCGGTTTTAATGATAACTCTATTGTCGGGGACGCGAGTAACCTTTTCTATCTTACTCCGGCTTTGGTGGGCGGCTTTCTATTCTCCACCATCTATACAGATGATTTGAACGCAAAAAATCTGATTACGCTTGTTGGATATGGATTGAGTAAATCAAAAATTGTAATTGCAAAAATAATTCTTGCCGCATTTTTCGTTACAGCATTCTTTGGGTTATTACCGCTTCTCCATTCTGCCGTTTATATGGGGTTTGGTTATACGGCTACTGCGGCACAATTGGCGGCGATTTATGCGCTTTCGGTGAAATATCTGCTGACGACTTTGGCGTATATCGGTATTTCGAGTATAGTGGTGTATGGCTCCCAGCGCCCGACTTTTTCCATTGTATCCTACATTTTATTGTCATTTAGCGTGATTGGAAATCTGCTCGCAATGGCTGCGCATACGCTGAACTTGAATATTTCAGACCACCTCATTTCGGTCATTACAAACCAAATTATGGCGGATATGCTGGGTGGCGGCGCTTCCATTCTGCCAATCATGGAATATGCCGCGTATATCATTGTTTCGTCAACACTGGCGATAATCGCATTTAATAAAAAAGAAATGGAGTTTTAATTATGAGAAAAAAATCTTTATTGTGGCTCGTTTTAGCAGTAGTAGCGGTAGCTGTCGTGGCAGGTACGATTTGGGGAAAAAACTATTATGAAGCCCGCTATGTAGGAACGGACTATTACGCGATGGTTCCCTTGGATTTTGATATTACGCCGGAGCCTCTATACGACATGCACGGTGTAGAATTAGAAACTGGCAAGCCCTATAAATTGACAGCGTACAACGAAAAAGGAGAGGCAAAAGAGGTTTCCTTTGATATACGGGGAGAGGATAGCGCAAAATATCCACAGCCGGGAGCTTTCCTATTGATAAAAGCCAGCGATCAGATTGTTCTTGGTCAAAGCGTCATTTCGGAAAGCAGCGTGCCGGATGTCGCGCTTACAAAGATAAAAGAAAATCAATAGCGCAGAAGACGGGTTGCTTTGTTTTTAAGACAAGATGATTTTGCTACTCTTTACAAAATAAAATGAAACCGTTGTTTAGGCGGTTATAATCAGGCTGTTCAGAGCCTCATCGATACCTGTCGTCAAGTATATCGTTGGCTGGATTTGCCAACAATAGAACTATACTCAGGAAATGAGGCGAGACGATGATCGGTTTTTTCGGCAGAAAGAAAGAGCAAAAAATACAGGAATCCCTTCAGAAAACACTCCCTCATGAGGAAATGGGAGAGGTCCCGGAAAGCTATCGGGAGACACTGGCACACCTGAAAAATGTGTTCCGGGATGATGATCCCATGGAATTTCGGGAACTTTCTGTGGGCAGACAGAAGCCGATGCGAGTCTGCCTGGTGTTTTGTGACGGACTGTCGGACGCATCGCTGATCGATAACTTTTTGATCCGTCCTTTAATGGGGATGGATGAGTCCAGGATGGGAAAACTGACTGCCGATATGCTGCTCTCCGGCGTTTTGCAGATCAACAGCGGGAAAAAAACCAGGGATTGGGATGAGATCGTTGAGAACATAACCTATGGCAACACGCTCTTGTTGGCGGAAGGAATCGGCGAGTGCCTGCTCTTCGACACGAAGAACTTTCCGGCCAGGTCCGTTTCAGAGCCCGAGGGCGAGAAAATTCTCAGTGGGCCGCGGGAAGGGTTTACCGAGGTTATGATGACCAATCTGGCGATGGTCCGGCGAAAGCTCAGAACCGGGAAGCTTAAAATGCGCTATTACACACTGGGCAAGCAGACGAACACCAAACTTTGTATTGCCTGGCTGGACGGTATCGCTGATTCTGAAATCATCCGGGAGCTTTATCGTCGGTTGGACAGCATCGACATAGATGGCATTTTGGATGCCAACTATGTCAACGAGCTGATCCGCGATAACCCCTGGTCGCCGTTCCGGTCCACAGGATATACCGAACGTCCGGATGTGGTAGTCGCCAAACTGCTGGAGGGACGTATCGCCATATTCGTGGACGGAACCCCCGTGGTATTGACGCTGCCCTATCTGTTTATCGAGAATTTCCAGAGCAACGAAGACTATTACCTGAACTATTACTATACCTCCTTTGCCCGGATCCTGCGGATTGCGGCCTTTTTTCTGACGGTAGCGGTGCCCGGGCTGTACATTGCCGTCGTGGGCTTCCACCAGGAGATGCTGCCTACTCCGCTATTGATCAGCCTGGCCGTTGAACGGCAGAAAGCGCCGCTGCCGGCGGCCTTTGAAGCTTTGGTTATGCTGCTGGCCTTCGACATTCTGCGGGAGACGGGTATTCGCATGCCCTCCAACGTCGGGCAGGCCCTGAGCATCGTGGGAGCGCTGGTCATCGGCCAGGCCGCAGTTGAGGCCAGCCTGGTTGCCGCGCCAATGATTATTGTCGTGGCCGCCACGGGCATTACCAGCCTTCTGGTGCCGAAGCTGAACGCGCCCATCATCTACTGGCGGATATTATTGCTTGTTTTGTCATCGGCTTTCGGTTTTTTTGGCCTTTCAGTCGGCCTAGCGTTGCTGCTCATTCATATTAACAACCTGAGCTCTTTCGGTGTGGAACAAATATCCCTTAAAGGCAGTTTCAAATTCCAGGACAGCAAGGACATCTTCATCCGGGCGTCCTGGCGGATAATGCGCAACCGGCCGGAAAGATTATCCCGCAACAAAGTGCGCCAGACAGGGGGAAATGCCAATGGGTAAGCGCATTTTGGTTTTCCTGAAGGGTGCTTTGCTAACGCTGCCGCTATGCGGCTGCTGGAATTACCGGGGCGCGGACGAGCTGGATATCGTGGTGGGCATAGCCATCGACTTTGATAAGACGGCGAAAAAGTATAAACTCAGCTATGAAGTTGCCAACCTGGAGGGGGCGGATAAGAATAGCATCATAGATTCGGTAATCGTTGAATCCGAGGGGAATACGCTCTTTGACGCCGCCAGAAACGCAAAGCGCAGAGAGGCGAATCGGCTCTTTTTCGGCAGCGCGTATATCGTGGTCATCAGCCAGGAGATTGCGCAGGAAAATGGTATCGCCCATGTTCTCGAATGGTTTTTACGGGATGCTGAGTGCCGTGAAACCATGCATGTGGTCGTATCCCAAAAAGAGACGGCCAAGGAGATTATAGATTTGTTTTTGTAAATCTAACAATTGAAAGGAGAAAAATTATGAAGGTATTAAGAAAACAGGAGTTAGAAACAAGTAGTATTCAGGTGGGAGACCAAATAA
>ENA-UOOK01001800-UOOK01001800.1-fermentation-metagenome-genome-assembly--contig:-NODE-1800-length-27768-cov-11.464186_pt1 | contig 27768 bp, 23 predicted proteins | sample MGYA00245777_ERZ724023 | MGnify/ENA primary metagenome ERZ724023 (study PRJEB28704, sample SAMN03018312) | fermentation metagenome | biome: anthropogenic terrestrial biome; feature: soil... | reverse complement strand
AAATACATGCGGTTTATTTAGCAACAATGCATATGATCATTTAATATTCTGCAATAATATTCTTTCATTGACTTCGGGCAATTATTTTATTGATTTTAACATATATAAGCAAAAGGAAGAATTACCCAAGGTTTTAGTCATAAATGATGTTTTTGCAATGAATATCGTTAATTTGAAAAATGTAGTTTTTCTATGCTATTATAGTTTCGATAAAGAATATGTTGAATCTATAATAAATAGTTTCAACTTGATAATACCGCATTTAGAAAAAGTATTAAGCTATGTAATGCCGATTTCGCTTAGAAAAACAAATGTGCAGATTAATCATTTTTTGCAAAATAATATAAGCATTTTATCGCAATGCGGAGGAGAATTGAAATTGACAAGGGCTGAAAGAAGACAAATAAAAAGAACAATACAAAATGAAATTAAAGAGTTTTTAAAAATTCAAACACATTACTTTCCTGAATTAATAGATGATATCAAAAAAATAATGGATGGAAGAAATCAAAGTTATATAACTTATGAAATAGAAGTAATCATATACATGATGATATTGAAAAATGTATGTTCTATCGCATCTATGCAAGAAATGAACGACGAATTTAACGAAGATACATGCATAAAGAATTTATATAAGATTTTGGGATTAGAAGAGAAGGAATATCTTCCTCATTATGTAACAGTAAATGAATGCTTAAGCAAATTAGATAATGCGGAATTAGAACAAATAAGAAAAAAGATGATATATGGTCTAATTCGCAAAAAAAGCTTTGATGATGCTAAATTCTTAGGGAAACACTGGTTGATAATAGTGGATGCAACTCAATTATTCAGTTTTAAAGAAAGACATTGTGATCAATGTCTAACAAAGACATATCATAAGGGAACTGATGAAGAATATACCATATATTATCATCAAGTATTGGAAGCAAAAATAGTATTAGGTGATGACCTGGTATTTAGCATAGCCACAGAATTCATAGAAAATGAAGCAGAAGGAATGACAAAGCAGGATTGTGAAATAAACTCATTCAAGAGATTATCAAAGGAACTTAAGAAGATGTTTCCGAGATTACCAATATGTTTACTTGGAGATAGTCTATATGCCTGCGGACCAGTATTCGACATATGCAAAAATAATAAATGGGAATTTCTAATACGTTATAAAGACGGAAGTATACCCTCGTTGGCAGAAGAATATGATGAAATCAATAAAATGGGGGAAAGTGAAGAAGAAATATTAGAAATAGAACAAATATATAAAAGGAAACCTAAAACTAAAGAAATACATAAAATGCGATGGGTTAATCAGCTTTGCTATCAAAAACACGTAGTTACAGTTATGGAGCTTGAAATTGAAAAAGGACAGAAAAAATGGAAAGAGTTTCAGTGGATTACCAGCATAGCAGTTACAAATTGGACAGCAAAGGAATTTGCGGACACAGGGAGAAAACGCTGGCTGATCGAAAATGAGGGGTTTAATATACAAAAAAACTACCGTTATATAATAACTCATGCCAATAGTCTGAACTACAATGCAATGAAAAACCATTATTTATTAACACAATTAGCAGATATACTTATGCAACTATACGAAGATGGAGTAAAAGGCATAAAGATAATAAAAAGAACAATTGAGAAAATTTCAGAAGGATTATTAGAAAGTATAAAAAAGCAACATCTAACAGAAAATGATTTTAATTATGAAAAGTTTCAGGTGAGAAAACAAGAGTAAATAAAAATAAGCATGAAGGGTGTGAATATAATAGGAAAACAACCTAAAACAGAAGAGATATCCACAGAGTTTGTAACGGTGGGTAATTACACCCTATCAATGTGGATAACTCAAGAGACTTTTCACACTTCTGTTGACAAGTCATGAAATAATTATTTTAACAAACAAATAATACAGTGCTCTGAAATAATAGTTAATTTACCTTTCAGGCCTGGGATTTGAAAAATGTTGTTGACAAGCATAAAAATTAATGATAGACTCACTTAATAATACAAAAACAAAACCGTTGAAGCGAAGATTAAACTGGTATGTGCACTTACAGAGAGCAGGGGAAGATGAGAGCCCTGCAGAACGCAGTACAGACAAATGGATCGCTGAGGGTGAGGTGAACGGGGAACCCCAAGTATCTGAAACGTGTGCTTACGTTACAAGGCAGGAAATGTGTTAGCATTTTCGTTAAAGTGGATTGATATTCAGTCAATTAAGGTGGTACCGCAGGAGATGCCTGTCCTTTTGTTAAGGACGGGCTTTTTGTATTTGAAAATAAATATAGGAGAATAGAAATGAAAAAATTATTATCAATAATCACAATTATGGCAATGCTATTTGTATTGGCAGGATGTGCGACAGACGCAAAAACAAAAGATACTGAGGAGCCTTCGACAGAACAAACAACAGAAACCAATGATGCTGCGGAGCAGAAGGAAGAAACAGAAAACAATGAAAAAGTAAAAATAGGCATAATTCAGCCTGTGGAGCACCCATCATTAAACCAGATTAGAGAATATATAATAATCGGATTAGAAGAGCAGGGACTTAAAGACAAGGTTGAAATAACTTACAAGGATGCACAAGGAGATCCTTCCAACATTAATACTATAATTTCACAGTTTGTGGGAGATAAAATGGATATAATTGTTCCTATAGGAACGGGAGCTTCGCAAAGTGCAGCGGCAGCAACAAAGGAAATACCCGTAATATTCGCGGCAGTCAGCTATCCTGTAGATGCAGGATTGGTAAAGGATGTAAGCAAACCTGAAGCAAATGTAACAGGAGTGTCTGACGCAATTGATGTAGAGCAGATTTTTAATTTAGCTTTTGAACTGACACCGGATATAGAGACTTTTGGTTTTATTTACAACACAGGTGAACCAAATTCAGCATCTGCAATCAATAAGGCAAAAGAATTCTGTGATGGCAAAGGTATTAAATACGTGGAAGCAACAATAACGAATTCAAGTGAATTAACGCAAGCCGCTCAATCATTGGTTGAAAAAGCTGATGCTATTTTTACTCCAACCGATAACACCGTGGCATCTGCAATGCCGGTACTCTCAGCTGAAGCACAAAAGGCAGGAATACCAGTCTATACGGGAGCAGATTCAATGGTAATAGATGGAGGATTTGCAACGGTGGGGATTGACTACACAATCCTTGGCAGACAGGTTGCCGAAATAGTTAAAAAAGTTATTGACGGAGTTCAAATTTCAAATATACCGGCTGAAACTTTGAGTGAATTTGCAACTATAGTAAATTTAACAACAGCAGAAAAAATAGGTGTAGAATTATCGGATGAGCAATTGAAGGGATTCCAAATAGTAGAGTAGTTGTCATTTTTATAATGACCGTGTCATTCTAAGGACGTACTATGAGATCCTTCGTTTCACTCAGGATGACAAAAGATTGGAGGAAAAAATGAGTTTAACAGCATTTATAGGAGCGATGGAATTAGGACTGGTATATTCACTGCTTGCATATGGAACTTTTATATCTTTCAGAATACTAAAAGTTGCAGACTTAACAGTGGACGGAAGTTTTGTGCTTGGAGCTGCGGTATCTGCCATGCTTACTTTTGAAGGCATGCCTTTTGCGGGAATTTTAGCTGCATTAATTGCAGGAGCCATAGCCGGTATTATAACTGCATTATTACAAACCAAGATGGGAATACAGCCTATATTGGCAGGGATTTTGACAATGACAGGACTTTATTCCATAAATCTAATGGTAATGGGAGGCAAAGCCAATATTCCTCTTTTAAATAAAACAAATATTTTTACCTATGCTGAAAACTTGGGAGGAAGAGCATATAAAATAATAATTCTTGCAGTAATTATAGCAGTAGTTTTCATAATACTGAACTGGTTTTTCAGAACACTTTTAGGCCTTTCCATAAGGGCAACCGGTGACAATGAAGATATGTGCAGAGCTTCCTCCATAAATACGGATTCAGTTAAAATTGTGGGATTTGCACTATCAAATTCGATAGTTGCATTGTCCGGAGCCTTGGTTGCACAAATGCAGCAGTCGGCGGATGTGAATATGGGCTCCGGAATGGTTGTAATAAGCTTTGCTTCTTTAATTATAGGGAGTGTAATTATTAAAAACAAAAATATTACAATGGGATTATTGTCGGTTGTTATAGGCTCCATTATTTACAGATTAATAATTGCATTAATTTTAACTACAAATTTCCCTCCTTCATATTTAAAGTTAATTTCTGCAATAGTTGTAATAACGGCTCTTTCTGTACCAAATCTTAAAAGGAGCATGGAAATCAGCAGGATGGGAAGGGGGAAAAACAATGCTAAGAATCAACTCAGTTAATAAGACCTTCAACAAAGATAGCTTGGATGAGCAGGTTGCATTAAACAATGTAAATCTACGTGTTACAGAAGGAGAATTTGTAACAATAATCGGGGGCAACGGAGCAGGTAAATCCACCTTGTTTAATGCCATATCCGGCTCCATGCTTTGTGATTCAGGAGAAATAATATTGGGTGACACAGATATAACCTATATTCCTGAACACCAAAGGGCATCCTTCATTGGTCGGATCTTCCAAGATCCTATGAAAGGAACAGCTCCAAATATGACTGTAGGGGAAAATCTGATAATTGCATATATGCGGAGTATTAATCGCAATATATTGGGAGTTCCGTCAAAGAAAGAAAAAAATTATATAAGAGAGCGTCTTTCTTCTCTCAACCTTGGACTTGAAAACAGAATGGGAACAAAAATAGGCTTGCTGTCGGGGGGGCAGAGACAGGCGGTTACATTGGTGATGGCAACCTTGGTTAAACCAAAGCTTTTATTGTTGGATGAGCATACGGCAGCCTTAGATCCTGCAAGTGCAAAAACAGTTACCGAGCTTACAAAAAAAATTGTTGCGGAAAACAACATTACTACCTTGATGATAACTCACAATATAAGTTCTGCCTTGGATTTGGGGACACGAACAATTATGATGGATTCAGGAAGCATAATGATGGATTTAAAGGGCGAAGAAAGAAAAAAAGCAACTGTTCAATCGTTGCTCTCAAAGTTTAGTTAATTATAAATTTATTTCCATCAAATATGATGCTAACGCGGTTTCTCCCTTGTAAAGCTCATTTGCTTCAGCCAATAAATTATTCAGCTCACCAAAATGAGGAAGGTGCGTAAGTATAAGCTTCTTTACATTTGCCTTCTCTGCAAGCAGCCCTGCTTGGGAGCTGTTAAGGTGTCCTGCCTTTGTACCGTCCATATCAGAATAAAAGCTGCATTCGCAAATCAATAAATCAGAGCCTGTAAAAAACTCTGCCAAGTTTTCAAAATATGAAGTATCTGAAGTAAATGAAAATATTTTATCGCCGCATTTTATTCTTACACTGTATGCTTTCACGGGATGAATATTTTTAATAAAGCTTATTTCAAATGGTCCCAAAGTTAAACTGCTGTTTTCATCAAAGCTCACGCCATAAGTGTAATCTTCCCATTTAAGAAGCTTAAAAAATTCCCCCTCCGGTGCATAAATGGGCAGAGGAGCACTGAGCTCCTTAAGCTGCGTTTTGATTTGTATTGCATATTGCAAGGGTCCTATGTCACAGCAATGGTCATAATGATAATGGGTTATCAATACCGCATCGATATCCTTTATATCTGTTATTTCTTGCAGAGAGCTTACAACTCCGCTGCCGCATTCGAGCAGAAGCTTATAATCATTATGCTCTATTAAATACCCCGAGGTTGCTTCTTTTACCTTTGGGAATCCTCCCCAATGACCTACTATTGTTACTTTCATTATCTCTCCTTGTTAATTAATGAATTGTGAATTATATAATTCAGCATAGAAGCCGTTTTTCTCCAAAAGCTCTTTGTGTCTTCCTTTTTCTTGTATGCCTTTGTCTGTTAATATAATAATTTCATCTGCATTTTTAATTGTAGATAATCTGTGAGCAACAACCACGGTGGTTCGCCCCTTTGACAATTCCTCCAAGGCTTTTTGTATCAACAATTCAGTAGCATTGTCAAGGGCGGAGGTTGCTTCATCCAATACAAGTATTGGCGGATTTTTAAGAAATACTCTTGCTATTGAAATTCTTTGTTTTTGTCCCCCTGACAATTTTACTCCTCTTTCTCCTACATAAGTGTCATATCCTTCAGGCAATGATACTATAAAATCATGAATGTTGGCATTTTTCGCTGCTTCATATACTTCTTCCTTAGCTGCATCGAGTCTGCCGCATTGAATATTTTCGAAAATTGTTCCTGTAAACAGGAATACATCCTGTTGAACAATTCCTATATTTTTTCTTAGGGACTTTCGAGTATACTTTCTAATGTCAATGTTGTCAATAGAAATACTGCCGCCTTCTATTTCGTAAAAACGTGGTATTAAATGACAAAGAGTTGTTTTGCCTCCTCCCGAGGGACCTACAAAAGCAACTGTTTTACCCGCTTCCATATTAAATGTTATATCCTTTAATATTTCCTTATTGTCATCATAAGCAAATGATACTTTATCGAAACTTATGTCACCCTTTACATCATAGATATCGACTGCACCGGGGTCATCTACTTCTATTTCTTTATCCATTATTTCAGTAAATCGCTTAAATCCTGACTTTCCAGATTGATATTGCTCAACAAAGTTTACTAATTTTCTTATGGGGTTTAGAAAATTCCCCGTATACAATAAAAATGCTGCAAAATCTCCAAAATTGATTATTCCTATAAAAAAGAATATGGCTCCGGCACTTAAGACAACAATATTTAAAATGTCAATTATAAATGAAGAGCCAACATGAAATTCTGCCATTACTTTATATGCTTTTCTTCTTGCTTCCTGAAACCTGCTGTTATTTATATTAAATTTTTCTATTTCATTTTCTTTGTTGCTGAATGCTTTTGAAACCCTGATACCGGATATGCTGTTTTCAATAGTTGCATTTACTTCACCTATTGTAACCCTTGTTTCCATAAAGGCATCTTCCATCTTTATTCTAAGCTTCATTGCTACAATTAACAAAAGAGGAACAATTGAAAATACAATAAGTGAAAGAGGCAGGTTGATTGTGCTTAGCATAATAAATGAACCTACGAGCATAATCAAAGATATGAATAAATCTTCAGGTCCGTGATGAGCAAGCTCAGAGACATCCATTAAATCATTGATAATTCGGGATGACAAGCTTCCAGTTTTATTTTCATCAAAAAATACAAAGGGCAGGTCCTGCAGATGATCAAATATGTCTTTCCTCATATTAGCCTGCATTTTTACACCCATAATATGACCGTAATAAGTAATATAATAATTAAGTCCGAATTTAAGAATGTATATTAGTCCTAAAACAACAAGCCATGTAATCATAAGCTTAAATTGTTGATTGGGTACATAGATATTTATAATGTTTCTTGTTATCATGGGATAAAATAAATCGCATACAGACACTGCAAAGGCACAAATCATGTCGGTAATAAATATTTTTTTTACCGGCTTGTAATATGATATAAATCTTTTAAGCATTTTTTACTCCTGACGATTTTTTGATTTTGAATATATTAATGCTGCAGCTATAAATAAAATAATAGAAGCTAAATCCAATAACGCGAAAAGTATGAATCCTAATCTGATAAAATAGCTGATAATAGCAATCAAAAATAAAGAAATCAACATTGCAATTTTTGCATTTTTATGAGCATCGGATTTGAAAATTCTTTTAAATATTTTTTCGACACTACCATTGTGCATTATAATTCCAAGAATTGCTGCAGTTGCCGCATATCCCGGTCTTCTAAACATTAATGAGCAGCCTTGCGAAAATACAAAAATACCTATTGCCAATATAAAGTGGTAAAAAAATCTGTGCTCTCGCATTTGTTTTCGCTGTTGTTGACGTATTTCGTACATTATTTCACCTCGATTTCTCTTTAGTTTATAATATCATTTCTTGTCCATATTTTCAACGAACATTTTTGGGGACATTCCCCCTGCCAACAGAACTAAGTACGGGGACATTCCTTCAAAATCTATCCCACTTATAGCAACCTAACTTTGAAAGTGTGTCCCCATACATCTTATATTATGAGTGAACATTACGAAGGTATGTCACCCTACCGCTTATTAGCTCCTTCTCAATTGCTGAAAATACCAGCTAAATCCAAATGTTCTATTGACATTTAATTAAAAGTATGGTAAACATGAAAAGGGAAAAGGGACATGCAAAATACTTTTCGCATGAAGAATTGGAAAGAAATGCCCATTTCCGATGGGAAAACTCCGGTAATAATATATTTTTCAAGGATTTATTACAGATACGAAAGATTTGATTATAAAGATTTGAAAACGGGTATATTATTATTGGATTTCAGTAAAAGATATTCTATGAAATTTTATTAACTGAAAGGAAAAGAGAAATGAAAAACTACAAGAAAATTTTTGTAATGCTTTTAATTGCAATGCTGATATCAGCATGCACAGCTCAAGAAAACACACCCGAAATAGCAGATGTTAAGACTGAACTAACCATGGGATACACTACAGAGCCTGAAGGTCTTGACCCTCACAGAACTGCCGCAGCTTCCACATTTACTGTAACTAACAATATATATGATACTTTGGTAGGTGTAACGCCACAATGGTTAACTGAGCCCAGACTTGCAAAGGAATGGGTTATTTCTGATGACGGAATGGAAATTACATTTACATTGAGGGATGATGTTTATTTTCATAACGGAAGACAAATGACAGCCAAAGATGTGGAGTATTCCTTCAACAGACTTAAGGATGCTGAAAGCCCGAGGGCAAGAGATTATGAAAATATAACAAAAATAGAAGTTTTAGACGACTATGAAATAAAGTTTACAACTGCATCATTGGATGTAGAGATTTTAAAAAGCTTTGTTTATCCATGGGCAGCCGTTGTACCGGAAGAAGAGACTGCAAATTTAAAAACCAAGCCTGTGGGAACAGGAGCTTTTACTTTGGAGGAATGGGTTCCTCAGCAGCATTTGATTTTAAAGAGAAATGATAATTATTATGGAGATGAAATAAAATTAGAAACCGTAAAGATGGTTTTAATCCCTGATGCCACAAGCATGATGGCAGGCTTCCAGGTTGGAGACCTTGATATTATTCCGTTAACCGGAGACCAAGTGACAATGGTTGAAGGAAATGAGGATTATAAAGTAATTTCTGAGCCTATGAATGCTGTCCAAATTATGTCTCTTAACACAAACAATGAATATCTTTCTAATGAAAAAGTAAGACAGGCAATGGCAATGGCTATAAATAAAGATGAAGTTATTGAAGCATCCATGTTCGGATATGGTGCTAAGATTGGCTCACATTTGCCTCCTACATCACCGGATTATTTTGATGCCAATAATATTATAGAATATAATCCTGAGAAGGCTAAGGAGCTTTTGAAGGAAGCAGGATATGAAAACGGATTTGAAATTGATATGTCGCTTCCTAAAAATTATCAGCTGCATGTGGATGCAGGACAGGTAATTGCCGATCAATTGGGCAGAATAGGAATAGATGTGAACATCCAGCTTATTGAATGGGGAACATGGTTAAGTGAAGTATATGGTGCCAAGAACTTTGATTCCACTGTTGTGGGGCATACGGGAAGGCTTGATTCATATGCATTTCTTGCAAGATATAAATCAGACAGCAATGATTATATCAGCTTGACTACCGGAGAAGTTGATGAATTATTGGAAAATGCTCTTAAAGAATTGGATGAAAATAAAAGAAAAGAAATTTTCAAAGAAATACAGGTAATTTTAGCAAATAAGCTTCCTGCAATTTATCTGCAGACTCCGCATACAATGTTAGTGCTGCAGAAAAATGTAGAAGGAATGGAAATATTCCCGATAGACTTTTATGATTTTAAGGAAGTGTATTTTACTGAATAATAGATAGACTATCCTTCTGAGGTGCTTTATGTTAAGTTACGTTTTAGATAGATTTAAAAGTTCAATAGTTGTATTATTTGTAGTGTCGTTTATTACGTTTTTTGTATTAATGATAATACCCGGAAACCCGGCACAGCTGATATTGGGAACAGATGCAACTCCTGAGGCAATAGCGGAGCTGCATGCTGCTATGGGACTTGACAGACCGCTGTATCAGCAATATTTAAGCTGGCTTTTAGATCTGTTGAAACTTGATATGGGCAGGTCCTACGTCTACGGGGAATCAGTTACTGTCTTAATAGCAAGAAGCATTCCCGTTACTTTTTCAATATCAATTTTTGCTATGATTTTGGCAGTTTTTATAGCATTCCTTTTTGGAATGATCTCGGCAATCAAAAAAAACAGTATAGCAGATTATTTTTCAAGAAGCATTATGCAGCTTGGTGCAGCCATCCCTTCCTTCTGGATAGGGATGGTTTTTATTGTTTATTTTGGGGTGAAGCTTAAAATATTGCCGGTCTCAGGTTTTGTTCCAATTGAACAAAGCTTTGCCGGATTTGTAAAAAGTATTACTTTACCCTCTGTGGTTTTGGCAATCGGAGAAGTTGGAACACTTTTAAGAATTATAAGAAGCTCCATGCTCGATTCACTTAAACAGGATTATATGGATATGGCAAGAGTGAAAGGGCTTAGTGCAGGTAAAATATATATAAAATATGCCTTAAGGGGTGCATTGACTGCTCCCTTGACAATAATAGGAATGCAGTTTGCCAAGCTAGCGGGGGGAACGGTTGTGATTGAAACTATATTCGCTCTCCCGGGACTTGGAAGATTAGTTCTTACTGCCGTTGAGCACAGGGATATTGTGCTTTTACAGGGACTTGTAATGTTTATTACGGCAATGGTGATAATCATCACGTTATTTGTTGATATATCGGTAATGTTTTTAAATCCAAGGATAAAGAAATTCCAACAGGGGGAGCTATGAGAAAGAATGTAAGCTTAATTTTAGGAATCATATTAGTGTTGATTATTATAGCTGTTTGGGCATTATCATTTATTTATATGCCCTATCCCCCAAATGAAATGAGTATTCCAAGCAAGTTTTTGAAACCTGACATTGACTCAGAGCATATTTTAGGTACTGATAATTTCGGCAGGGATATATTAAGCCGTATAATGTACGGCTCAAGGAATGTATTGTTGGTTGCAATAGGCTCTGTTACATTGGGAACCTTGCTCGGAATATTTTTGGGAGCTGTCGCTGCCATGAAACGCTTTGCAGATACAATAATTATGCGTATTATGGACGGGCTTATGGCCTTTCCGGGAATACTTCTTGCAATGATGTTAGTGACTGTTTTGAAAAGAGGAATTCAAGGCTCCATAATAGCCATAAGTATTTTTATGGTGCCTGTATTTTCAAGGCTTGTATATTCAATGATATTGGATACTGAAACTCTTTTGTATATAAAGGCTGCAAAAAGCTACGGAAGCTCAAGAAGACAAATATTTTTCAGACATTACATACCCGCTATGCTGCCAAGATTAATCACACAGTTTAGCTCAGCCATTGGCTCAGCAGTTATGATTGAAACATCCCTTTCTTTTTTGGGACTTGGAATTCAGCCCCCATTTGCCAGCTGGGGCTTGATGCTTAGTGAATCAAGACAGTTCTTTTTGGGTTATCCATACTTGGCGGTTGCACCGGGAATTGCAATAATAATTACCGTGTTGGGATTCAACCTTATTGGAGACGGGCTGAACGATATTCTTATTAACAGGGGGAATTCAAATGAATGAAACTGTTGTGCTTAAGGCCCTTAATATAAAGGCCGGTGATAATACATTAGTTAATAATGCTTCCCTGATTATTGAAGAAGGAGAAATTTTCGGATTGGTTGGCGAATCAGGCTCCGGAAAAACTCTGACAGCGAAAGCAATTATCAATTTGCTTCCTAAAGGGTTAAGTTATTCAGCTGATAAAATAATTACTGCCGGGAAAAATATGCTTACTGCTTCGACGGAAGAAAAAAGTGAGCATATAGGAAAAAATATTGGATATATTCCTCAAAATACGGTATTTTATCTGCATCCTATGATTAAAATAAAAAATCAAATCGTAGACGGATATATCCATCATATGCATAAAACCAAGGCAGAAGCTTTGGAAAAAGCAGAAGCTTTATTATATAAGGTTGGATTTAAACATCCTAAAATAGTGCTGAATTATTATCCATGGCAATTAAGCGGAGGAATGCGTCAAAGATGCAATATTGCCATGGCTTTGATGAACGACCCCAAGCTTATAATTGCAGATGAACCGACAACGGCTTTGGACAGCACCGTTCAGCGGCAGGTTATGAACTTATTCAGAACAATAAATGAAGAGATGAAACTGTCAATACTTTTGATTTCTCACGACTTAGGATTGGTAAAGCATTACAGCCACAGCTTAGCGGTAATGTATGCCGGTCAGATTGTTGAATCGGGATATACAAATACAGTTTTCAGCAATCCTAAACACCCGTACACACAGCTGCTGATTAAAATTATCCCTTCATTGAAGATAAAGAAGAATGAACCTTTAGTTGAAATACCGGGATTTGTACCGGAAAAAGGAAGAGATATAAAAGGATGTGTGTTTTTCAACAGATGTTCTAAAGCTATGGATATATGCAAGGATATGGTTGCAGAGCATATAGATGACATGCAGGATCATTATTACAGATGTAATTTGGAATAGAGGACAAAATGGAAAACAAGGTTGTAATATCTGCAATGAATATCAGAAAAGAATATGTTACAAAAAAGCATCTTTTTACAGGCAAGATAAAAGAAAAATATGTTGCCGTAAAAGGTGCCGCCTTTGACATAGAAGAAGGAAAAACTGTCGGGATTGTAGGAGAGTCAGGAAGCGGAAAAACTACCATAGGCGAAATAGTGGGAGGGCTTCAAAAACCTACATATGGCAGTGTTCTTTATTACGGCAAAAACATTAAGGAGCTGTCAGATGAAGAATACCAAGGCTATAGAAAAAGCGTGCAGTTTATTTTCCAAGACTCAAAAGGCTCAATGGACCCTAATTATAAAATTTCTGATATTTTATCTATGCCCTTAATAACAACTAGTATTGCAAAGAATAAGATTGAAGCTGAAAAACTTATTAATGAAATGCTTTTAAAAGTAGGTCTTGATTTAAGCATAAAAAATAAGTATCCCGGCGAAGTAAGCGGAGGACAGTGTCAGAGAGCTGCAATAGCAAGAGCACTGCTTGTTGCTCCTAAATTGATAATCTGTGATGAGCCTGTTTCCGCCTTAGATGTATCCATACAGGCACAGATACTGAATTTACTCAAGGAGCTTCAAAGAGAGCTGAATATTTCATATATATTTATATCTCACGATATCGGAGTAGTTAATTATATGTCTGATACAATATTAGTAATGCAAAACGGAAACATTGTTGAAAGAGGCGAAGCAAAAGAAGTCCTTTTGCACCCGAAAGAAAAATACACAAAAACCCTCATAGAAAGCGCGTTTTTAGAGGTATGACAAGGGGACGTCAGACTGTGTAAAAACGTTTACTGATAAAATATCTTCGGTCATTAATCCGTGTGATGGGACATGTAAGCTCTGAAATGTTAAATTATTGTAGAAAAAGTTAATTTGTAAGTTAATTGATTTAATATGCTCAAAATTTCAAGTTTTGTGTGGATTTTTTTTGAAAAGGGATGATTTTTAAGTCAAATATGCTCATAATTTCAATTAATGTGTCGAATAATTATAAAAAATACAGCAAGAAACACACAAAACTTGAAATTTTGCACATTTAGTTAGGAAGGTTATATATGAATATTACACTAAAAGAAAATGAAAGAATTGAAGATTTACAGTGCAGAGGTTTAAAAATTATCCAAAACAAAAAATGGTTTTGTTTTGGAATGGATGCTGTTCTTTTGACAAATTACTGCGATATAAAAAATAATTCCAAAATTGTTGATTTAGGCACCGGCACCGGAATAATACCCATATTGTTAAGTGGCAAAAGAAATTTTTCAACAGCCTACGGGCTGGAAATTCAGCCTGAAGTTGCTGAAATGGCTGAAAGAAGCGTAAAATTTAATGCTCTCCAAGAAAAAATAAAGATTTTAAATATTGATTTGAAAGATGCTTTGCAATACCTCGATGCTGAATTTTTTGATGCCGTTATTTCAAATCCTCCCTATAAACTTAATAACAGCGGAATAATTAATCCTGATGATAAAAAAGCAATTTCAAGACATGAAATTAAATGCACCTTGGAGGATATTATATCAACAGCATCACAATTATTAAAACAATATGGCAGATTCTATATGATTCATCGTCCTGATAGATTGGCGGATATAATTTGTCTTCTTAGAAAGTATCGATTAGAACCGAAACAAATTCGCTTTGTTCATCCAAAAGTTAAAGCAAAACCAAATATGATTTTAATTCGCGCATCTAAAAACGGCAATCCGGAACTAAAATTTGACCCTCCTCTTTATATTTATGATGATGAAGGGAATTATACAGAGGATGTATATAAGATATATGGGAGCTAAGTATTGAGAACATGAGAACGCAGTCTCCTTCACCAATGTATTTGCTCCCTATGGTCGCATACATTGGGAAGTCGTTGCGAATGACCTACCACCATCTGTTCTTCGCTATGGCTCGAACATATGGGGTTAGGGCATCTTTATTTTAATTTTATCAATTGGAAGCACAGCAGGGCCTTCCAAAATGTTTCCTTTTATGTCAAACCGAGAACCGTGACAAGGACAATCCCATGATTTCTCCGCTTCATTAAATGAAAGTGCGCATTTTAAGTGTGAGCAAACAGGGTTAATACAAAAATATTCTCCTGCTTCATTCTTATATACCCCAACCTTTTTACCGTCATATTCAACTATTTTCCCTTCTCCGGGCTTAACATCCGAAAATCCTTCCAAATCAGCTGCTAATCTGTTTAAAAATCCTAAGGCAATACTCTTTACCGAAGACACGAATTCTTTTGATGATTGAACGGGAGTAAATCTCGAAGGATTAAAAACACCCGAATAATCATCCTCAATGCAAAGTATTTTGTTTTTTAAAATTAGTGCAGATGCTGCAGAATGAGACATTCCCCATTTTTTAAATCCGGTCGCTACATATAAATTATCTATGCTGTCTGTATATCTTCCTATGAATGGAATCTTATCGTAGGTCATGCAGTCCTGAGTAGACCATTTTGAAACTATTTCCGGATTTTTAAAACTGCTTTTTAAAAATCTTTCCAATTCATTATATGATTCATTTTCATCATCCTTTTCACCGGAGCGATGATTGCCTCCTGCTAAAATCAGAAGAGCTTCCTTGTCCGAAAACTGGTATCTCATTGAATGAACAGGGTCATTAATGTTAATATACATTCCTTCGAAGGGCTGTTCATTAGTTCTTGCAGCAATTACATATGCCTTCTCCTGATAAAGCCTTAAAAAGTAAAGACCAAAGCTGTTGTCAAAGGGATAATGGGATGCAGCAATTACCTTATCCGCATGAATTGTCCCCCTTTCCGTTTCTACATCTACATGCTCGTCGTGAGGCGTAATGTTTAATGCTCTGACATTTTCATATATTTGACAATTGCTGTCAATTAAAATATTGTAAAGATTATATAAATATTTTAAAGGATTGAACTGACCTTGAGCTTTTACACCTATTGCTCCGTAAGCTTTATTTGGAAGCGGAACCGTATCAGTATAAAATCCGTCTATACCCAATTTTTCATAGGCTTTTAATTCTTTTTTTAAATCATCAACTTCATCCATTGAGGGTGCGTAAACATATGCGGTCTGTTCTTTGTAGTCACATTGAATGTTGTTTTCGTTAATAATTTTTTTAATTAATTTTATTCCTTCTTCATTGGCTTTTAAATATTGTTTTGCTTCTTCCAAACTAAAATTGTTTATTAAATTGTCATAAATCAAGTCATGCTGTATCGTAATTTTTGCTGTAGTGTAGCCTGTTACACCATATCCCGAATTTGTGGCTTCAACAACGCCTATGTTAAACCCGCAGTCCTTTAACAAATATGCGGTAGTCAGCCCCGTAATTCCGGCTCCTATTATTAAAATATCGAATTTTTTGTTTTTTAAATCAACATTTTTTGTAGTTTTATTTTTTATACTTTCAGCTGTATCATGCCAATATGAATGCCTCGGATATTCCATAATTACCTCTTTTCGAATATTTTTGTTAATATACATATAATTTTCACAGCAATTAAGAAAAATAATAAAAATGTTAGCGAACATTTGCAGGGCACGACAATAATTCTTAACGAATGCAGGTTAAAAATCCGTTAAGCAGCTTGCACTGTTTGAGCGAAGCGAGTTTGCAAGCTGTAGGGTTTTTAGCCGGAATGAGTTTTAGAATTATTCGTGACCGAAACCGAGAGCGGTATTTTTATTATTTTTCAATAATATTAGTGTTATTGTTTCATAAATATTTCAATTTATTCCTTGACTTTGTTCATATTTTCATATATCATAATACAGAATAAAAATAATATTAAAACAGTGATTGGAACAGTAATTGCAGTAGGATTCAAAGAGATATAATTGAGTGGTGGGAGATTATAAATCTGAATGCAACGAAGATCATCCAGGAGTTTAATTTCTGAAACTGCCCTAGTAAGAAATTACGTACAAATGCGTTAAATTTTCGAGTGACATATATATTGTATATGTAATTTGGGTGGTACCGCGAAATTCGTCCCATGTCATCAGACATGGGACTTTTTTAATCCATGTATTTTCAAGCGATAGTGCAGAAAAAACAGCGGAAGGTCAGAGGCAGCGCAATCCCAATTTGCGCGACCAAAGGGAGCGAACAAATTGGCGATGAAGCCTGCCATTATGATAGAAGCAAAATATTAAAACAATAATAATTCAGGAAAAGTTGAAAAATAGGAGGAGAAAATGAAATTATTTAAAGATATATCAAAAGCTGATTATAAAAACAATGAGCATGAAGTATCGAAATACTGGGAAGAAATAGACTTATTGGAGAAGAGCATTGAAACAAGAAAAGACAAACCATCGTATGTTTTTTATGAAGGTCCCCCCACAGCCAACGGGAGACCGGGTATACATCACGTTATTTCAAGAACATTGAAAGACTCTGTCTGCAGATACAAAACTATGCAAGGCTATAAGGTTAAAAGAAAGGCAGGGTGGGATACTCACGGACTTCCTGTTGAAATTGAGGTTGAAAAACAATTAGGCTTGAGTACCAAACAGCAAATCGAAGAATACGGAATTGCGGAATTTAATAAAAAATGCCGTGAATCAGTATTCACCTATGAAGCATTATGGCGTGAAATGACTGAACGTATGGCTTATTTAATTGACCTGGATAATCCCTATATTACCCTTGAAAATGATTATATTGAATCTGAATGGTGGATATTGGATAAAGTTTTCAAGGAAGGCTTAATATATGAAGGTCATAAAATACTTCCATACTGCCCGAGATGCGGAACAGGTCTTGCTTCTCACGAGGTAGCTCAAGGCTATGAAGAAATTAAAACCATGAGTGCTTATGTAGCATTTAAGAAAAAGGATGCTGATGAGTATTTTCTTGCATGGACAACAACACCATGGACATTATTGTCAAATGTTTCATTAACAGTAAATCCTAATGTGGATTATGTGAAAATCAGAACAAAAGACAAAGAAGATGTGAAGGGTAAGGTTTATATTCTTGCCAAAGATTTGGCACCAAGGATTATCAGTGAAGAATATGAAGTCCTTGAAGTTAAAAACGGCAAGGAATTGGAATTCATGGAATATGAGCAGCTCATGCCCTTTGTTGAGGTGCCGCAAGGCAAGAAATCATTCTTTGTGACACTTGCAGACTATGTGACCATTGAAGACGGTACAGGTATTGTTCATACTGCTCCTGCTTTTGGCGAAGATGATTACAACACGGGAATGCAATACGGTCTGCCAGTTTTAAATCCTGTTGATGACAGCGGAAGATTCAGAGGTACACCTTGGTCTGATATGTTTGTAATTGATGCAGACCAACCCATATTAAAATGGCTTCATGAAAACGGAGTATTGTACAAAAAAGAAATTTTTGCTCATAATTATCCGCACTGCTGGAGATGCCATACACCACTTTTGTACTATGCAAGACCAAGCTGGTACATTCAAATGACAAAATTAAAGGACCTGCTTGTTTCAAACAACAACACCGTTAGTTGGTATCCTGATTATGTGGGAGAAAAGCGCTTTGGAAACTGGCTTGAGAATGTTAATGACTGGGCTATTTCGAGAAGCCGTTATTGGGGTACCCCTCTTCCAATTTGGAAATGTGAGTGCGGTCATCAAGAAAGCATTGGTTCAAGAAAAGAATTAGCGGAAAAAGCAGTAGAAAAGATAGACGAAAATAAAATAGAACTGCACAGACCTTTTGTGGATGAAGTACACATTGTTTGTCCTGAATGCGGACAGCATATGACAAGGGTAAAAGATGTTATTGACTGCTGGTTTGATTCCGGCTCAATGCCTTTTGCACAATGGCACTATCCATTTGAAAATAAAGAAAGATTTGATGAATTATTCCCGGCTGATTTTATTAATGAAGGTATTGACCAGACCAGAGGATGGTTCTATTCATTAATTGCCGTATCAACCCTTGTTATGGGAAAGTCACCATATAAAAATGTATTGGTAAACGACTTGGTTCTTGATAAATACGGAAAGAAAATGTCAAAATCAAGAGGAAATACGGTAGAGCCCATGGAATTATTCGATAAATACGGTGTTGACGCATTGAGATGGTATCTTCTTTACGTGTCACCTGTATGGACGCCCACTCGTTTTGACGAAGATGGATTAAAGGAAATACTGAGCAAATTTATAGGAACAATTAAAAATGTATATGCCTTCTTTGCTTTATATGCAAACACAGATTCAATCAAACCTCAGGATTTCTTTGTTGAATATAAGGATAGACCGGAACTGGACAGATGGATTGTATCAAAATATAACAACTTGGTTAAATATGTGACAGAAAGCATGGATGTTTATGACCATAACAAATCTGTAAGAGCAATTCAGAATTTTGTTAATGATGAGCTGTCTAACTGGTACATCAGACGTTCAAGAAGAAGATTCTGGGAGACAGAGCTTACTGAAGACAAAAAAGCGGTTTATAACACCACATATGAAATATTAGTTGGAATTTCTCAATTGATAGCTCCATTTGCTCCTTATTTGTCAGAAGAAATTTACAGGAATTTAACAGGTGAAGCATCAGTCCATTTAAGCTATTATCCTAAGGCAAATGAGGACTTAATAGATGAAAATATTGAAAAGAGAATGGATTTGGTAAAAGATATAGTCAGCTTAGGCAGAGCATCCAGAGAAAATGCTAAAATAAAGGTAAGACAGCCTATTCAAAAAATTCATATTGACGGAAAATACCAGGAATTAATTGATGATTTGGTTCCGTTAATCAAGGAAGAATTAAACGTTAAGGAAGTTGTTTTTGAGCATGACTTAAATGAATTTATGGATTTCTCCTTGAAACCTAACTTTAAGATTGCAGGCCCCATGCTTGGAAGCAATGTAAAGGCATTTGCCGGCCTCCTATCAAATGCAGATGCACTTGGTATAATCACAACAGTTCAGTCAGGCGAAAAATATGAATTGGATGTTAACGGTCAAATCGTTGAGCTTGACGACCAATTGTTGGATATCAGGATATCGGCAAAGGAAGGTTATGATGTTGCAACCGGAAACAATTTATTTACAATAATTGATACTAATCTTACGGAAGAATTGTTGAATGAGGGATATGCCCGCGAATTTATATCCAAAGTACAGCAAATGAGGAAGAATAACGGATATGAGATGATGGACAGAATTAGAATATTCTACTCAAGCTCACCTGAAATTGATAAAGCTGTAAGTGATTTTGAAGATTTTATAAAAGAAGAAACACTTTCAGATTTAATTGCAGTATCAAAAGAAGAAGGTATGGAAGTTCAAAACCTGAACGGTATTGATACAGGAATGAAATTGGAAAAAATAAATTAGTTTTGTCATTCTGAAGGCTTTAGCCTGAAAGATGCCCTAACCCCGTTTTTCAGAGACCTGATTTGGGGACATTCCTCCTACCAACAGAGATTTTCCCTAAATAGGGAGGTGTGTCCCCATACATCTAATAAATGGCGGTAGGTCATTCGCAACGAATTCCCAAAATACGTGACCAGAGGGAGCAAGTATTTTGGTGAATGAGACTGCGAAATCTCAGGTTTTTAAAGATGAGATCCTTCGCTATCGTTCAGGATGACATAAATGGGGTTTGTTGATTGTCTAGGGGGGACACACCTATATAGGTATGTCTCCTGCTTTTATACCGTTTTTTATTGGAAAAAGCTAATAAATTAAAGATTGTTATTTTTTTGATTTTATAGTATAATGGAATAAACAGAATAATAATAACCGGAGGGTGGAGCTATGAAAAATACTATGGTGGTAATCGGACTATTGGTTTTAATAATCCTTATTTCAGCAGCCTGCCTTGCCCCTCAGGAAGTACCTATGATTAATATTGATGAAAGTATTAAAATGTATGTAGTGGCTGACCCTCATTATATGTCGGAAAAATTAACGGAAAACAGCGGAACATTCGTCAGTTATTTGGATACTCTCGATAGAATGATGAAGTATACCGGTGTTTTTCTTGATATTATAGAAGATGATGTTAAAAAGAACCAGCCTGATATTGTTGTTTTTCCGGGAGATTTAACAAATAACGGCTCCAAGGTTAATCATTTGGAATTAGAAAAGCGTTTACAAAGGATAAAAGCAACAGGTGCAAAAGTATACGTAGTTCCCGGAAACCATGATATTAATAATGAAAAAGCCTTATTATTCAAAGATAACAATATTTATAAAACGGAAAGCATAACCAAGGATGAGTTTACAGACATTTATAGTGATTATGGATATGATGAAGCGATAGCAAGAGATGAAAATACACTTAGTTACTTAGTCAAGCCTTATCAGAATTTGTGGCTGTTGATGCTTGATACAACAAAGGGTTATCCGGAACCGGGCGGTTATATAAACAGAGACACATTAAACTGGATTACACAATGTTCAGATATGGCGAAGGAAGAAAATGCAGAAATTGTAGTTGTAATGCACCACAACTTACTTGACCACAGTGAAATCATTTGGGAAGACTATACAGTGGACAACAATACCAGCGTAATTAATACATTCCATGAATGCGATATAAAGCTTGTGTTGTCAGGACATATACATATTCAAGATGTTAAAACAAATACATCCGTAGTAACAGGCAATACAATATATGATATTGCTACAAGCAGCCTGCCTGTATTTACTCATCAGTACGGACAGTTGACCTATTCGCCTTCAAAAGGCTATGATTATGAAACAATTAAGATGAATGTGGAAAAGTATGCTTTGGAAAGTAATATTAAAGATGAGAATTTGCTTTCATTTAACGAATATGCCGAGAAGTTTTTCGTTGATAATTTATGCGGAACACATAAAGATAGTATAGGTCTGCTGGACATTCCTGATGAACATAAAGAGGAAGTATTCAGAACGGTAACCGAAATGAATAAAAAATACTTCTCAGGATACAGAAATGAGGCATTAAAGCAGCTTATAGAAACTAAAGGGTTTAAAATTGTTGAACAATTAGATGAATGCTTCATACAAGAATACATAATGGGAATGATTAAAGATCAAAATGCAGACAACAATAAATTACATATTCCCATAAACTAAATATGCATTATTTTTATCAGCTCTTTAACAAAAGTAACATCTATTTGACCCGGTGCGGACTGTGCTTTATGAGAAGCATAGGTCATACATGAGCCAAACAATTCACAAGATATTCTTGAAATGATTCCAAGTGGTCCCATAGAAATGGCTATGAAGGGGCCTTTTTTTTCTTTCTTTAATTTAAGGGCTGCAGAAAGAAGTGTCAGAACATCTTCTTCAGAATTGGCTATTACTGCGATTTTCGCAATATCTCCACAATCCATCATCTTACTAACCCTTAGGATTATTTCTTCTTCCGGAGGAGTTTTTAAAAAATCATGGCTGGATAATATGGTCACTACATTATTTTTCCTTGCTAAATTAACCGTATTTTCAACCTTTTCAGCTTGAGAGAAAAATTCAATATCAATAAGCTCAACCAACTTGCTTTCAATTACACTGTCGTTTAGTTTAAAGTAATAGTCAGCATCTATATAAGAAACTCCGCCTTCCTTTTTTGTCCGCAATGTAAACAGAAGAGGTTTATCATAAACTTTTCTTATTTTCTTAAGCAGTTCTATTACCTTTGATTGGTCTTGAACAAACTCGAAATAATCCGCTCTAAGCTCAACTAAATCCATGGAGGCATTGTTTAGTTCGTTAAATTCATCAAGGATTTCATTCTCTGTTGCGCCGGTTACCGGTATACAAATCTTCGGCATACCATTCATATTTAAATTTTTAATTCGATTATATTGCAATTAAATTCTCCATATCTTTCATAATTGTTATTCATTTTATTATAAGTGCAAGCCGCCATCGGCTGATTAAAACCTATATAATGAATATATAAAAGCAAAGAACCAAGTCTTTCTATTGATTGTGCTCATTATACAATAATAACAGCAGAAAGACAACAATGAAAACATTGTCCCAAAAAATGTTGGAATTGCAATATTTTTGATTGACAATGCATTGCAAATAGTAATATAATTATGTAAATTGGGAGAAATGTATCTAGAAGACTCTAAATTAATATAAAGTATGTCATTGCTATGAATACCCGTTTTCAATTGCCATTCTGAGAGCTTTAGACCGAAGAATCTCATGTCTTAAAGATTAAATTTTTATTGCATCTTAGAATGATGAAAACGGACTTTTAAATTTAGATTTTAAAAGACTGAAAGGTAGTGAAGTTATGAAAGGTTTGGGAGTGTCACCGGGTATTGGTATAGGTAAAGCCTTTATAATTGACAAAGGACCAATTAACATAATCAAGAATTATGTTAATGATGCTGAAAAAGAATTAGACAGGCTTATGACTGCCTTTGAAACAGCCAAAGAACAGCTTAAAGAATTGTATATTTCGTCAATTGACGAATTAGGTGAAAAAGAAGCTCAAATTTTTAAATCTCACGAAATGATGTTGGAAGATGATACATTTATTTCAGATGTAGAAAACAGAATAAAAGAGGAAGGCGTAAATGCCGAATTTGCATTAAATGAAACTTCCAATGTTTATATTGAAATGTTTCAAAATATAGAAGATGAATACCTCAGGGAAAGATCGGAAGACATCAAAGATGTAATGAATAGAGTAATAAGAATACTAATGGGTATTACAAGGGTTGATTTTTCTCATTTGGAGGAAAACTCTATTATAGTTGCCAAAGATTTGACTCCCTCAGACACTGCACAAATAGACAGAACAAAAGTAGCAGCCATGATTACGGAGATGGGAGGCAAAACATCCCATGCAGCAATAATTGCAAGAATAATGGGTATTCCTACTGTTGTAGGATTAAACAATATAATCGATAAAATAAAGGCCGGCGATACTGTAATCTGCGATGGAAGGACAGGCAAGGTTCTGATAAATCCCAATGCAAAACAGCTGTTTCATTTTAATAAGAAAAAAAACAAAGAAGATGAAATAAAAAATGAATTAAGAAATCAAATCGGATTGCCTTCAGTAACAAAAGATGGATTTAAAGTTTCGCTGTCAGCAAATATTGGAACCCCGAATGATGTAGATATGGTATTGGAAAATGATGCAGAAGGAATCGGCTTATTCAGAAGTGAATTCATATTTATGAACAGGGACCATCAGCCAACTGAAGACGAGCAATTTGAGCAATATAAAGAAGTACTGACCAAAATGGGGGATAAGCCTGTAATAATAAGGACATTGGACATCGGCGGAGACAAGAATGTTCCATATATTGATATTCCGAAAGAAATGAATCCTTTTTTAGGATACAGAGCAATAAGGCTGTGTCTCGGCAATGTAGAGGTTTTTAGAACACAGCTGAGAGCAATCCTAAGAGCCAGTGTTTACGGCAATGTTAAAATCATGATTCCCATGATTTCCACAATGAAAGAATTAAAAGATTCAAAGAAAATCCTGCAGCAAGCAAAAGATGAATTACAAAAGGAAGGAATAAAATTCAAGAATGATATAGAAATCGGCACCATGATTGAAATCCCTTCTGCTGCCATAATATCAGACCTTTTAGCTAAGGAGGTTGACTTTTTCAGTATAGGAACAAATGATTTAATTCAATATACCATGGCCGTTGACAGGATGAATTCTAAATTATCATATTTATACAGTCAATACCACCCTGCACTTTTAAGATTAATAAAGGGAATAATAGACAACGCACATAATGCCGGCATTTGGGTTGGAATGTGCGGAGAAGCAGCCGGCGACCCTAAGCTTATACCGGTGCTTGTGGGAATGGGATTAGATGAATTCAGCATGAATGCTCCTTCGATTCTCAGGGCAAGATATATAGTGAGAAATTTAAATAAAGAAGACATGCAAAAAATAGCAAGAAATACCCTTGATATGGAAAACGCGCTTGAAGTAGAGGAATACTTAAGCTGTTTATTTACAGATGATATTTAGGAGTGCGTATGAAAAAAAACGATATAATTGAAGTAACAATTAACGATTTAGAATTTCCTTGCATTGGAATAGTCAATTTTGAAAATAAAATAGTAAAAGTCAAAAATACACTTCCGGGACAAAAAATAAAAGCAAGGGTGGTACGTTCAAAAAAAGACAGTGCAGAGGCAAAATTGCTTGAAGTATTAGAAAACGCATTTTATGAGCAAGAACCATCCTGCAAGCATTTTAATCTATGCGGAGGGTGTACCTATCAAACAGTTCCCTATATGAATCAGCTTGAAATAAAAGCTAAACAAGTCAAAAATATATTAGATGAAATATTGACAGAAAATTATGAATTTCTACCCATTGTGCCAAGCCCAAAAAAGACCGGATACAGAAACAAAATGGAATTTTCATTTGGCGATGAAATAAAGGAAGGCCCTTTAACCTTGGGAATGCACAGAAAAAACAGCTTTCACAGCATAATTAACACATATGAGTGCCAGATTGTCGATGAAGATTTTCGACAAATATTATGTCAGATATTAGACTATTTCCGCGGAAATAGTCAAACCTACTATCACAAAACCACTAATATTGGCTTTTTAAGATATTTATTAGTGAGAAAGGCAGAAAAAACAGGAGAAATTCTAATTAATTTAATTACAACAAGCCAAAGCACATTAAATGAGAAGGAATTTGTTGAGCTTATCTTGGCAATGAACCTTGAAGGCAAAGTAAAGTGCATTGCACACTCAATATTTGACGGGGTTGCAGATGCAGCAAAGGCCGACTCCATGAAAGTACTCTATGGAAATGACCAAATAACAGAGGAGCTGTTAGGACTTAAATTCAATATTTCTTCATTTTCCTTCTTCCAAACAAATTCCTTGGGAGCAGAAAAGCTATACTTAATTGTAAGAGATTTCATAGGAAACACAAAGGATAAAGTAATATTTGATCTATATTCCGGAACCGGAACCATCGGACAAATACTTGCCTCTGCAGCAAAAAAGGTAATCGGCATAGAAATAGTTGAAGAAGCAGTAGAAAAAGCCAATGAAAATGCAAAACTGAACAATTTAAACAACTGTACCTTCATTGCAGGAGATGTCCTCAAAAAAATAGACGAATTAAATGACAACCCCGACATTATAGTTCTCGACCCGCCTCGTGAAGGAATCCATCCAAAAGCAATCCAAAAAATAATTGACTACAAACCGGAAACCTTCATCTACATTTCATGCAAACCAACATCCCTAAAAAACGACCTGCCGTTCTTCCTTGACAATGGTTACAAGGTTACCAAAGTTCAATGCGTAGATCTCTTTCCCCAATCTCCCCATGTGGAGTGCGTAATAGGAATGCAAAGGAAAGATACGTAGAAATCCTGTGTTTTCAACACTTTGCGAAATACACTACTTTCACAACGGATGGCGATGATTTTAGAAATAAGGTTTTGAGAAATAAAATTGATGTTTCTGTTGTTTTGGACATTGAGTGTGTAGACATGTTTGCACGTCGTTTTGATTAATGTGTTTAAGAGACGATTGAAGAAAAAATTAAACATGCCTTAAGACATTTTGGAGTAATCCAATAATTGAAATTGAACATGAAAACAAAAAGTTGTTTGCTCATTTTTTTGAGTAGGCAACTTTTTTATATAGATAAAATTGAATTAATTAAATCATCTCAATGGTAAAATAAAATTAGGTGATAAAATATTAAGGCTAGATTATGGTTTTTATTATAATATTGTAGTAAGATGTAATATAGATTAATGGAATTATGTGCTAATAGGAGGAGATTCTAAATTGAAAAATAATATTGGAGTTGTTTTAATTTTATTAGGTATGATTTTAGGTTTAACTGCTTGTAACAGTAATATATCTACTACAAATTTAACATCAATTAAAATTGATAATATGCAAGTCGGTGAATACATATCCGATGTTGACCTAGAAAAATATACTACATCAGATCGATTTACTGATAAAGAAAATACTTATAATTTTGAAGAAATCAAAATAGAAACTGATGAAAGTGGTATAATTACACAAATTCATGCTAATAACGTAGATACTGAACTACTTATAAATGATGTAGAAGGATTTAAAGATATAGAAGATATAACAACGGTACTAGATGAGAACTATAAAAGTAGCTGGTATGATAGGGAACAAGGATTAAAAGAAAACAAATATATGGATTTAGAAAACAAAATTGAAGCATCTTTTATATATGATAATACTGGAAAAAACCTTGTATGGACTATATTAAGTAAGATAAATTAATGGCTCATTCTTTATATTTTTCGATAATAATAGGGAGAGAACTAAAAATGAGAAAAATTTGTTTATATGTTATGATGGCTTCATTCATTACTTTAATTGTAACGGCTTGTTCAACAGGTAATTCAATAAAAGATATTTCCCAAACCCTTAATGTTGATGTTTCAAATGCCATAATATTACAAAACTTGGATTCTCATGGTGGGTTTCATGGTGATGGATCCACTTATATAGAAATGGAATTTGGCGATGATGAAAATATAGTTTTTGTAGAAGAACTAGAGAATAATACCTCTTGGAGTAAATTACCTTTAACTGATAATTTGAATATTGCAGTGTATGGAAAAAAAACTATATCTGAATCGATAGGCCCTTTTGTAATAAATGACAAAGGAGACGCTTGTTTCCCTCTTGTGGATAATGGATATTACTTTTTTCTTGATAGGAATAGCGAAAGCAAAGATGAAAAAGATGATACAAACTTACTAAATAGAAATTCGTTTAATTTCACCGTTGCTATATATGATATAGATAAGAAAGTACTGCATTATTACGAATTAGACACATAATTAGTATATTGTGTACTAGTTATAATTATGGAAAGTTTCGTAAATCAAAATTTGAAGATTTTAAAGTTATCCAATAATTGAAATTGAACATAAAAACTAAAAGTTGTTTGCTCATTATTTTGAGTGGGCAACTTTTTTATATAGATAAAATTAAATAGTACCATTATTAACAAGGAGTTAGTTTATATGACTAGCTCTTTTTTTGTACCCAAAATTGAAAGGAGGAACGAAATTGAATGTAAAAATATATAAAACAAAGGAC
>ENA-UOOK01001798-UOOK01001798.1-fermentation-metagenome-genome-assembly--contig:-NODE-1798-length-27811-cov-3.866804_pt1 | contig 27811 bp, 20 predicted proteins | sample MGYA00245777_ERZ724023 | MGnify/ENA primary metagenome ERZ724023 (study PRJEB28704, sample SAMN03018312) | fermentation metagenome | biome: anthropogenic terrestrial biome; feature: soil; material... | reverse complement strand
ATTCAGCAGGCACATAAAGGACCTTCCTGTAAGCGCCGACACCCATTTCCTTAAAAGCACGGGCTGACAGACGGCTTTTCACATTGGCAGCCTGATCACTAAAGTCCGGTCGTTCTCCGGGGGCAGGTTTGACCCAAGGTTGAGAAATCTGAAAATCATGAGGCAAATCAACATTCTGAACTTCTGCCGAGTGGAAATTGATTTGCGCGGGACGTGTATCCGCCTTGACCATCCTAAACTGCCAGCCAAAATCAAGATTCAATGTATCACGCTGTGCTTTTGCCGTCAAAGCAAAAGAAAGAATCGCTATGGAAAATAATATTTTTTTCATGTATATGAAGTAAAGGTAAATTCCGAATTAAAAGAACTTTTTAAGAAAACAGCCTACATCAATTTCCTGCAGGTTTGACCAAATCTATCATCGGAGCAGGATACCACTTATAGGTTTTCCAATTATCAGGATGAGCGGGATCAAAATCTTTCCAGTCCTTGCGGAGATATTCAACCATAGGCAGATGATTTTCTTTCATACCCATTATCACCATCTTAGCTACCTCATAAGCTCCGTATGGATTGAAATGTGTATTGTCTGCTAGAGCCTTGGTCTGCCCAGGAAAAGTATTGGCAGGATATTGTACCAAAGCACGCTTACTATCTTCGAATCCCAAAGACTCAAAGAAAGTCCGAGTCATATAATGAAGTTCGATCAGAGGAACACCTTCACGTTTTGCCGCAACACGCATTGCCTCCGGATAATCTCCATGAGTTTCACGAATATGCGTATTATGATCTTTCCAGAACCGGCGTTCAGTAGGTGTGATAAAAACGATATTTCCACCGGCCTTGCGCACCTTATCAATAAATATCTTCAAGGCATAACTGAAATTATACCAGGCTCCCGCACCCGGTCCGTGTTCTTTTTGATCATTATGTCCGAATTCACAAAAGACCCAATCTCCTTTCTTCATCATCGTAAGGATCTTATCCAGACGGTTCTGATGCAGAAAAGAAGTTGCAGTCAGTCCACTTTCAGCATGATTGGAAATTGCTATCTGATCATTGAACCACCGCGGAGCCATCTGTCCCCAACTCGTCCAAGGCTCTTTTGCCTGATCTACCACAGTTGAATTTCCACAAAGGAATAGCGTTGTAACAGCGGTATCCGGTACGATAGTGATTCTCTTCACAGCAGGAGCAGGACCGTTGAACTCCAACGTCAGTTTGTTATCCCAGTCTAAAGAACCATGCTCACGCTGATTTAATCTTACCTGTTCCTTATCGGAAATATATGGAGAACGCTTATTCACAATAAAAGAGAAGATCTTAAACTTACCTTTTGCAGTAGGCGTGTTTTCCAGAAACAACCGGCGACTTTCAGCTCGAACCACCGTTTGTGCGGCTCTGTGTCTGCTCCCCAGAATAACTGTCACCTTATAATTGCCATCAGGAACCTTAACCGAGAAAAAGAAAGGTTTCGTAGATTTTCTGTTCGGAGCAGGCATGATATCATATCCATAACCTCCCGCATCCGAATAGACAGGTTGTGATTTGGTCATGTCAAAAGTTTGACCGTACCCCGCCAATGTTGTCAGAAATGCAACTAATAATATTGATACTTTCTTCATTTTACAAATAGATTGTTATTTACCGGGTTGTAAGGTCTTCTTGAATCGTAGATATTATTTATGCTCAATATTACTCTAAAATAAATTTCACCCCTACTTGTAAGAGAGCAATGTAAAGTTGCTCTCTTATAGAACAGAATTGTTAATACCCGGATATGTTATATAGATTTGGAACGATTCAGATTTCTTATTTCAGATATTTGGCTAAAGGGCTCTTGATTTCCTTTAATCCTTCAGCTACATCCTTTGCATTTAACCTGGCGCCGGACAAACTGTTATGAGTATGGTCGTGGTTGTAATATTTTGACGCTTTATCCTTATTGCCACAGTGCTTATCCAACCAATCAGCTGTAATATCATGCAGATCGACAAATTCCACACCCGTTGCCAGGACCACCTCTCGATACCATTTACCGTAGGTATCATTACGACGTTCTATCTTTCCATCTTTCCACTCATTACGGGGTGTGAGCGAAACGAGTACAGGAGTAGCCCCTTTCTCACGGACATCATCAATAAACTTCTTCAGATACCATCCGAAACTGTACACGACTTCGTAATGTCCGTTACGGGCAGACCTATAGATATGATCCGTATCCTGTGCACAGGCAATCACTCCTCGCTCTTTATCATGGTCAATAGGCCCGATATCATTGTGACCAAACTGAATAAGTACGAAATCTCCAGGTTGAAGGCTATTATAAACCCGGTCCCAACGACCTTCATTTAAGAAGGTGCGTGTAGAACTACCGGCCTTGGCAGCATTGAAACAAGTGATTTTCTTCTTGTCAAAGACCGTATAGGCTTGAGAGCCCCAGCCCCACATGCCTTTCTTATCTTTATCCATGTTCTTTACAGTACTGTCCCCGGTAATCCAAACTACAGGCTTTCCCTTCTCACGCTTTACCGGTTCTGTAGGCAAGGTAACAGAAAGCATCATCTTCTGCAGAGGTCTTAAAGCAGGATTAGGACTATCGGCAATACCTTCTGCTGCACTGCGGGCATTCATCATCGCGCCGAACCTGCTGCTATGGATGTGGTCAACATAGAACATATATTTCTCTTTCCAGTGACTATAACGATCCAGTTTCTCCCCAGAAATCTCATTCAAATCAATAAAAGGCACTCCATAGGTCGCAGCCACTTCTTCCAACCACTGCGTATGGATTTTTCTGACGATTTTCCCGGTTTTCGGATCATACGCATCACGGGGAGTCAGAGACATCAGTATAGGATTGCCTCCCCGTAGACGGATGTCCCGGATAAACTTCCTCATATATTCGCCATAGGTAAAGACGGTCTCATGAACTCCGGTCTCTTTAATGACCACTTGGAGAGAGTCCATGCCAGTACCCGGGATACTGGCCCGCGCACGTCCCCTGTCATAAGGGCCGTTGTCATTATGTCCGATAGAGATTATCACCCAGTCACCGGGACGGATCGCATCTCTCACGGGAGCCCATAACTTATTATAATAGGTACGACTGCTCATGCCTCCCAAGGCCTGATTCTCTACTGTTATTTTGTGAGGGTCAAAGAAAATATGCTCATAGTATCCCCATCCCCACTGACCATTGTGACCATCTCCCAAGGTTCCATTACGCATCGTAGAATTACCAATCAAAAAAAGGACCGGATGATTATTTATTCTACTGGAGCCGGGAACAGGACGAGCGGTCTGAGCTTTACCCAGACTATCCAGGGTCAGATCTACCACATGGTTCACATCCGCAAGAGGCGCTGGCACCTGAGCTTCCATAGTAACAGGAACAACCATTGCCAACAGGAATGCAGACAGGCAAAGCATGACAAAATTTCTTTTCATCATCAATTAGTTTTAATAGTTTATTTTTAAATAAATAGTGAGTTTTGGCCCTTCCTTTCATTCTTTATGACTCAAGCGATCTATTTTACAGGAAAGACAAAGATACAGATGGGAACGTGCTCAGATAATCATCGAACTTCCAAACATGTAAATTCCCTGCAACTCCTCCATTTTCTTGCAAAGATATAAAATAAATAAAAAGCATAAAAAGAATTCTGTTCAAAAAATATTCATTTTATTCAAATCTGCCAATTCAAATGGATCAAGCATAAATCTTTTCTTCGGAATTTCTATTCCGGCATAAGGGTTTTCCTATTCATACGACACATTCCAAACCATTTTCACATTGTGATAAAGATACTTAAACTTAAGGTAATATTCATTTTTAATTCTTATCTTTGCAAACTATTTAAACCACTGTATAAATATGATTTCTGAACGATATGTAGCAGATAGCCACCGCTACGACAACGGCATGGAATATATCCGATGCGGACACAGCGGGGTACTCCTGCCAAAAGTAAGTCTTGGATTCTGGCACAACTTCGGGAGTGTCAATTCGTATGAAAGAAGCCGCGAAATTACCCGTTTTGCATTCGACCAAGGCATCACACATTTTGACTTGGCCAATAATTACGGACCTGTTTATGGCTCTGCAGAAGAGACCATGGGACATCTCATGGATGACACGTTCCGTCCTTACCGGGATGAACTCTTTATCAGTACTAAAGCTGGATATGATATGTGGCCCGGACCATACGGCAACTGGGGATCAAGGAAATATCTCATGGCAAGTATCGACCAAAGTCTCAATCGTATGCATCTTGACTATGTGGATCTCTTTTACAGCCATCGATATGATCCGAATACGCCACTGGAAGAAACCCTTCAGGCTCTTGTAGATATTGTACGCCAAGGCAAGGCTCTATATATAGGAATCAGCCGCTGGCCGCTGAAAGCACTCCAGTTTGCTGATGAATATCTTCGTAAACGAGATGTCCCCTTACTCATCTACCAAGGACGACTCAACATACTTGACCGTGCGCCGGAGCAAGAGGGAATACTCAACTACTGTGCAGACCATGGTATCGGATTCATCTCTTTCTCTCCATTAGCACAAGGATTGCTCACCAGCCGCTACCTGAACGGAATACCTGCAGACAGCAGGATGTCACAACACAATTCTTTAGGACAGTCTGTCCTTACACCGGAACTCCTCCAGTATCTGAAAGATCTTAATGCTATCGCCGTTCAGCAAAAAGAATCTCTCGCGGATCTGGCCTTATCCTGGATACTGGCACAACATGGCGTAACATCCGTATTGATCGGAGCCAGCAGTACAGAACAGTTGAAAGACAATTTAAGGTGTGTCCATGCCCCCAGTCTTGAGGGTGTTCAGATTCCCGAATTCAAATAAGAATCTTTCACGCAATCATTTTCTATAAAAACTATTCACTATTTTGATGAAACATAGAATAAAATATATTGTCTCCTTTTTTTTACTGATTTGGGGATATTTTCTTCTGCAAAAACCTTTTTTCATACTCTGTAATGCTTTACAAGGTTATTCCATAAAAGAATACTTGGAAGTCATTCTTCATGGTGCCTCACTGGACGCCACAACTGCGGGTTACCTGACTATCATCCCTTTTATACTTACCGTTGCTTCTATTTGGTTCAAGCATCTGCCCTTCCGTAAGATACTTTTCCCATACTATATCATCATAGCATTCTTCACTTCCTTGATTTTCATCGCAGATCTGTCACTCTATGCTTTTTGGCAGTATAAAATGGATGCTTCCATATTTATATATCTGGGATCTCCCAAACAGGCCTTTGCCAGTGTGTCCACAGGATATATTCTTCTTCGTATCCTAATTATTCTTATGCTGACAGCCTTGATAACGGGATTACTTTACAAGACTACTCCTCAATATTTTCCACAAATAGACCAACACAAACGACAAACTTTCAACACCTTATGGGCACTTCCTCTGGGGGGAATTTTGTTTCTGATCATTCGAGGAGGCTGGACAGTAGCCACCGCAAATGTAAGCCAGGTATATTTCAGTGGAGATCAGTTTCTTAATCAGTCTGCCATAAATCCAGACTTCAATTTACTTTGGAGTATAGGAAAGCAAAACGACTATTCAAAAGAATTCAACTTTTTCAATGAATCCAAGAGAAAAGATCTCATGACCGGGCTGTATCCCAAAGAGGATACCAACACAGAAGAAATTCTTACGACACGTCGTCCGAATGTATTAATCATTCTGATGGAAAGTTTCGGAGGAACATTCATTAAACCTTTGGGAGGAGTTCCATACGTTGCACCCCATCTAAACCAACTGACAAAAGAAGGCATTTTCTTCTCCAATTGCTACGCCAACAGTTTCCGTACAGACCGTGGCAGTGTCTGTGCTTTCAGTGGCTACCCGGGACTGCCTACTGTTTCTATCATGAAGGTACCGGCACTCAGTAAGACGATGCCTTGTATAGCAAGGTCATTCGCCAAAGCGGGATATAAGACGGACTTTCTCTATGGTGGAGATCCTAATTTTACGGATATGCAGAGTTATCTGCTCATGGGTGGCTACCAGCATATCACATCAGAAAATGATTTTACAGAAGCACAAAAGAATTACAGTAAATGGGGTGTCAACGATGCTGTAACATTCGACTATCTCTATCATCAGATTGCTCATCGTGACCCGAAGTCACATTGGTTGACGACATTCCTGACCCTTAGCAGTCATGAGCCTTTCAAAGTTCCTTATCACCGTCTGGCCGATAAAGAACTAAACGCCTTTGCCTTTACGGATGCCTGTATCGGCAAATTGATTGCCCGTCTAAAGGCTCTCCCACAATGGAAGAACTTATTAATCGTATTCCTGCCCGACCATGGTATCTATTATCCGGAAAAAGGAGAACGTAATGGCCCTCGATATTATCGGATACCTCTGATCTGGACCGGCGGAGCCGTACGCAAGCCAATGGTTATCAGTAAAATCATGAATCAGGCTGACCTTCCAGCCACCATTCTCGGACAACTTGGCCTCTCTCATCAAGACTATCCTTTCAGCCGGAATGTACTCAGTACTTCCTACATTCATCCTTTCGCCTTCTACTCTTTTGTCAATGGTTTTGGCTATTGTGACAGTACGGGTGTAAGCGTCTATGACGATGTCTCAGGAAAAGAGATAATCCCTCAGAATCGGTCTGGCAAACAACGGATTGAAAAAGGAAAAGCCATCTTACAAAGTCTCTACAAGGACTTAGGGGAAAGACAAAAGAATAATCATTTGACTCATAAAAGGTAAAGATGAAAATTTAAAGAGAACATTTCCGTTACAAAATCAAATGGGCTACCGTGAATAATTCATGATAGTCCATTTTGTTTTTAGTACTCATTGTCAAACAACTGCAGCATCTCTCTTACACATAAGTTACCTTTTTATTTCAACTTCGGTTTCAACTCATCCGGCGAATCTTTCGTAAACATATTTACTTTAGGGGCCTCTTTCTCATAGAGATCGGATATCGTTTTCAAAGGAACACAAAGTGTAGGCTGGAAACGCGGACTGCTCATATAATCAAGGATAGATTTACGGAGTTGACGGGCTACCAGTCGTATATCAAGATGGTTTGAAAGGTCTATGGTGGTCATCATCAACTTGCCATTGAGCACATTAGCTTCAAAAAGCATACCGAGTTTTCTACTGACATGCCAGGTATCTATCGATTGTACAATAGGTTGATAATCCTTCGGAAACTCTGAAAGGTTCATGACCTGGGCTTTGTTTACCAATTCCCACCAGTTCAGATTCTGCCAGTTGTCTGTAGGAAACTCTGCAAAAACAGGATGATGGTTTTCTATATAAGAACCTGTAGTATGCGGAGGACGCATCTTAAACCAACTTGTATTCCAGAATACCGGAAGATAAGTCTGTTTCACATCATCACCGTATTTTATCTTTCCGGCAGCCACAAGAAGGACCTTTCCCCCCTTACGCAGGATACTAACAGCTTTTGCATCAAGCGTATCAGAAATATATACAGTCGCCGGATGCGGCAGATTTACAGGAGGATAAACCCAGAAATCCCACTGATTCTTCACCCTATTGACGGCCTTCGGATTAGAATCAGGAATACCGGTCACACAAGATACCGTCAACGTGAGTTTTGCGGGATGAGTAACTTTCGAAGGATCAAATACGACAGTTCCTAAAGGGAAGTTCTTCCCTACCGGAATATCGCAGACACGCAGAACACCTGAAGACAATGTATCTGCCCCTTCCGTAACCGTATAGAAAGTCTTGGCTTTGCGGATAGTGCCGGAATAAGCATTATACAACTCTACCGGTACATTTACCGTATCTTCTGTGGAAAACACAAATTTTCCGAAACGTGCCAGAGGAACTATCGGAGAACAGAACTCTCTCCACTCCGGTGCCGTAACGTATCCTTTCTCCTTCCAGAAGACATTCAAGGGGCCTACAAGAGCAGTCCCCTGACCACTGTAATCATTCAGTCCAAGTAAGAAGAAACCAGAATAATCCTTTGTCCTGAGATTACGTTCGATTTCGTATTTATACGCCAGCACCTGGAGTTTACCACTGGCATGAAGAAACTTTTCAGCCATGTCAGACATACCATGGTCATGAAGCAAGTCGGCAAAGATATCAAAATTCTTTGCCTTATATACACCTGTGTACTGACTACGTTCCTTCAGATCAGGGAAAGCACACCATTGTCCCTGTTCATGAGCAATAACAGGAGAATCATTCTCACCGGGTCCCTTAAAATTACGAGGATGAAGTATATCGTTAAAATAATCATCATTGCTTTGTGGCGCATGACTGGTCCAATCAAGTCCTCGGCCCCCACCCTTCACATGATAATCACTTCCGGAATCCCACGCCCAGCCTCCTCCGACCGATGCGCCACAGTAAACTCTTCTCGGATCATATCGTTTCATCTGGTTAACCCAGTTATTACACCATTTCACCCAATCACCCGCTGGTTCATTACCCGCTGCCATCATCACGAAACTAGGATGATTGCCGTATGTATCAACGATACGCTTCGTCTCAGCCATCAGATAAGTATCAATCTTCATCCCTCGTCCGAGTTTAACTCCGTGATTCGGCCAGGACGGACCTTCAGGCTGAAGATAAAAGCCGATCTGATCTGCTGCAGTAAATGCTGCTTCAGGAGGGCAATAACTATGGAAACGCATCGCATTCAGGCCATAGGCCTTGCATTTTCTAAAGATAGCCAGCCACGAATCAACATCACAAGGAGGATAACCGGTCAATGGAAAATTACAATTTTCAACCGTCCCCCGAATCCATATCGGTTGACCGTTCATATATAGCTGACGGCCTTTTATACTAATCTGACGGACCCCGAATATTACTCGAGAGGTATCTTTTCTGACCAAGACACTAAGGTGATAGACATTGGGATGGAACGCATCCCAAGACTTCAAAGAACAGGAAAGTTGATATTTTCTGGTAGATTGGCTGTCAGAGACGGAGTCTGATTGAGAATGAAGGACCTTCACCGGTTGATTATCAATAAGAAAACGTACCGATCTTTCAAAACCCTTTATCCCTTGTACAACAACCTGTAAAGAATGGCTTCGTTCATCGTACTTTCCTACACGAATCCGATCAACCGTTTTACGGTCTCTGACCAACAATTGTATTCTCCCAACAATACCATTCCAGTTGCCTTGTGTCTGATCCGTAACACTATGAGAATCTTTACCCACATCCACATTTTCTATCCCATTGTAAACCCGGACAGCAATCTGGTTCATCTTACCAAAGGATAAATATCGTGTGAGATCATACTGATGAGGCGTACTCAGGGAAAGTTGATGTCCCACCTCCTTTCCATTCACATAGACAGTTGTCTCGATATGAGGACGTTCGAGAAAGAGAATGATGCGATTTTTCTTCCAATACGCAGGAATACTGACCGACTTCCAGTACCATGCCGGACCCACATAATGCTTCGCAGGAGTCAGGAAGAACGGAAACTTTATATTTCCCGGTTGGCGGTATTTCGCCATATAGGGATTATAATAATAGCTCGAATCATACAACGAGCATGTCCACTTTGTATCTGCAGACACCTCATCACCTTTGCCATTGGTCAACATAGAACCTGGTAAAGTGATACGTTCTCCTTTTATCTTTTCCAGGCAAGAAGGATTAGAAACATCTCCAATTGAAAAGTTCCAGTAACCGGACAGATCAATTCTGTTCTGGGCATCGGCCATAAATCCGAATAAGACCCAGATCAAACAAAAAAATATTAGCTTTTTCAAAAGTCAAGAATATAAAATATGAGAAAAACTTTTAAATAGGAAAAGACTTACAACTTATTTACCTTTCCCGAAAAATACGGACACCTTTTTCATTCCAAATGGAAAAGTTCTTCCAATGGAACACTAACCGGAGAATTATCCTTATTTGTATCCATAAGGTCTGCCATCATATTCCACCATTTCTGGGTGATAGGATCTACGCAACTGGTATCCTGAGTATTAATATCTTTATTACACTCTTGATAAGCAAACAAAAGGTTGGTTTCCTTATCCCAGAAAATACTGTAGTTGCTGACTCCTTGATTTTCTTTAATCATCTTTACCATTTCCGGCCAGATAGCGGCATGACGCTTAGCATACTCCACTTCACAACCCGGCTTCAGATACATTTTAAAAGCAAATCGTTTCATGATTGTTTGTTTTTGATATTGTCTTAGTGATTCCCTTACCTCATGTATGGGAAACATGAAGTAATCTGTATACAAAAATACTAAAAATAATTATACAATAGTAATGTTATACCGGAATTTCATTTTTTTATCCAGAATAACATAAGATAGATGAATTCCCAGTAATCACCTCTCCAGAAACACAGGAGTTGTGACATTCAATTCACGATGATTTTCATTTACCTTACTTACACCGACATTATTCCAAGCCAAGTTGTTTCCGTCTGCAACTTCACAGTATATCCTTCGTGGATCATACTGATCCATCTCTTTTATCCAATTATTCTCTTCCTTCAACGATTTCCCATGAGCTCCATTTGGAGCAATTATCATCACTAAACTCGGATGATTTCCATAAATATCAACAATACGCTTGGTCTCTTTTACAATATTCTGATTCTCAGGTATCTTCAAACTGCTGCTCCCCGTCTGACTTAACCAGGAAGGACCTTCCATTTCCAGATAAAAGCCCAGACAATCAGCAGCAGTAAAAGCAGCTTCCGGAGGACAAATCCCATGGAAACGGATGGCATTCACGCCAAACTGTTTATAATGTCTGAAGAGATCAAACCAAAAATCCACATTAGAGGAAAGAGATGTTGACAACGAGAGACCACAATCAACTACAGCTCCATGGAAAGAAACAGAATGACCATTAATATAGTATTGCCCTCCCTTGACACTAATATCACGAATACCAAAGACGGTACTTAACGTGTCTCTCTTAACTACCATACTCAACTCATAAGTATTCGGATGAGAATCATCCCATCTGTCCAGAAAACATAAAAGATGATATTCTCGCGTCATCAATCCTTCCTGAGAAGGCCTGTTCTCTGCACTTAATACCTTAACAGGACTATCCTCAAGGAGAAATTTCAAGCCCTTATCAAATCCGTTGTCTCCTTGCAGAAAGACCTGAAGTGAATGCTTCTGTTCGTCATACTTTCCTATCCTGACCTTCACGACGGTTTGCTTTGCTCTTGCCTGTAACTCTATTTCCCCACCTACGCCGTTCCAATCGTTTTGCAAAACTGAAGATGCAAAGTGAGAACTTGTACTCAATGCCAAATTCCTTATTTCATTATCGACTTTAATCGCTATTTGATTGATACTGCCAAAAGTCAGATAAGGTGTCACATCACACTGATGAGGTAAAGAACTAAAGATAGAATGCCCTATTTCCTTTCCATTTACATAAACTGTAGTTTTAATGTGAGGACGTCCTAAAAAGAAGATGATACGTGATTTCTTCCATTCCTTGGGAACAGAAAAAGATTTCCAATACCAGACAGAACCTATATAATTAATCTTTGGTTCGGACAATGACGCTAACTTTATCTTTCCACGCTGGTGAGATTCAGACATAAAAGAATCATAGAAGTAACTCGAATCATTCAGTAAACCCACCCTTTTCGTATCAAGAGGAACGACACCTCCATTTCCATTTGTAAGAACAGAACCGGGCAAAGAGATTCTTGCACCCACCTTATAGATCAAGGCAGATGGATCAGATATCCTATCGGTTGTATACCACCAATAACCGGATAGATCTATTTTTTCCTGTGCGTTAGCCTTAAGGACTATCAAAACAGCACACAAAAAAAGCAAGAACCATTTTTTCATGTCTATATCATTTTAAAAACATACTCCCTGCATATTCCATTTTACAGGATTATTCTTCTATAGAATATCAACAATAAATTTATTTATTAGGTATATCTATTCTGGAATAAATCTTTTCATGGTCCATTCACGAAACATATTTGTTCGTTACTCTCCTATATTTACTCCTTACAGTGACAAATTTAATAAAAACATCTAGAATAAAGCAACATTTTTAATAGTTTTTATCTTTTTTCCTTCAAGAATGAAATAGAATTGCAATCCGCCACCCAACGATCAGAACCCATGAAAACAAATACGAAAAAAGACCGGAATATAAAATTCCGGCCTCTACTAAATCAACCATTATAGAATAAGCAACTACTGCCTAATGAAACACTTCTTCATTTTTACCATCCTGGATTCTGAATCAGATTACCTTTAGACTTGAGAATATCATCTTCTGGAATTGGGAAGAGATACATCTTATTATCCCATTCACGGTTCTGATAATCGGGACGATATGTGAAAGATCCATCATCATTCTTTGTGATCTTAAGTTCTTTTACTTTCCTAAACAAATATAACAAAAAGAATATATATGGATTCAACCTTCTATGAGCCCATTTTTAACTATTCTATCTTTGAACTCAACAATATTTTTTCTATTTTTGTAGTGGAAAAGACATAGAAACTTCTGTCAATCAAAAATCATTGAAACAAAATATAAGAATTCAATCCATCATGACGAAATACGAGATACGGCTCATAAAACAACTTTCCTTGTGCTTTCTGCTGCTTCTGTTAGGGATACTGACTGATAGCTGTCACAGAATAGCCTCTGAAGCTGATACTTACAAGATGAAAGACGGGAAGAAGCTGATCATCACTCCTATCAAGCATGCTTCTGTGGAGATGAACTATAATGGACTTGAGTTTGAAATAGATCCGGTTGCCAGCAACGTTCGTCCTATCGTAGAATATTTTGACAAACCTAAAGCTGACTACATACTTGTAACCCATAAGCATGATGATCACTTTGACAAATCCGGCATTCTGACTTTAACCGATGGTACTAAGACGCAGATACTTATGGATATAAGCAGTTGGAATCGTTATTATCATAAAGGGATGCACATATCAAACGGCCAAAAGGCCATCTTAGGAAACGGAATCACTATATATGCTGTACCTGCCTATAATATCACGAAAAAATACAGAAAGATTCATCAGAAAGGAGTCGGTAATGGCTATGTCATTGACTTCAATGGATTCCGCGTTTATATAGCCGGCGATACTGAACTGATACCGGAAATGAAACAACTGAAACATATCGATATTGCCTTTCTTCCCTGTAACCAACCTTATACAATGACACTGAAACAGTTGCGTGAAGCGGTATTGCTTATCCGTCCTAAAGTGGTTTATCCCTATAATTGGGGGAAAACCAAACCGGAAGCCATCAAGAAAGCTCTTCGAGGCGTTCCTTCGGAAGTTAAAATGAAATATTTCAAATAAACCGGCTCTTCTGATATCTCCAGAACATATAGAATATCAAAAAGACATTCGAATATACTAACTAAAAAGACATTTACCCTTTACCGGTAAGTAACCGGCAAAGGATAAATATCAATAATTGACACAAACGGTTCCATTAATGCTTCTCTTGCAGAGAAGTTGCTATAAGTTCCGCCAACTTTTCTGCACCCTTGGCAGTAGGATGAATTCCGTCTTTCTGCTGGAATCTGGCATAAGGCATATAAGCAGTGTGAAGGTCTATAAACCGGCATTTGTTTTTCTTAGCCAATCTGCGGATAACAGGATTAATACCTTTTATAATCACACTGTCATTGATATTCCAAGTCGACTTAAAAGCAGGAATAGGTGTAGCCAGATAAATTTCAGGATGTGTAGAAAGCATCTTCAGTGAATCAATCATCTGCTGCATATCCTTTTTAAAATCTTTCCCATAACGCCAGTTCTCCGGTTTGGAATCATTTGTACCCAAACCAATGATAACCACCTGAGGCTGAAAGGCCAACGCATCTTTCCACTGACGCTCATGCATATATGGAAGATCACCTTTGTTCAGCATGGTACGTGCAGATATTCCAAAATTCTTTACCAGATATCCTGTTCCCAGATCTTTCTGCAAGTCAGCAGGATAACCTTTTTCAGAAGACATATCTATACCAAAGCCTTCCGTAATACTATTACCGATACAGGCCACACGTATAGCACTCTGAAGAGGACTGGGATGAGTCGTCAACCAACAAGACAGGTCATTCAGCATCTGATTATGATAAGGAAAGGCTGTATGGAATCCAAAGCCATGCCCTCCTGTAGGGTAAATATACAAAGCACAATCGTTGCCCACTCTCCTCATGGCAGAATAATAGGCCACTCCATTCTGCAGAGGAGGCACCCCTTCATCATCATTCGCCAGGAAGATGACCGTCGGTGGAGTCAGATGAACTCGTACCTGACACTCATTGGAGAAATCCTTTACCAATCGTTCGTCCGGTGATTCCCCTAGAAAATTGTCTTTTGAGCTCTGATGACAGCCTTTTCCCATCGTAATGACAGGATAGAAAAGGATGGAGAAATCAGGACGTACGGCATAATCACCATGGGTACTGAGCGTAGAAGCCAAATGGCCACCTGCTGAGAATCCCATAATTCCCACATCATAAGGATTAATCTGCCATCTGGCAGAAGAATCCCGGACTACTTTCATAGCATGCTCGGCATCACCCACAGGAAGTGTACGATCACCATGGGGCAAGCGGTATTTCAGAACAAAATAACTGATGCCACGTTGATTGAAAAAATCAGCCCACGCATAACCTTCGTGGTCTATGGCCAGATGAGTATATCCTCCTCCCGGACAATCTACGATAGCCCTTCCTGAAGGATGCTCAGGTAGGTAACATGTTAAAGTGGAAGTTCCGTCAGGGGTGATATTCAGTGTAAACTTCCGTAGAGTCTGGGCTGCGGAAGACAATCCCATCAATAACAGAAAACCAAATAAAATATTCTTCTTCATCATCACCTATATATTATAATATGTATAAACAGGTATCCTGACCAACTTTAGAAATGACCAGAATATTGACTTTTAAAACTTCTTCCCGTTGATTACGACTTTCTTAACAATTGAATTTGGAATCAGATGAGGGTCAAAGGCATTCTTTTCATCCGTCACATCAATATTCCGGAAAGTGAAATGATCCAACTGATATTTATCGCTCGTGCCGACATCAAAGAAATTCTTACAATTCATCCGAATATTCATCATCACAATATGATGGCAACGGCTCAACGGCATATCATCACGCTGCTCAGGCTTGAAGAATTGACTCCATGGGCGCACAACCAGGAATTCCCCCGTATTTCCTGTAAAACCATCCACAGTCACATACCCATACTGCTGTGGAGTATCAGGACGCAACTTGAGCCATAATACGCGGCGCGCATCATCAGCATGGCAGTTGCGAAGGACGATATTATGATCATTGATACTCTCACTGCCTAAAGTCAGACAACCGTGAACCGTTCCGTAATGACAGTTTTCTATCAGGATATTCCGATTCGGTCCGTTGGTAGAATCCTTATCCGCCCAGGTTCCCTTTCCTCCCTTCATGACAACAGCATCATCATTGACATTCATATAGCAGCCATTAATGAGGACATCATGACAGAAATCAACATCGATGGCATCCGAACTGGGAGCCTTTACAGGACCGTTGGTAGGCGCATAAATATAGCAGTCTAGGTAACGAACATGATCACTGTGATAGATATGATTTGTCCAGAAAGGACTATTTACCAGATGAATATCCTGAAGGGTAACATTCTTGCAGTTGGAGATATAGACCAGTCGAGGACGCATAGCATCCTTATTCGTACATTGAGAATTCCAATGCCGGCGAATCCAGAATTCCTGCCAGTAGTTAAAACCATTTCCGTCAATCGTCCCTTTGCCAGCAATCGTAAAGCCGTTGAGTCCGTCTGCATTGATCAGGGCTGAAAAATAGGAGCAGGTCTGCCCTTCTATACGAGTTTTGACAATAGGGAAATTGGCTATTCTATCACTCCCCTTTAATCTTCCACCTTCCTCAAGATAAAGATTTGTTCCCTGACGGAAGAACAAAGCTCCGGTAAGGAAAGTTCCCTTAGGGATGACGATGATTCCTCCCCCTCTTCGGGCTACCAAGTCAATCACAGACTGAATTTGAGAAGTCTGTATTATCGTACTGTCATTTTTGACTCCATAGTCCGTAATGACATAACGAGATCCAAGTTGGCCTACATCTATCTTGGTTGTATCAGAAAACCATACATCCATGGATGTACCGTCTGGCCACAATTCTCGTTTTCCTTTTGCTGAAACTGACAGAATGGTCAGGAATGTAAATACACAGAATAATATTGTTTGTTTCATCAATTTAAAGTATTTTGTTTTCTTGTTTGTTTCTGACATCAGTGATTGCCCCTCCATGCTCTCGTGCAACCAGTTTTGTAGTGAGTTATTGGCAAAGTTAATAATAATTTCCCAGAGTCTGTTTTTATCCAGACAAATAAGCGGTATTTTTAATCTTTCTTTGAACAAAAAACTTATTTCACTCTTTTTTATTACAATCTATATGGATACAAAAGCTATACATTGCCCCATCAATCTGAAGAATTCCATCAAGCGTATATTTGCTTTGATTTCATAAAAACGAAACCATTATACGCTAATTTTAGAGAAATTATCTTGTTTTTCATCCTAACTGGCTTATAATATCAGAAAAATTATCTAATTTTGTTGATAATAAATGATTTTTGAATTTTACGATAACGAATAGTATGAAAGATTTCTTCAAAAACGTCCTTGCCACTATCGTTGGTATATTTGGTTTTGGACTCGTCCTATTTATCTTCGGACTACTAGGTTTAGTGGGCATCGTCGCTTCTGAAAACTCCTCGAAGAAGATAGCTGATAATTCTGTTTTGGTACTTAACCTCCAAGGCACGATTAAAGAACGGGCAGACGATGATCTTCTTGGCAAGTTGACAGGAGGCGAACTCAGTCAGATCGGACTCAATGACCTGCTATCGTCTATTGCCAAAGCTAAGGATAATTCACATGTCAAGGGTATCTACATTGAAACCAGTGCACTGGTCAATGACTATGGCACCTTACAGGAATTACGCAATGCTCTTTTGGATTTCAAAAAAAGTGGCAAATGGATCATTGCATACGGAGACCTTTATACACAGGGAGCTTATTATATAGCTTCAGTAGCTGACAAGATTTATCTGAATCCGTCAGGGATGATTGACATCCACGGTATCGGTTCACAACCCATGTATTTTAAAGATCTGGCTGCTAAATTCGGCATTCACTATCAGGTCGTTAAGGTAGGAGCTTACAAAAGTGCGACGGAAGCCTATACTTCTGACAGGATGAGCAAGGCAAACCGCATTCAGTTGACTGCTATCATCAACGGGACATGGAATACTGTCGTCAAAGCTATTTCTACCAGCAGACATATCAGCCAGGATTCCATCAATTCTTACGCTGACCATCTTATTCTTCTGGCTGATCCAAAAAGTTATAAGAAAGATAAACTCGTAGATGGTTTCCTCTACGGTGATGAGGTCAAAGGTGTTATAAAGAAGAAATTGGGCATTAGTGATGACAAGACCATTTCACAGGTGAGCCCGGAAGAGATGGACAAAGTGGACCAGGATGACAAAGGAAAAGAGGTCGCTGTCTACTATGCTCAGGGAGAAATCGTTCTCGATAATACAGCCAGCAATTTCGTAAGCCAGGATGCTATTGTATCAACAAAGATTTGTAAGGATCTGGAAAAACTCAAAAATGATGATGATGTAAAAGCGGTAGTTATCCGACTGAGTTCTCCTGGTGGGGATGCGTACGCTTCTGAACAAATCTGGCATGCCGTTACTGAACTCAAAGCCAAGAAACCGGTAGTTGTCTCTATGGGTGATATGGCAGCCAGCGGAGGCTATTACATGAGTTGTAATGCCAACTGGATCGTCGCTCAACCAACTACCTTGACAGGGAGCATTGGTATCTTTGGTATTATCCGCGATTTCAGTGAACTGACCACCAAGAAACTTGGATTACATTTTGATCAGGTACAAACCAACAAGCATTCCGTTTTCGGTGATACATGGGCTCGTCCTCTCAATGCAGAAGAACTCCGGCTGGTTGCCGGTAATGTCAATCGTGGATACCAGTTGTTCCGTACCAGAGTGGCTAATGGACGTAAGATGACGATTCCACAGGTAGAACGCATCGCTCAGGGACATGTCTGGCTGGGAATGGACGCTATCAAGATAGGTCTGGTGGATCAATTGGGAGGAACGGATATGGCTGTAGCTAAAGCTGCCCAACTCGCTCACTTAAAAGATTATCATACTAAAGGCTATCCTCAACCTTGTGATTGGACGGATCGGTTCATGAAAGAAATCCAACACAATAATAATCTTGATGAAACCATCAAAGCAACTCTGGGTGATTATTACGAGCCATTCTTGCTACTAAGAGAACTTAATTCTCATCAGGAATTACTTCAGGCAAGGATCATCGGCAATATGAGAATACAATAAGATCTATCTTCAGGGGTTAAGATGATCAGACAGGATATCCTAACTTGTCTGTCAGCCATCACAGATGAGGTTCTTTGAATGACCATCTTCAACTTTCTGAGTCTTTCCTCATACAATAGGAAAAACTCTCAAGGATCTTTTCTTAATTGTAAATTTCAAGAATCATGACGAAAGGTATAAGAACTGAAGGAGATTTCATTAAAATTAATGAGTGGCTGCTACCGTTAAGTTGGCTATATAGTTTAGGTGTACGCTTAAGAAACTGGATGTTTGACGTTGGCATCCTGAAGGCACAAGCCTATGATATTCCGGTCATCTCTGTAGGCAACATTACCGTAGGAGGTTCCGGAAAAACACCTCATGTGGAATATCTCGTCAGTTTGCTTCAAGACGTATTTAAGGTCGCTGTCCTCTCACGGGGATATAAACGTAAAAGCCATGGTTATGTTTTAGCGGATGCCAATACGGAAATGTCCCAAATAGGAGATGAACCTTATCAGATGCATCAGAAATTTCACCATATTTATGTAGCCGTTGACAAGAATCGCCGTGAGGGCATCGAACGATTGCAGTCTGATGACGCCACAAAAGATGTAGATGTCATCCTCTTGGATGATGCTTTCCAACACCGTTTCGTTCAACCTGGCATCAACATTCTCCTCATCGATTATCACAGACTTATCATTTATGACAAACTCTTGCCGGCTGGCCGGCTCAGAGAACCGGAATCCGGAAAGAACCGGGCTGACATCGTCATCATCACAAAATGCCCAAGAGACCTCAAGCCGATGGAATTTCGTGTACTTACCAAGGCTCTGAGTCTTTATCCTTATCAGGAACTCTATTTTACGACTTTGGATTATTGCGATCTCCAACCTTTGTTTTATCATACAACTGTTGACGGCAGCGGCATTTCACCATCCGATAATCCGTATGATACCCGGAAAGGATGCCGGAACGGCCGCCCGTTAAAATCAATTCAAGGACAACATGTACTCCTGATTACGGGCATTGCTTCACCTAAACAGATCTTACAGGATCTTTCTGAGATAGAACCTGCAGATATCACGCCCCTCATCTTCTCTGATCATCATAATTTCAAGTCAACAGACATCGAAAAGATCAATGAAACTTTCAAATCTCTTCTAAGTCCGAAAACCATTATTACTACAGAAAAAGATGCAGCACGATTGCAGAACGTTGAGGGGCTCAGCGAGGAGGTTAAGAGAAATCTCTTCGTCATTCCAATCCGTATTCGCTTTATGCTGAATAAAGGAAAGAATTTTAATCAAAAAATGATAAGTTATGTTAGAAAAAATTCAAGAAACAGCATCTTGGTTAAAGGCAAGGATGACAACAAGTCCAAAGATAGCCATCATATTGGGAACAGGACTCGGACGATTAGCTTCCGAGATAACGGACAGTTATGAATTTCCATACACGAATATACCTAACTTTCCCGTCAGCACGGTACAGGGACATGCGGGGAAATTGATTTTCGGCAAACTCGGTGGAAAGGACATTATGGCTATGGATGGCCGTTTCCATTACTATGAAGGATATACGATGCAGGAGGTCACTTTCCCGGAACGTGTCATGCACGAACTAGGCATAGAAACACTCTTCGTCAGCAATGCTTCCGGTGGAATGAATCCCAAATTCAAAGTTGGTGATATTATGATTATTACTGACCATATCAACTTCTTTCCGGAGCATCCGCTGCATGGAGTGAACCTTCCCGGTTACGCACGTTTCCCGGATATGCATGAGGCTTATGACCACAAGTTGGTTGCTCTGGCTGACAAGATCGCTGAAGAAAAGGATATACCTGTACAGCACGGTGTTTATATCGGAGTCCAGGGACCTACCTTCGAAACGCCTCATGAATACCAGATGTATCGTTTCTTAGGAGCTGATGCAGTAGGCATGAGCACAGTACCTGAAGTGATCGTAGCCCGCCACTGTGGCATCAAGGTATTTGGTGTCAGTATCATCACTGACCTCGGAGGCTTTGACATACCTGTACAAGTCAGTCACGAGGAAGTTCAGAAAGCTGCTGATGGTGCTGAGCCTCACATGACGGAAATCATGAGAGAAATGATCAAACGCAGTTGATGACTCTCTCCTTATTATATAGAGAAATCATTCTACACGGAAGGATCCGTATTTAAATTTATTCGTTTTTGAATGGAAATATCCGAACTTGGTGAATTTGGTCTCATCGACCATCTCACAAAAGACATTAAAATAAAAAACAAAGAAACAGTTTACGGTGTTGGTGATGACTGCACTGTACTGGACTACCCTGACAAGGAAGTACTCGTCACCAGTGACATGCTGATGGAAGGTATTCACTTCGACTTGACCTATATGGACATGCAGCATCTCGGCTACAAGTCAGCTATGGTCAATATCAGTGATGTCTTTGCCATGAACGGAACGCCGAAACAGATGATCGTCAACATTGCCTTAAGCAAACGTTTCAAGGTGGAAGATCTGGAGGAATTCTACAAGGGCCTCAGAGCTGCTTGTGATAAGTGGAACATCGATCTCGTAGGTGGTGATACAACTCCTTCTTATACCGGACTTGCCATCAGTATCACTTGTATCGGTGAGGCTGACAAGTCTGACATCGTCTACCGTAATGGTGCCGGCGAAACTGACTTGATCTGCGTTACAGGAGATCTGGGCGCTGCTTATATGGGGCTCCAACTTCTTGAGCGGGAGAATAATGTCTATTATGGACAAATCAATGACTTAAAGGGAAAAATCCAGGAAGCAGAAAAGAGCGGGGATACCAAGAAGGAACACCAACTCAAGGCTGAACTTTCAGCCATGGACAACTTCCAACCGGACTTCTCCGGCAAGGAATACCTGATCCAGAGACAACTCCAACCGGAGGCTCGCGGTGACATGATTCAGAAATTCCGGGATTCAGGAATCCAACCTACAGCCATGATGGATATCTCTGACGGTCTCAGCAGTGAACTGCATCATATCTGCAAGCAAAGTCATTGTGGTTGCCGGATCTATGAGAAAGAGATTCCTGTCGATTACCAGACGGCTGTAATGGCGGAAGAACTGAACATGAATGTGACGACTTGTGCCCTGAATGGTGGTGAGGACTATGAACTTCTGTTTACTGTCCCAATCGGTGACCATGAGAAAGTAAGTGCTCTGGAAGGGGTCAGACAGATCGGCTATATCACAAAAGAGGAACTGGGACTCAAACTGGTAACGCGTGATAACAACGAATTTGACCTTCCTGCACAGGGATGGAATCCGCTTGAAAAGTAATATCATAAAAGAAATCCATACTGTTAATAAACATTAATAGGTATGATTTTTATCTTCACCTTTTCGTCTGTATGGATTTTTCTTCTTACCTTTGCAACCGCAAAACAGAAAGCATGGTGCCTTAGCTCAGGTGGTAGAGCATCGGACTGAAAATCCGTGTGTCCTTGGTTCAACTCCAAGAGGTACCACTCCTCCTTTCACTGAGGCGGTTCGTTAATAGCGGCCGCCTCTTTTTATTTATATACCCTACTTTAAACTAATCCTGAACGACATGAAAAAGATTTATGCACTTATTCTGTCTGCCTTGGTCTTCGAGGCTGCCTATGCAGACAATGGCTACCTGAAATATTATCAGAACCTTCCGGTCCAGATGCCGGCAGTGACGGCTCCCGTCATCCCGGTAACACGGACATCGCTTTCTGATTTCGGCGGCCGTGGAGATGGAGTCACCTCGAACACAAAGGCTTTCCGGGCAGCTATCCTTTCTCTCAGCCAACGAGGCGGCGGCCATCTGGAAGTACCGGACGGTATCTATCTCACAGGACCGATCAGTATGATGAGCAATATTGACCTCCATCTGGAGAAAAACGCAATTATCGTCTTCTCCCCTGACAAGAAAGAATACCAGCAAATGGATAACGGAGTACCTGAGCTCCGAACCGTTCCTGAAATCAGTGGTAATGGACTGGAGAATATTTCCATTACGGGAGAAGGGGCCATAGACGGTAACGGCGAATGGTGGAGGTATGCCAAAAAGGGCAAAATGAGCGATGAGGAATGGAAGCAACTCCTGGAGATGGGAGGAACGGTATCGGATGACGGACAAGCCTGGTATCCTTTCAACTTGAAACATTTCGACAATATCGCCTCCACTGCTAAAATTCAGGAGCATCTGCGTAACCGGCTGATCCTGTTCAAGGATTGCCGCAACATCATGATTCAAGGCGTCACCGTCATGAACTCACCACAATTTCATATTGTTCCGCAGAGTTGCAGCAACGTTATTATAGATGGTGTTACTGTCAGATGCCCGTGGAATGCTCAAAACGGCGATGCGATGGATATTGGCAACTGCAGGAACGTTCTCATTGTCAACAACACCATCAATGCCGGTGATGACGGTATCTGCATGAAAGGTGGCACCGGTGCAGGTGGAGCAGCCAAGGGACCATGTGAGAATATCAACATCCAGGACAATGTGGTCTTCCATGCCCATGGTGGTTTTGTCATAGGCAGTGATGTTTCGGGTGGGATGAAGAACATCGTGGTCCGCAACAACCGTTTTATGGGAACGGACACCGGACTGCGTTTCAAAAGTGCCATAGGCCGTGGCGGACCCACACGGAATATTTTTATCGATCATATCTATATGACTGACATCAAAGACCAGGCCATCGTCTTCCAATGTGACTATGAGGATCCTCATGGAAAGTCGGAGGTCAACGGAAAAAAGAATGACTATTCACCTGACTTTAAAGATATTCATATCAGTGATGTGGTTTGTCGTGGAGCACGGATAGGCATCTCCGCCAATGGCGCACCCGGTATGGTTCATGACATTGACATTAAAAATACGACTATTTTCTATACTCAGAAATCTACGGACATCAACAAGAACTGTGGCATCAGCCTGCAGGAGGTGAGATTTTTCACCTTCAGCCACTGACAACAGTTGAAACGTCCATTTTTATTCTAAAAAATGAATACATAATTTGGTAGAACAGAAAAATAGTTATACCTTTGCACTCGCATTAGGAAACCGTTCGGTTCAATCCTCTATGAGGAGAGATGGTAGAGTGGTCGATTACAACGGTCTTGAAAACCGTCGTACCGCGAGGTACCGGGGGTTCGAATCCCTCTCTCTCCGCTGAGTTACTGATAAACCAGTACTTTATCTAAAATATCCCCAATTTTTGCGAATTGGGGATATTTTGTTTCTATACCTTAAAAAACAGCAAGAAGAACAGAGAGGATAACTAAGGTAGCAGAAGACCATAAGCATATTTGAATTAAATATTCGAAAAATCAGATATATTCAGCAAATCCGACTTAATTTCTTCCATTATCAAATCGTAAGTCGAACAGCACTTAATCTTCATCTTTCGTTCAATATATCGATAAAAAGCAATAGATATGAAAGGGATTATCAATCTTTTTACTACCTTTGTACCCAACTGAGACATACATATAAACTTCATGATTTACAAATTTGACTTTCTCATTATTGGCGGTGGCGTCGCCGGTATGAGTTATGCATTAAAAGTAGCTAACAGCGGCAAAGGCAAAGTTGCCTTAGTGTGTAAAACCACGCTTGACGAAACAAATACTTCAAAAGCTCAGGGAGGCATCGCTTCTGTAACCAATCTCAAAGTGGACAATTTCGACAAGCATATAGAAGACACGATGATTGCCGGAGATTTCATTTCCGACAGAAAGGCAGTAGAACATGTAGTACGAAATGCACCGGAAGCCATTAATGACTTGTTGCAGTGGGGAGTAAACTTTGACAAAAAAGAAGACGACTCCTTTGATTTGCACCGGGAAGGAGGACACAGTGAATTCCGGATCTTACACCACGCTGATGACACCGGCTATGAGATACAACGAGGCCTGATGGCTGCGGTCAAAGCAAACAAGAACATTACCATTTTCGAGAACCATTACGCTGTAGAGATAATCACCCAACATCATTTAGGCGTTGAGGTAACGCGCAAGACGCCGGACATAGAATGCTATGGCGCCTATATCCTGAATCCTGACACACAGAAGATAGATACCTTCCTGAGTCGCGTCACCCTCATGGCTACAGGTGGTACCGGTGCAGTATATGCCACAACCTCCAATCCCAACATCGCTACCGGTGATGGTATCGCTATGGTTTACCGAGCCAAAGGTACGGTAAAAGACATGGAGTTTGTCCAGTTTCACCCTACGGTGCTCTACAACCCTGCAGAGACTCATCCAGCCTTTCTCATTACCGAAGCACTGCGGGGCTATGGGGGCATATTGCGGCTGCCCGACGGCGAGGAATTTATGCAGAAATATGACAAGCGCCTGTCCTTAGCCCCTCGCGACATAGTGGCAAGGGCCATCGACCGGGAGATGAAGATCCATGGGCTCAACCATGTTTGTCTCGATGTGACCCACAAGGATGCAGAAGAAACCAAAAGGCAATTTCCGAACATCTATGCCAAGTGTCTGTCTATAGGCATTGATATGACCAGGCAGTATATCCCTGTATGCCCCAGCGCCCACTACATGTGCGGAGGTATCAAGGTCAATCTCAACGGCGAGAGCTCCATCAAGAGACTTTATGCCGTGGGGGAATGCTCATGTACAGGGTTGCACGGTGGCAATCGTCTGGCCAGCAACTCGCTGATAGAGGCTGTGGTCTATGCAAAGTCTGCCGCAGAACATTCGATCAAAATGATCGACAATTATACCTATAATATGCACGTTCCGGAATGGAACGACGAGGGTACAATGAGTAATGAGGAAAAAGTGCTCATCGCACAAGATGAAAGGGAAGTAGGCCAGATCATGTCAAACTATGTGGGCATCGTGCGCAGCAACTTACGCCTGCACCGGGCATGGAAGCGCCTTGACCTGTTGTATGAAGAGACTGAAGAACTCTTCAAGCGCGTGAAACCTACGCGGGACATCTGCGAACTGCGCAATATGATCAACGTGGGCTACCTGATCACGCGTCAGGCCATTGAGCGTAAGGAAAGCCGGGGACTGCACTATACGATAGACTATCCCAAACATGCCTACGACAAGAAATAACAAAGTGCCAGACCTCTAAAAACAGAAAAGACAACATGAAAATGACTGAGGAAAAATGGTTAAAGAAGGGGTTCATTGATGAAGCTGTTCCTGAGGGCATAGCAATCAAAGAGGAAATCCGCCGGATGTGTAAAGAAAAGAACGCCGTAATCATGGCTCACTACTATACAGACGGTGAGGTACAGGACATCGCCGATTTTGTAGGCGACAGTCTTGCGTTGGCACAACAGGCGGCGGCCACGGATGCTGACATCATCGTCATGTGCGGCGTTCACTTCATGGGTGAGACCAATAAGATATTATGCCCGGAAAAGACCGTACTCCTCCCCGACCTCAATGCTTCGTGCTCATTGGCCGAGAGTTGTCCGGCTGAAGACTTCAGGAAGTTTATTGAAGCCCACCCAGGGCACACGGTGATCAGTTATGTCAACACATCTGCCGCCGTCAAGGCTTTGACCGATGTGGTAGTCACCAGCAGCAATGCCCGCCAGATCGTGGAATCATTCCCCAGGGACACACCGATCATTTTCGGTCCGGACGAGAATCTCGGCGGATACATCAACAGCCTCACGGGTCGTAATATGGTGCTTTGGCACGGGGCCTGCCATGTGCACGAGAAGTTCTCCGTAGAGAAGATCCTAAAACTCAAAGAAGAACATCCCAATGCAAAAATACTCGCTCATCCGGAGTGCAAAGGACCTGTCGTGAAACTGGCTGACAAAGTAGGCAGTACAGCCGCCCTGCTTAAATTCAGCATCGCGGACGAAGCTCAGGAGTTCATCGTAGCCACCGAGAGCGGCATCCTTCATAAGATGCAGAAATCGGCTCCACACAAATTGTTCATCCCTGCCCCGCCCGACGACAGTACATGTGCATGCAACGAATGCAACTTCATGAAACTGATTACGCTGGAAAAGGTATACAACTGTTTGAAATATGAGTGGCCGGTCATTGAAGTCAACCCCCAGATTGCCCAAAAAGCCATTCGCCCCATCAACAAAATGCTCGAGTTATCCAGACAGTTGGGATTGTAATCAGCAAATACGGATATATCATCAAATCATAACTTAGATCATCATTCAACCATATAATTATGCTATCAGTAGACGAACTTAACGACAAGTTGATTGACTTGGCTTTTAGTGAGGACATCGGCGACGGCGATCACACCACCCTATGCTGTATTCCTACAGATGCCATAGGAGAAAGCAAACTGCTCATCAAACAGGAGGGCATTTTCGCCGGCATGGAGATTGCCCAAAAAGTACTTCACCGCTTTGACCCTGAATTGAAAATCCAAATATTTATCCACGATGGAGCACACGTGAAACCCGGTGACATCGTCATGAGCGTAAAAGGCCATATTTCAGATGGTAGTAATCGCACAACAGCTCTCCTGTTACCTTTGTAATCCCATACATAGTGGCTGGGCGCTGGATCGTATCCTGGGGAGTATGGTCTAAAGGCGTTCCTGGACCAAAAGCCGCGATAGAACTTGGGAAAAATATGGCCGTTCTCTTCTCTCGCGCCACTTCAAGAACATTAAAAAGTCCACCTGCATTGATCTGCCAAGCGAGCTGGGGCTTCATTTCACCCACAGCTGAAAGCAAACCCGCCAGATGCATAATTGTATCGATATTATATTTTTCAACAAGCCCTGCAATAGTTTGGCTTTCTCGAACATCAAGTATTTCGAAAGGGCCATCGCCTAGCTTTTCTACGCCAGTTGTCTTTACATCAGAACCAATAACATGGTCAGCACCATATCCCTTACGAAGTTTTTTTACCAATTCTGTTCCTATCTGACCTAAACAACCTGTAACTAAAATATTTTTCACTACCCATGCCCCCTTCACAATTTACTGCGGAAAACATTTTTCCAAAAATATGGAGGACCTCCGAAGAGGTCCTCCTCTTTATGCTAATGTGTATAAGCCTCTGACGTCGTAGTTGTTGACGTCGTAGTTGTTGACGACGTAGTTGTTGACGACGTTGATGTTGATGAGCTGCCTGTCATTTTGTCTACAATCAAAGCGATGGCTCCGTCACCTGTAATATTACATGCTGTGCCAAAGCTATCTTGGGCCAAATAGAGAGCGATCATGAGGGTCAGCATATTAGGATCGAAATGCAACATGGACTCCAACACACCAAGGGCTGCCATAACAGCTCCGCCAGGTACGCCAGGAGCTGCGACCATGGTGATACCCAGCATAATGATAAAAGGAAACATGGAAGCAAAAGAGAACTGCATTCCGTGAAG
>ENA-UOOK01001796-UOOK01001796.1-fermentation-metagenome-genome-assembly--contig:-NODE-1796-length-27835-cov-6.467963_pt1 | contig 27835 bp, 20 predicted proteins | sample MGYA00245777_ERZ724023 | MGnify/ENA primary metagenome ERZ724023 (study PRJEB28704, sample SAMN03018312) | fermentation metagenome | biome: anthropogenic terrestrial biome; feature: soil; material... | reverse complement strand
TGAACTGAGGCGATGAGAGGTCAGGCAGGTAAACCACCGACGTCTTCACCGTGTTATCCTTTTCTGCCATGTACTCGACCAGCAGATAAGGCCTGAGAGTGTAAAAGCGGAGACCGGTTTCATTGTCAAGTTCCGCATCAGAGTAGATCTTTACCGTGGCACAGCCGTTCAACAGGACGATTGCCACAAGGATTGCTGCAATAACAAACAACTTCTTCATAAACAGTATTGTTGATCAGACAATACTAATTTAGGAAGAATAAGAAATCAAGTCAAGCTTTTTTAGAATTATATGTCTGTTATCCTATTCTCAGATATGTAATTCCCTCCAGAGAGGTTTTGTCAAAGACACCGCGACCGTCTATAAGGAGAGGATGTCTCATCAGCGATTTCACCTTCTGCCAGTCGGGCATGCGGTACTCCTTCCACTCGGTGACGTGGAAAAGCACTTCGGCATCCTTTATTGCATCATAAATATCTGTTGCGTACTCAATTGTGCCTCCGAGCCTGTGCCTTGCCTCATCCATGGCTGCGGGGTCATATGCTCGTACGGTGCATCCGGCCTCCAGCAACTGACTGATAAGCGTCAGCGAGGGAGCCTCACGCATGTCATCGGTACCGGGCTTGTAAGAGAGCCCCCATATGGCAGCACGCTTACCCTTTATGTCAGACTTGTAATAATCACTGAATTTTCTGAAGAGTACTTTCTTCTGTCGTTCATTGATAGCTTCCACTGACTCAAGAAGAGTCAGATGTGAATCATATTCCTTACCTGTCCTGATAAGCGCCTTCACATCCTTCGGAAAGCATGATCCGCCGAAGCCGGGACCGGGATAGAGGAATTTAGTACCAATGCGTGAGTCTGTGCCAATGCCTTTACGAACCATGGAGACATCAGCCCCCACCTTTTCACAGAGGTTGGCAATCTCATTTATGAAGCTGATGCGTGTGGCAAGCATGGCGTTGGCTGCATACTTGGTCATCTCAGCCGATGGTATATCCATGAAGATGACCCTGAAGTTACTCAGGAGCATGGGTGCATAAAGTCTCGTCATAAGCTCCTTTGCCCTCTCACTCTCAACACCCACAACAACACGGTCAGGCTTCATGAAGTCGTCAATGGCTGCCCCCTCCTTGAGGAACTCGGGGTTGGAGGCGACGTCAAAGTCAATCTTCCTGCCTCTTTTCTGCAGCTCCTGTTCAATGGCATTCCTGACAAGCCTTGATGAGCCGACCGGTACTGTGCTTTTTGTAACTACCAGGAGGTACTTCTCAAGATTCTCTCCGATCTTCCCTGCCACAGCCAGCACATGGCTCAGGTCTGCACTGCCGTCCTCACCGGGCGGGGTGCCAACGGCAATAAAAAGCATCTCAACATTATTCAGGCTTTCCGTCAGGTCGGTTGAAAAGAAGAGTCTTCCGGCTTTCACGTTCCGGTGAACAAGGTCCTCAAGACCCGGTTCATAGATTGGAATGACGCCTTTATTGAGTTTATTAATCTTGTCAGTGTTGGTGTCTATGCACCAGACAGTGGCGCCCAGTTCCGCAAAGCATGCGCCGGAAACCAGGCCGACATAGCCGGTGCCTACGATGGAGATGTTCATATACTTAATCTACAGTCTTGCAGTCCTGCGGTCATGCAGTCTTGCCGTCAAACAAATTATTTAAAATCTCTACAATACGTTCGGAGGTGTGGCCGTCCCAGAGAGGGGGGATTGTCCCTTTCTTCCAGTCGCCGGCGAGCAGCCTGCGCATTGCCGGGGCAATGGCATCGGGATTGGTACCAAGCAGTTCATTGGTACCCATGGTAACTGTCTCGGGCCGTTCGGTACTGTTACGCAAGGTCATGCAGGGAACACCCATCACCGTTGTCTCTTCGGTGATGCCCCCGGAGTCGGTGATTACTGCCAGCGCCCTCTCAACGAGGTAATTGAACTCAAGATAACCCATGGGGTCAGCCAGATGCAGCGCCGGGCTGATCTTTATGCCGTTGTTGGTCAATATCTTCCTTGTCCTTGGGTGAACAGGGAATATCAGCGGGATCCCTCCGGAGGTTTCAGATATCTCGTCGAGCAGGTGTTTCAGGTTATCAGGGTCGTCAACATTGTTGGGGCGGTGGAGGGTAAGGACGATAAAATTCTTTTCACGCAATCCCAGCTGATCCCAGAGTGCCGGCTTGCTGAAACGGGGCCTGCTGTCAAGTAGTGTATCTATCATGGTGTTGCCCACGAAGAAGATCCTTTCTTCAGTGACACCACTTCGGCGAAGGTTTTCATTGGCAGTCTCCGAGGTTGTAAAGAAATAATCGGTGATGCTGTCAGTCACAATGCGGTTGATCTCTTCCGGCATGGTCATGTCGCCTGAGCGTATCCCTCCCTCGATATGGGCTACAGGCACAAGCATTTTCTTCGCCGTGATTGCACAGGCCATGGTGGATGTAACATCGCCCACGACAATGCACAGGGTCGGCTTCCTGGCTGTCAGCAGCTTCTCATACCCAAGCATGATTCCTGCAGTCTGTTCTGCCTGTGTGCCGCTGCCAACATTCAGGTTAACATCAGGTTCAGGTATCCCAAGTTCCTCAAAGAAGGAGCCGCTCATGTTCCGGTCATAGTGCTGGCCGGTGTGGACCAGCCGATAGCTGACCGGGGAAAAATCTCCCGTCACAGCAGGTTTCTTTTCATTATAGGTCCGGATCGCCCTTATGAGAGGAGCGATCTTCATGAAGTTGGGACGTGCGCCAACGATGAGATCAAGGAGCATATATGGTCTTGCGGTCTTGCAGTCCTGCAGTCATTTTCCGAAGAGGAGGCCGAGCTTCAGGTTGATGAAGCTGTCGCGGATGCCCTCATCAAGCCGGGTGAAGAAGTCATAGTCGTACTGGGTGTACAGTCCTGCGGCAAAGGAGAGATGTGAGCTCTTCGCAACAGGAATGATGATTCCCACCTGGGGATTAAGGAAATACCTTGCCTGTTCCTTGAAGTTCTCAAAATTAAAAAGGAACCCTCCGTCGGCGGCCACGAAAAATTTATTCTTTTGTTTCCCTATAAAATATCTTGCGTCACCATAAACCGGCAGCATCCATCCGTCATTGTTGTCACTGTAATTGTATCTGAGAAAACCTACGCCCAGGCCCAGAGCGAGTCCGTTGCCAAACCTCCAGCCATTAACAGTGGTAATGCCAAAGTGATTATGGGAATAAGGTGTGGTGATAACCTTAAGCCCGAATCCGTAGGTAAGTTCAGTGAGATTGTAATAGCCACCCCCGAGGGCCGAAACCGGTTGGGCAGAGGTGGAGAACAGCTTATGGCTTCTCCAGAAATCCTGCTTATGTTCAAGGAATTGTACCTTGTCGAGGTGCCAGCAACGCTCTGTTACAATCTGTGCACCTGCATAGGATGCTGTGACAATCAGAAGGGCGATCAGGGTGTAAAGTCTTTTCATAACTGTACTTTTAATGAAGGTGAATGACTTTGGGTTACAAGGTAATAAATATAATTTAGGTAATTGTTTAGTCGCAATGATTTTAATTTCTGAACTTCAGTTCCACACCCAGTTTGAAGTTTATATATGATTTCCTTTCCCCAGGGCCGCCGGTTGAGACCATCAGGCCTGTCGAGAAGGAAATGGCTGTCCTGTTGGCAGCCACATAACGCCCTCCGATCATCGGGTTAAGAAAAACGCGCGTCTCCTCGATAATATCCCTGAAGTTAAGCAGTAAACCTCCGGCGCCTTCGATAAATGGCACGAATTCATTTGAGTTCATGTTTAACCTGAGGTCAGCAAAGAGCGGAAAGAGGGTTCCTCCGTTATAGAACTGCACACCGGCGCCTGCTCCTGCCTTGATGTTGCGGGAGAACTGGTATGCGGCAATTGATGTAATACCATAGTAGTAACCTGATAGTTCGTCGGTTGTCTGACCCAGTCCAATTGCTCCATTGAGCTCAGTGATACTCACAAATCCGGGTCGCCAGTCGTAGTTTACCTTAGGCGATTTAGCCAGTCGCTGGGCATATACGCCCGTAATGCTGATTAGCAGAAGTAAAAGAGTGAGTTTGGTTCTCATATTCTAAATTTTGTCTTGCGGTCCTGCAGTCATGCGGTCCTGCAGTCATGCGGTCCTGCAGTCATGCGGTCTTGCAGTCTTACAGTCAGTCGTTTGTGTAGTAGCCGGAGGTTTTGCTGCCTCCTTTGGTGTAGTAGTTGCCGGGGTCATAGTAACGGCTTCCATAACCGAGCGAGTATCCGTAACGCAGACCGTAACCGTAATAACCTGATGTGGAGATATCATTCACTATCAGGGCTACATTTGACATCTCTCCCTTGCGGTAGATCTCATCAAGGAGCTGCACCGAACCCCTGGTGGTGTACCTCTGGCGAACCACAAAAAGGGTGACGTTGGCAAGTTTGTTGAGGAGCAATGCATCGGTGACAATACCCACAGGCGGAGTGTCAATGATGACAGCATCAAATTCGTTCCGCGCCTTTGTAAGAAATTCTGCCATCTTCGGAGATCCGATCAGCTCGGCAGGGTTTGGAGGTACCGGCCCCGACGGGGCGAACCATAAGTTATCTATCTGCGTGGGAACGATCACCTCTTCAAATGATGCGCTGCCACTGAGGTACTGGCTCATACCATGGCCGTTACCGGCCTTCAGAATGGCATGCACACGTGGTTTTCTCAGGTCAAGACCCACAATCAGCACCTTCTTGCTCATCATGGAGATGATTGTCGCCAGGTTGACCGAGACGAATGTCTTGCCCTCACCGCTGACAGGCGAGCTGATGACTATCACAGGGCATTTTGTCTGTCCGGCATAAAAGCTGAGCGAGGTGCGCACCGCACGGAAACTCTCTGCCAGCGTGCTGCCCGGCTTCTCGGCAACGGGGTCCTCTACATGGTAGTCGGAATGGCTGATGTACCCTATTATGGGAGCTTTGGTCAGATGTTCAATATCATGCCTGCCAATGATCTTATTGTTGAAGAGATCGAAGATGACTATCAGTGCCATGGGTACCAGCAGGCCGAGAAGCATTGCAACCAGGTAGTTCTTCATCGTTTTGGGCCTGATCTGAAGGCTGTTGTTCGTGATAGCCTCATCGATTATTCGGTTGTCGGTTATCTGTGAGGCTTTGGCAATACCTGCCTCTGCGCGCCGCTCCAGGAGATAGGTGTAAACCGAGTTGTTGAGGTCGAATTTCCGCTGGATGCCAATCAGGCGGCGCTCTGTTCCCGGCAGCCGGCCCAGCTCCTTCTCCGCCGTGGCAATACGGCCGTTAATTGTATTCATGGTCATTCTCAGCTGGCTGATGGCGCTCTTTACATTTTCACCCAGCGCCTTCCGGGCATCATCAAGCTTCTGATCCATCAGCTGTACCTGGGGCAGGTTGTCAGTTACGGTGAATGCAACTTTTTTGCGCTCCTGCTGCAATTTCGAGAAATCCTCCACAAGTTTAACGAGGACCGGATCAGTGACACCCATGACGCTTGGAGAGATGATGCTCTCGTCGTTCTCCCTGGCCCCGAGATAGTCGAGGAGGTATTCATAATACTGCTCCTGCAGCCCGAGCATGTTCTTCTCCCCCTCAAGCTTCTCCAGCTTCTGCAGCACCAGGGTGCCCTCAAGGGTGAGGTCCACAAACCTGTTGTTGAGACGAAAGTCTTCCATGGTGTTCTCCGCCAGCCTGAGTGAATCGGATATCAGTCCCAGCTGGGCCTCGATGAAGTTGATGGTATTATCCGCCGCCCTGCTCTTCCACTCCATACCCTGAAGGATATATAGCTTCATGAGAGTATTCAGATAGTCAGATCCCTGCGAAGGAGAGTACCCGTCAAATGAAAGGGTAAAAACCGAGGCATATTCCTTGACAGGCTCCACTTTCAGGCTGGAACGGTAACTGTTAGCCAGCGACGGCAACGACTCGAACCAAACCAGCCAGCGTGATGTCTCTCCGTCGATTGCTTTTGTCGTATCACGCCTCGCAATGGTGAAGCTGAAGCCTCCCTGCTCAAAAGGTTCTCCCGGGAGGTATTCACGCTCCGGGTTGATCTCACCTTTTATCACGCTGCCCGGTGAATTTTTCTTCCACACAGCCAGCTGCTCCTCATCGATCTCCACGGTGTACTTTTCTCTCTTATTGAACCTGATTGTCATCCGGACATCTTCAGGCTGCGTTTCTGACAGTTTCTCCAGGACAAACGGCGAGCTTTTATAGGTTCTCTGTCCCTGGATACCGTTCCTGTTTACGGGGATGTACGCCACATGAGTTTCGGGCATCTCCTCAATGACGCGGTGATTTAGGGTATATGACTGCAGGATTGCCACCTCATCGTCGAGGTTCGGGTAAGGATTATAGACAGTGCTGGCAAATATCTGTTCCATATTTGCGATGGCTCCCGTTGCCTGTTGTTCCTTTATCAGCAGGGTGCTTTTTACGTTATACGCCCTCTGTGAGTAGCGGTTAAAGATATAGGCAATCCCCAGCGCGAGGAACAGGGCGGCGGCAATCCAGATCCAGTTACTGATGAACAGGGAAAGATAGCGCATCAAATCAATATCATCGCTGGGGGGGGCGGTTTTCTTGGTGGGTTCCATAATTTAAAGTCTTGCGGTCTTGCGGTCTTGCGGTCCTGCAGTCTTGCGGTCAGGTATGTTATGAAAATTATATGCTTTTTGCTCCTGACCTGAGGGTCAGATAATTGCCTTCTTAATAATCCTCCGGTTGGTCAGTCACATCGGGTGAGGTGCTAACAAGCTGAAGTTCTTTTAAATAAAGCACGAGCCGATCATTCTTTCACGGCTCTATTGTTATGTCAAATCTTCCCCAAGATTTTGCTGCCGCCCTCCTGCGGCTACGATTGTCAAATATAGTTAAAATTAAATTTATGTTTATTGTTCCCGACAATCGAAAAAATGTACAGGGATGGTAACCGGCCGGCAGCGGGTCACAGGATTGTTTCGAAAAAATCATCCCGGGGAAAAATAAAAAAGGGCATCCGTACGGATACCCTGAATCTTTAGATGAGTGACAATTTTTCAGAGGTTCAGGACCTTCTTTTTCCCGGCCTCAGTGAGCAGATGTGTAATCCTGTACTGATGATCACCGGGCCTGCTCCCGGGTATCATTGTCACCGTGCGGATCCTTTTTCTTACCCTTACCGTGAGCACCAGTGTCAGCCCGTAACAGACAGCCAGCATGATGACTGAGAGGGTAATGATGCCAAGGCTGTCAAAGACAAACGCCAGGGTGATGGTTGCAGCCTGGAACAGTGAGAGGATCAGGGTACCCTGTCTGTGAGAAAAACCGGCCCTGAGCATGAGATGATGGATATGCCTCTTATCAGCCCTGAAGGGATTCTGCCCCCTGATTAGCCGCACGATTACCACCCGGAGGGTGTCAAAGAGAGGAATTATCAGGATGGCGATTGACACCGCGGGAGCCGAACGGAGTGCATTGACTGTTGCCGGCTGAGCATTGACCTCGTTAAATCTGATTACCAGGACAGAGATCACAAATCCCAATACCAGTGAGCCAGAGTCGCCCATGAAGATCTTGTTGTAACCCTTTGACATGTTAAAGTAAAGGAAGACAATGAGAGCTCCTGCCATTGCTGCTGCAACCACGGCATTTTCAGTCATCCCCCGGCTCCAGAACCAGCAACCCAGGGCTGCCAGCGAGGTGAGGCTCAGAGAGGCCGCGAGGCCGTCAATGCCGTCAATAAGATTAAGGGCATTGATGATCACTATCATTACAAAGAGTGTCAGAGGCACCGAGATCCACGGCGAAATACTATATATCCCCAGGAATCCATGGAGGCTGGTGAAACGTATGTCAGCAAGGATAATGACAACCAGTGAAGCAATGACCTGGACAATAAGTTTTTTGCGTGCCGGCAGGTGAATCAGATCATCGGTTATACCGGTAAAAAAGAGCATCAGCAATGCGGCAGAGAAATATGCTGCCTGTGCGTCAAAGCCATTGATCATGAGGGAATAACTGATAGAGAAGGCAACAAAGATCCCTACTCCTCCAAGCCTTGGCACAGCAAGTATATGAACCTTTCGGGGACCCGGCTTATCTGTCAGGTTACACGACCTGGATATGCGGAGGACAACGGGTATGAAAAGAGCAGCGACTGTCATAGCTATGGCAGCAGTGATAATCAATACCAGAGGACTCTCTGCGAGTGACAACAAAGTCGTTTTTATCATTTCAATCAAAAGTTATATTACCTGTCATTCCTGTCCGGATTACCAGATCTGCCAGTTTTTTATCAATGAGATCATGCAGCCGAAATTGTTTCCGGTAAGTTCTCCGGCATCAAAAGCGAGGGCTCCGGAGATGGTCAGCCCGTACGGCAGCACATCGGGCACATTGGCCTTCAGGATGAAGGAGTGGTATTGCTTACTGCCTCCGGGGAATTCGCCGCCGTTGTACCCGTAATTCCGTGAGAATGTATATTTCATCATATAGCTGACCGTCCGTACTGAGCCCTCAAATCCCATATGAACGGCAGTGACTTTATTATTACGCATGGCCTGGAACCCGGGTTCTGAAAGAAGCACAGGCGAGGTTATAAGCGGGGTCCCGATAGTCATTCCGTTATAACTCCAGCCTCCCTTATAAACTCCACTGTTAAAGTAGTTGTCATTGCCCCCGGCAAATTTCAGTGTATCATTTTCATAGTACTGATCATAGGTGCCGCTCTGGTTGGTTGTATTCAGATATTCAAACAGAACAGCTGAGAGGAGAGAAGATTCTTTAAGTGTGATCTTCAGACCCCAGAGACCGTCGCTTATATTTCTCAACCTCATCCCGCTGCCGTCTTCAAAGAGGGTCTGCCAGTAGAAGCTGATCTCATAGTTTTTAAGACTGGCATCAATGCCCAGGTTATAGCTTCCGAGATGGTTTCCCGTAGCATTTCTGAATTCTGTCCAGTATGCGTTTTTACTGCCCCCTTTGCCAAAGAAAACCCTGAAGTAATCTTCGACACTGTGAGGCAACTCTCCGTAATCAGGATCTGAGGAGATTCCTCCCCACTGGGCGAAATGATGCATGCCAAGGTTCAGTCTCAGCGGCAGTGTTCCGCCAAGGCGGATATAGAAGTATTTATGATGAAGAAGAATGTTGTTTACAAACATATCATTACCGAGCCAGCCATGTGATATGCCCCCCTTTATCTCAGCGAAGCCATTGGTGAAAGGCACCGGGATAAATTCAGGTATTGAAAGGGAGATGCGGGTTTCCGGCCTTGCATTACCTGACCAGATAAGCCCGCCACTGCTCAGGGGGTTGTATTGGTTGCCATGGTTCTCTTCCCAGCGACCTGCCTTCAACAGAACGGGTCCTGCGGTAAGGCCCGCATAGGCCTGCTGCAGGAGAAAGGCGTTGGAGGCATCATACCGGTCAATAATATCTGCTCCAAAAGCAAGATTTATCTTTCCGGAAGGAAACGCATACCCGTTGAAACCAGCCCTGATCCATCCTCCGGGAGTCCCAGTGCCCAGGGCGCCGAAGCTGTTACTGAAGAGCCAGAAGGGAGCCCGGTCAGTGGAGGAGACGGTGGCACCGGCCTCTGCAAAGAGGGTCAGGGTAGTGTCGGACTGCGCCCCGAGTGGCAGCATAGCCGATGACACAAGACAGAGCAATAAGCCCGCGTACTTTATTAAAGACCTCCGGGCTTTCTCTCTTTTGCTCTTCAGCATTTCCATCCCTGCATATAAGACATTCAGACAGCCCTGTTCAGTACGGCCTTCTTCACGACAATTAGTGACGGCCACAGGATTGAAGTAATCCTGGCTATGTTCTTCTCTTTTGAGAATCTGTTACAAATCAATTCAGCAGCGTTGGCAGAGTAGTTCATCAATTCCGCCTGTGAAGCGTAGTACAGTTCCTCAAAACCCCGTGATATACTCGCAACATCAGAGGGGTCGGCAGAAATGCCGAGTGAGTACCTGTCAACCATCCTTGCCACCTCACCGTTGACTACAGAGTATATGGGTCGTGAGGCAGTAAGGTAGGAATAGAACTTCAGCGGGACCGTAAGTTCAAAGAGTGGTGCGTCATCGAGTGAAATCACCAGCACATCGCTGGCGGCAAAATATGAAGGCATCTCATTCCGCGGTCTGTAGCCGGTGAAGTTCACATTTGGTATCTCCTCCTTCTCCACAAAAGACCTGAGTGGCATAAGGTTGGAGCCGTCGCCGATTATATTGAGCCATGCGTCAGGATGGTTCCTCTCAGCGAAGAGTGCAAAACCTGCGATGACATTCTTCAGATTTTGAACCTTACCCACATTACCGGCAAAGGTGAAGTTGAAACCTTCAGGCAGACCCTTTATAGCAATCCTCCTGCCATTGATGTCAGGCCAGTTGGGGACAAAGATGACCTCTTTACCCGGAACCATTCTTCTGATCTTATCGGTGAATCCCTGAGAGGAAACAATGATGACGTCACATCTTTTATATATCCACTTCACAAAGGCATTAAGTAACACCTTCCTCAGGCGTGTCTTGCGGAAGCCGTAGGCAAATACCGTGTCAGGCCAGAGATCCTGTGTCCAGATTACTACCTTCTGCCTGTAGAACATCCTTGCTATCACTGCAGCAAGAGCTACAGTAAGAGGCCCCGTCTGATATACAAAGATACGGTCATACCTCCTCCCCCTGAAGAGCAGCACCATGGTTGTGAGGAAGCAGAAGTTCATGTAGTTAAGCATCTTACGTACCAGATTGCGCTGGTATCCGCTTACAATGCCCACCCTGTGCACCGGAAGCCCGAAAGAGTGTGTTTTCTGGTAGATTCTGTTTCGGTATCCCTTCAGTGGCATGCCTGCAGGGTATGACGGTACCCTCGTGAGAACTTCGCACTCACAACCTTCTTCTGCCCAGTGCATGGCGAGGTCATTAATGACAAAATTCTCCGGATGAAAAACTTCACTTAAGATGAGGAGTTTCTTGCTCATAAAATTCCGGATAAAATATGCACAACCTTCAGGAAATTACACCATTCCTTCCCGGTTTCTGCAAACGACTTTCTATTACGCTGAAGAATTCCTCCCAGGAATCTCTTCTGACTGACTTATATGCCACAAATTTTGTGCCTTTCGTTACCTGAAGCCGTAGAATTGCTTCTGCCCATTTTGTATGATCTTTATAATCAATATATTCAGCCCCGGAATAATCTGTAAGGACCTCATGTGCATAGGGCAGGTCGGATACAAGTATGGGTAAACCTGCTGCTGCCGCCTCAATAAGGGGCAGGCCGAGGGTTTCAATATAGCTTGGAAAGACAAGGGCATCAACTTTTGAATAAAGCCAAAGCACATTATCATGAGAAAGCGGACCCAAGAAAACAAACGTGACATTTTTCAGATCCGGTTTCTTCAATCCTTTTTCATCAATGGTAAGGTAAAGAGCTGTTTTTCTCTCCGGCCGGTCATCAATAGATGCGAGCGCTCTGAATAAAATATCGTGGTTTTTATAAACCTCTCCGGAGACAGGGTAGAACAGATTCAGACAGTTGTTGTCAACAGGGCAGTTATACACGTTCTTCACTGCCGGAATATTTACCTCAGGAAATACAACATGGATCTTTTCTTCAGGAAATCTGAAACGGGCAGAGAAAGCCTCCTTCAGGAAAGTGAGCTGGACAAAGATCTCTGTCCTTGAGTTTAAGAACAATCTGATGTAGAGAGGATAGATATTTTTATAAAACCAGGTTGTTCGCTCAGTTTTTTTCAGAAGACTCCACCTGTTTATATACAGAGGTAGTGGCTGATGATAATATATGTAGCCGGGGCATTTGCCGGGTACGCGGAACCCGGTGTTCTGCAGGGATATTGCGGCAACAGGTCTGATGCTGTTCTTCTTCAGCCACCGTTTCAGTCCTGCCACATCCCACCATATCCTCTTATGCGGTGCAGTTACATCGGTTCGTATAATACGGAGGTTCTTCCCGGCATCACTGACAGTGACTGACCTGTGGATAAAAGCGACATATTCATTGCCGTCTTCGGGCAGGGCCCCGATAAACTGTCTGAGAATAGTCAGTCCCCCGCCCGACTTCAGAGCTGTTGCATTAACTATTATTGCATCCATAAAGGTATCCGTGGTATTACATTGCGCCGGAAAGGTCACTCTTCCTGCGGCCTGTCATTCTTAACATGTATGAATGACGGGAAATCAATGATCATAAATATGATAAATGCTGCTACAATAAAGCTTATTGTATATGCGAATGATGACATCAGGTCACCCCTTATTATAAACATGATCATCCCCAGCATCACCGGGTAGAATAGCCTCAGGTATGAGAACCTGCTGCTTCTGTAGAAGGCAGCATCAATGCGTACAACAATATATGCCATTACAACTGCAAAGATCACAACCCCGAACAATCCGAAATTTATGAAGCCTTCGGCGTTATAGGGGCATGAGATATTTGTGAAATCCCAGTTCCTGCTCCCGGCAATAAACGCACCGGAGCCGACCGGTTTGCCTGTCCATAATGCTGACGGCACGAAGAACAGCAGGACTCCTGACAGCTGTTTTCCCCATGTTATGCCATTTTCCTTTACATAGTCAATAGTCATCGACAGTGTGGAGAAGTTATCAAAGTCGCCTGTCAGGAATGGAGTCACAGACGATACCATGCCTATCTCGCCCGCAGACTGGCCGGGCACTCTGAGTATCGCCAGGGCCGGATAGAGAACCAGGAAGATAAACAACATCAGTAATGCCGGTATATATCTCCTTCTGAAGTCAGGCACCAGAATAAAGAACAGCCCCATGTAAAATGCACCTGCCATATAACGTGGCAGCGCCAGGGGGAAATTTGTCAACAGCATAAGCAGGAAAGAGAAAGCCAGCAGGAGCAGTGACTTAAGTGAATCCTTTGACCTGTACCAGTAAGCGAATGCTGCGGTGGCAAAGAATGACGAGGCTCTGAAGACCTGCGTAACAACAAGGTATGTGTTTGACCCTGAGGAGAACATATCAGAGGTAAGGTCACCTCTCAGTAAGACCGGTCCACCCGTCTTCCTGAAAAAATATGCCATGATCAGCAACTGGTAAAGAATCAAAAAAATGATACTCAAATTGTTGATTGAAAAGTCTTGGATGACCGGTCCGTCAGAGCCCGTACGCTTTTCTCCCCCGAACAGCTTATAAGTTATTTTATAGACGGCGATCCACAGGAGGGTAACCAGGTTGGCTTTCATGGCCAGTGACGGCGATATATCAACACCCCAGGGGAAGATACCGACAGCATACTGCACTAAAGGCACAATCCCCCAGAACAAAAACACGTACAACCAGATGAATTTATTGACAGACCAGCTCTTCTGCTTCCTGATAAAGGTGTTTATGAATGCGGTGATTATGATAATTGAAAAAAGTATGTAGTTCGCGAGGTTCATACAGTCGCGGTATCATCATCAACCATAATAGTGTCAGGCCCGTTCCTGAAACGGCGAAGGACTATAAAGAATACCGTTCCGGAGAGGATCATCCGGATTACCTGGGCAAATACGACAGTCATGACACCTCCCCTGATGCCATACTCCGGTATAATGAAAAAGCCGATGATCAGCTCTGATACCAGAATGACCGGGTAGTAGATCAAGTGTACCCTGAAGTATTTTAATGAGTTAATTACATAGATAAAGATGCTTGACAGGAACAGGGGTACGATACCGGTCATAGACAATTTCAGCTCGGTGCTCAGATAAGCATTCTCGCTGCCCCAGAAAATCCTCATAACCAGCTCACTGAACAGGATGAAACCGATTATGACCAGTGCCGAGGCGCCAAGGAACAGAAGAAGCGTATTCCTGACTTCCAGATTGAAACTTCGTTTATCATTCTTCTGCAGGCTGCTTTTCAGCCTGACAAGAAAAGGGTGTCCGACGGAAACCACGAAGATTGTGGCGGCTATGAAGAACTGCAGTACCATTGTAAACTTACCCAGCTCCACCTCATTGTACTCAGCCTTGATCATAAAACGCGGGACAGATACAACCAGGGAATCCATGCAGGCCACCAGGGATATTGTCACACCATCAGTAAAAAGCTTTTTTGTCTCTCCGGAGGAACCCCGGGGCGCAATTGACGGAACTTCCCTTCTGATGTTCCTCAGGTCGAATATGAAGATAACCAATATGAGAACAACGTTGGTGGCGAAAAAGCCGATTGAGGCAGACCGTAAGAACCTCAGGCCTGTGACGAGCAGAAGGATAAGGACAACACCCCTGAATGTGGAGTTGAAGAATACATAACGGAAATTATTGCCACTCTGGTAATAGCCCTGGATAAGGTTGTAATAGACCTCTATCGCTTTAAAAAGGGCAAAAGCATAAAATAGTCCAGGCTGTTTTGTAATCATGCCGATCACCAATATAACTATCATGAAGACGCATTCCGAAAGGAGTATTGTCTTCTGGTAAACCGGGAATCTGCCCTTAATATCATACTCAATGGTTGCCAGCATCTTCATCTGCAGCTGGAAGAGAAGAGCTATAGGAGAGATGATGGCCTGTGCCAGCGAGAACCGGCCCAGCTCCCCTGCTCCCAGGAAATGATTGATGATCACGGAGATTAGCCAGATGGCCAGAGTGTAGTTGATATTACTCCCCAGCGCATAGAGCGTATTGTCAAGTTTTTTTATCCCTCCTTTGATGAGCATTATCAAAATCGTTCAGGTAAAAAATTATCTAAAAATTCCGGTATTCCCTAACCCGGGCTTCTTAAGAAATCCCGGGTTGACCATTAAAGCATTTCTTTCTGTATTGTATGGATCTCTCTCTTATCCCTGTCAGGCAGTTTCATATAATCACAGTACAGCCTCTTCAGGTAGGCATCAGTGTCTGCCGGGGCATTAAAATATTTGCCTTCGAATAAAATCCTCTGCAGAGGAAAGATCTCTTTCAGATCCCTGAATGCGGTAAACCCGGTGCCATAGGGGAGGATCAATGTCCTGATCCCAAACAGCCTGGCACAAAGTCGCAGGAAGGGAAAGATAATTTCATGGAGCACAAACCTGAAGGCAAACCTTATCGCAGGTATTATGCCCAATGGGTCATTCTTCACCAATGAGAGTACCCAGATGAACTTCTGCAGATTGACAGTCAGGCGGGCAAGAAATGTGTTCCCGCGATCAAGATAGAAAATATCAATATATATCCCCTTATATCTGTAGTTTTTGCCTGAATTTCTGAGTTCGGTAATCCTCGATCCGGTATCTCTTAATTTGGCCAGAGGAAACACATAATTCCAGTCTGTCCGGGGTGTCTGGAGCACGAATCTCCCGGAATTTTCTTTCCTGAGTATCCTGATAAGTTTCTTATAGTCGGCTCGGGTCATCTCAATGTCGAGGTCGTCATCCCATGGTATAAATCCCTGATGTCTGACCGCCCCGAGCAGGGTACCGGCTCCCATCCAGTATTTTATATTATGGCGCAGGCAAACTGAGTCGAGATATTCGAGCATTTCAACCATCCGGAGCTGCATGTTACGCAGATCCGATCCTTCTGGATTATAACCGCTAAGATCTTCCATAACTGATCACCGGTACTTTGTTCTGTGCATCTCTGAACAGGTCATAGCCAGAACTTTTCGCTGCTTTTATTCAGGGAGACCTCATTCTCAAAGCTTCCCTTTTTCAGGATCTTACCGGCAAAATAGATGTCGTGCAGCGCTATACCGATATTATATGACAGTATCCTTTCTTCCTGCGTCTCCCTGCCGGCGACCTTATTCTTTAGCACATCGCTCAGCTCGGCAAATTTCCTGAACCGGTCAAAGTATCTAAAGCCCCTTACATGTTCGGTGTCATCTGCAAATACCTTGTCAAAAAACAGGTCGCAGTTCTGAAAGCCTCTGGTGTGTACCGGTACAACCAGAACACCTTCCCTGAAGGAGTCATCCGGGGCTATATCTCCTTTTGCCGAGGTTATGCATGAGATGATAACATCTGCGTTTCTGACCAGCTTTTCCGGATCTTCGACAATCTCGAACCTGACATTCTTATAACCTGAGAATCTTTCGACAAACAATTCAGCCTGGTCCTTATATCTGAGGAGGCGTAAGGTAAAGAGCTTTTCAGGTCTTGAGTCAAGCATGCAAAGGAGTGTTGCCCTGGCAGTATTGCCAAGGCCCATGATGCTGTAGATCGACGCCTCGCTGCGTTCCAGAGTGCTGACAGCGAGCGATGCCACCGCCCCGGTCCTCATTGCTGTGATCCAGTTGGCATCCATCAACGCCAGCAGCTCGCCGGTATGCAGATCATAAAGCAGGAGCGTACTGTCAAGTGACGGATGGTTAAACGGATAACGCGATACTACCTTAACGCCGAAGATACCCAGTTCCGGAATGGAGCAGGGCATCGTGTTTATGAAGATATCGTTATCGAGCTTCAAACTGTATTTAGGGGGAAGATAAGCTTTATCCTTCACCAGGAGCGCATCATGGACCCAGTCCACGCACTCAGCAGGAGAGACAGCCAGGCTTTCTATCTGCCGGAAGTCAATTATTTTCATTCGCTTATTTATGTGTTACTCTATCGGTCGATTGGAACTTACATGAACCGGATAATAATTTCCTTCTGGCAGTTGCTGCTCATGTACGTTTCATTTTTGTAATTCCAGAAGAGCAGTGCAGAACCTGTCATTCATCTCCTCGTCGCGAACTGCTATGCGAACATAACTCTTACCGTTAAATCCCTTTTTGGTACTGCAATCCTTGATCAGGATATCCTTTTTTTCAAGCAATTGCCTCGTCAGCGAGACAGAGTCAAAAGGAGGCCGGACCTCACACAGGAAGTAATTCGCCTGAGAGGGGATCACTCTCAGGCAGGGTATTTTCAACAAATTGTTATAGAAACGGGAGCGCTCGGCAATAAAGGTTTTACATGCTGTTGTGTAGTCCGACTCGTATTTCCCGAAAATCTGTAAATAAAACTCTGCTATTGAATTAATATTCCAGATGGCCACATCTTTCTTAACAAAACTGATGATCTCTGTATTCCCTGATGCCAGGATCCCGAGCCTCAATCCGGGAACCCCGTATGATTTTGAAATACTCCTGATGACAATGAGGTTGGGGTGGTCTGAAATCAGCTCGTTGTTGAGGAGACTGTTACTCTCACCATTGTCAGCAAAGTCAACAAAAGATTCATCAACAATGAGGGTGATACCCTTCTTCCGTGTCCATTCAAGTAAGTGCATCAGTCCGTTAACCGGAATAAAATTCCCCGATGGATTATCGGGGTTTACCAGGAGCAGGGTTGAAATTTCCTTATCATGGAAGAATCCGTACAGGTCATCCGCGGTATAAGAATAATCGCTGTTCCCGGGGATGAACTCCACAAGCTCTTCCTTTGGTTTACGGTTTGAATACTCCTCGAATGAAGGATAACAGACCCCCATTTTACCCCTGAGATGACCGACAATACTTTTTATCAGCTCTGCAGCTCCATTACCGATGCTTATATATTCCCGCCTGATGTTAAAATACCTTGCTGCCAGCAGGGAATTGATATGCATTCCGGATGGATAATTATCCATCAGTCGCTCCAGATTAGCCTTGATCTCAGCTTTCAGCTTTGGTGTCGGGAAGTACGGGTTTACGAGGTAACAGTAATCTGCCAGGTAAGGGTATCTCCAGTATCCGCCATACCTGTTCTGAATTCTTTTTGTCTTCTCCTCTCCATCGGCAAAGACCGTCTCGGCATTATCAAGGTCCAGGATATCATCTATCTCGTACCAATGTTCATTACCAAGCCTGAGAGCTTTTATCTCAGGCTTATCAAGCAGAATGATCACCCGAAGGACCTGCTCGTAGTACTCGCTGTTGCCAAGAGCCTTGCAATACGCCTCCAGGAAAGGTATATAGTGGGTTGTGGAAAACTCCTTGCTGAACCTGTAAATATTGACTGTCTTATAGTACGAGGAGATCTCTTCGAACCTGAATTGCTTCCGGTCTATGAACCTGACTATATTGTCATTCCCGTCAATGTTAACAACGGTGCCATCCATCCAGCTTTCAAACTTTGCGACCAGCGCGACGCTGTGATGTCTGGCATTGATTACCTTTTCCAATACCGAATCTTCAAATATCAGGTCTGACTCCAGTAGGATCGTGTCATCTTCTCTCAGCTTGTCTTTGGCAAGGAACAGGGAATAGATGTTATTGGTTTTATAGTAGACTTCATTGACCACAAATTCGACCGGTGTGGAAAGGTTCAGCGAAGAGACAAATTCCTTTAGTTTTTCTCCTTCAAACCCGATCACGATTATTATTCTTTTAAGCTTTGACCTTTCGAGCTGATCAAGCATCCTTTCTATTAATGTAATGCCGTTAACCCTGATCATGCACTTGGTGTTCTCCCTGGTGAGCTCTCCAAGTCTCTTCCCCATTCCGGCAGCTAAGATAATTGCCTGCATTGTCTACCTGTATATGAAACTTCCTTTGTTTAAAATACTATTTCCCCATTCATTAAGCGAGACCGAGTAATTCTTCAGACTGGCACTCTTCCTGTCAGCATGAAACTCAAGTATCTGAAACCATCCGTCACCGCCGGATGGTAAGTCCTGGGTATTGAATAATACCTGGAGACAACCATTGCCCTCTGTATTCTCAGAGATCAGGGTGCCGAGGTAATCAGGATTGGTCTTATGACCTGAAAAAACAAATCTGAAAATATCGTTTGGCATGACCAGCTTCTGCCAGATCTCTTCACCGTCATTCACTTTATCATTCCTGGAATAAGGAAATGCGTATGGTGAAATATTCTGTTCGTAATGAAATAAGGAAAAGTCATACCTCTGCTCAGCCTTGAACATATAGGCATGGGTAAGAAGGATCCCCATAACCCTGTCATTGGCTTTTGCCACGCTGTCAGCCCAGGTCAGTACCTTATCACGCGGACCAAACTCAAGTGAATAGATATGTACGGGCTTATCAAAGATCTCGACCTCGAATACTGTGTTCTCAAATCTGCCGCTTTCAAAAGAGGCGACAAGTGAAGAGTCATTCCTGTTATTGAAATACCTGCTGAAATGGGTCTCCCTCGTTGAGCAATCGCCATTCACTCCATAATCATGGTTGCCTGTGCACATGATATACGGTATTCTGTAGTCAAATCCTGCAAGTAATGATCTGGCCCGTTCCCATTCAACCGGGGTATTATAATTGGTAATGTCCCCCACCTGGATGACTGCCTTTATCTCAAATCCGTAACTGTCTAAAGTCAGGATGCAATCGATGATTTTTTCGAGATAAGGAGTATAGGTCTGCTCACTTATATAGTTCTGAATATCAGGCAGGACAATTATAAATTCCGAATTCGGATCGAGGTGTTCAGCGAATGCTTCCCTTGAAATAAAAGTCCCGGTATCTGCCTGCGGTTCTTTGCTGCACGAAAGTAATAGCAGGAGAACAACGGTCAGGCAGCCTGGCAAAGACTTTGTCATTTCGCAGGGATACTTATTTAACGACTGATGTAAATCTTTTCCCATTTTTTAAAGATAATCACCAGGGAACCAAGGAAAAACCCAATCAGGGATGAGACAAGAAGTATGACAATCCGGGAAGTATTTGATTTCCCGGAGGGGACTCGTGCGGGCTCGATGATGGTGACACTGGGGGTCTGCTCCTGTACCTTCAGTTTTGCTGACTCTGTCTGTTGCGCCAGTGTGGAATAAACGTTAAAAGCCAGCGTCAGCTCATTATTAAGTCTCTCTTGTTCTATCCTGACAGATTCCAGCACTATGTTCTTGTTACGGTCAACATACTGCGCATACCGGCTCTGTGCCTCATAGTATTCCTGTTTTGCGCCGGAAAGCATCTCTGCGGCAAAGTCATAATCCTGCTTTGCCTTGTTCGTACGATAGTCGATGACGAACCTCTCAAGCTTCTTCACCAAAGAATCGGCCACGACAGAAGCAAGCACCGGATCCTGTAAAGTGACTCCTGCGGTTATCACACCTGTCTTCTTATCGACATTGATGATTGTCCTGCCCCTGAGACGAGCATAGATACGTTCCCCTCTTCTCGTCAGGTTATAAGGGTCAATGTTCGTACCTGCACTTTTTTCCTTCCCGGAGCGAATGAGCTCGATAAGCTTGAACGGTGCGTTGATGACAGCCTCCCACCACGGAAATCTGAGCTCTTCATTGAGATAATAATACAGGTTATTCCCAGTTCCGGATCCTTCGATATCTGCCGGGATATGCATCAGCCTGGTCATGAACGGGGTACTGCGAACGATATCCGGATAGAGTGTATAGCTCAACTCTTCTGTCCCTTCCATACCCAGGTTTATGCCTGCTATGGATGCAATACCCGCCATGCTTCCCATTACGTCTGACCGTGGAACCTCCGGCGCCATCTTCACTGTACAGGTATATTCCGCCGGTATGCTGAGGGCTATTATCACACCTGCCACCATGACAATCAGTGTTGTCTTTATGATATACATTCTTTTAGCCCAGAGCAGTCGCATCATTTCAGGAAGGTCCACCTCCCTGTTCTCACGTTGGTTGTTCTGATTGTCCATTGCTGGGTACAGTATATAACAGACTATTTAAGTGCATTTATCAGCATTGCCACTACTGATGCCAGGGATACTGACGTGGATGACATGCTCAGTATCTGAGACATTCCGATTGTTCCGTCTTTGGAAGGCTTCATGGGCACAATTATTTCACATCCCGGTTCTATGCGGGGAAATGCTCTGAAGAAAAGGAATCTTTTGGTAGAGGCAACATTACCGTTCATATAAACAACGTAGGGAGTGCGGCGCGCCCCGGCTTTGTAACCCCCGCCACGGGAGAGATAACCCCTCATACCGAGACCTTCGACATAGGTGACTGCATTGGGATGCAACACCGTGCCGGATACTTTGACCACACCGTTATACTTGGGTATGACCAGATGATCACCGGGCATCAGAACAATATCTTCATAGCCGCCGGGCCTCTTCAATGCCTTCTCCAGGTCAATGCCAACCAGGTAGGAATCTTCTATTATAAGTGACTCATACGAGATGGTATCCTCATCTCCGGTACCGGCCACCATCCGTAACAATGACTCTATCTTGCTGCGCTCATCATCGCTCATCTTACGCAAGAGATGAGCCCCCTTCAGATATGAATTCGGATTGAACCCTCCGGCCTTCCTCACGAGGTCTGACAAACGCTCATTGTCTGTAGCCAGCACATACTCACCTCCGAAGAGCACCTCGCCGGAGATGACAGCATAGGCCTGCTGCTGGTAACCCGGAGAAGAGCGGACTATGATCTCATCAAAGGGCTTCAGCGTGAATCCGGCTACCGGATGGTCAGTTGCAAGGTCATGCGATACATTGAAGGTGAATATTTCAGCAGTCTTGTCACTGTAACTCACTGACTCCGGGTCCTTGATCCGGCGTGCCACCTCAATCTGAACCAGTGAGGCCGACTCCTTGAACCCGCCTGTCTGCAGTATCACATCCTCCACTGTCATGTTTTCACGGAACGGGAGGGTGTCGGGCCTGTTGACCTCACCCTTGACTATAACATAATACTCTTCGCGCATGTCGAAGATGGTGGGAATATAGATCTCATCACTGCTCCTGAGGGCAATGTCTCCTTCGCCGGTCACGGCAGCCCTGACATCAAAAGAAATGATCTCATGAGTATAATCACTCCGCCGGCGGGTGATCTGCCCCCTGGTTGCAAACTCATTCCCTTTCAGCCCTTCCGCCTTGGCTATCAGCTTTGAGAGGCTGTCAGTCTCATCCGAAAGCTGATATTCGCCCGGGCGCCAGACAGCACCTTTCAGCAGCAGCCTGTTCGAATACTCATGAAAGATGGAGTCAACAAAGACCGAGTCACCGTCAGCGAGCCCGAAAGTGGCGAACTCGTTCCTGTTGACGGTGTGGATCTCCTGCATCCGTCCCGACTTTCTCTTTACCTGTATGTTTTGGGTGTAAGCGTCGCCGGTAAAGCCGCCTGCAAACCTGATAAGGTCAGACATTGCCTCTTCCGGTTTCATCTCGTAAATCCTTTGTCTTTTCAGTCTGCCCCTGGCAACGACGTGCGAAATGTACGGAGCAACAATGATCATATCGTTATCTTCAAGACGGATATTGCTTTCAAACCTGCCGTTAATGAGAAAGTCATAGGCATCAAGGCAGGCAATCTCCTTACTGTCTCGATATACTTTTATCTCCCTGAGAGATCCGATGTCATTCACTCCCCCGGCCGAATAGAGGGCGTTGAACAGTGTGGCCAGCGAGGGAAGTGTATAAGTGCCCGGCAGCCTTACCTCTCCGGCAAGGTGTACCTTTATGCTTCTTATCTGACCCAGTGTTACCCTCACCTGTGTAAGTGTACCAATCCCGCCCATAACCTTCTTAAGGCTTCCCCGTATCCTTTCACCGGCGTCGGAAATGGTGAGTCCGTTCAAATAGACCGGTCCTACACCCGACAGGGTGATGCTCCCTTCAGGAGACACCTTGGTCCTTACATTCATCTCGGAGGCGCCCCAGACGTCTATCACCACCTCGTCGCCCGGGCCGAGGACATATCCGGGCGGAGTGGCCATATTGTAATCAGGTGCAAAAGTGAGATTTCTCGATGAGAAGATCTCCCGGCCAAACACCATGCTTTCAGGATTAATGACAGAGTCTTTGGGCAATATTATTTCAGGGACAACTATTTCCGGCTGCTGCCTGTCAGTTCCGGAGGAGGTTATCCCGCCCACCTGCTGCCGGGCATCATTGCCCGCTTTCTGCCCTGCCAGGGCAGCATCAATCTGCTCCTGTGTTACACCCGCGGCTTTGGCTTTCTGTATCAGCGCAGGATCAACCTGGGATGAGGCGCTGACCGTAAAGAACATCAGCATACCGGCTATGGCAATACCGGAGGTTACCTTTTTTATCATAACAGACCTAATATTGTATTATAAATAATCGGATAAAGATACAAAACACCCTCTCAGTAATGCTCCTGTACGGTATAAATCCCTGCCAGCCTGACGGGAGGCCGTTCTTTTTGGTATTTGATAATCCTCCGGTTGGTCAGTCACATCTGAAGAAGTGGCTAACAAACAATAAGTCAATTCAAAATAGCACCATTGAGACCCTTTTTAAAGGCTCTGCTATAATGAATACACTTCCCCTTTGATTTGCTGCTATCAGACGGCAGCATTTGCGGCCAAATATAGAAACTTTTATGTTCTATTGTCATTTTTTACATCATAATGTTTGGGTTAAAGCAGGTAAGACTATGCTTAATTGTCTACGACGAAATGCACACTGATATGCTGTTTTACAATGACTTAAGCTCTACAAGCTATACCGCGTAGCGGTTAAAGCATTATGGAAGAGAGAATTAAGAGACATGCAGGCTGTTGAGCAGACTTTTAAAGGCAGCTCCGGTGACTTCAGGTGTTCTTGTGGAGAGGACCTTATCACGCAGGCGGAGGCCCATTTGTCTGGTTTCGCTTTGGTGCTTTTGGCACCAAAGCAGTCTTGCAGTCATCAGTCCTGCGGTCTTGCGGTCTGAGAGACTTGCATCAATGATGAAGCCGTTTACTCCATCTTCAATGATTTCAGGGACCACTCCTACGCTGGTGGCGATTACGGTGCGGCCACAGGCTCCGGCCTCAAACAGGCACAAAGGATTACCCTCAGTAATGGAGGCTATTAAAACCACATCTACATCATTATACATCTTTCTGAGATCCTCACGCCCTATGTCAAGCGCAATCTTCAGCTCCATCCCGGCTGCGCGGCACGCAGGTACTATCACCTCATGTAAGCGCTTTACCCTCCGGCCGTTTAGCTTCCGTCCGGGATTGCCGCTCCAGCCGGCAACAATCGTATCTCCTGTCCGCTCCTTCTCCATGTAGAACTGCCGGGTGTCGACACCGTCGGGCAACACCACCGTGTTCCTGAAATATGGCCTGATCTCCTCAGCCTGCTCCCTATTGGCAACAACCAGGACAGAGGCGTGCCGGACCATCCTGTAGATATACCTCCACGGAATGAATGAGCCAAGGTAATAATGGCTGTACAACCCCTTGATCAGCCTGCCGTGAAAGAGCTTGTCATACTTTGACGGGGTGTGATTGAAGTTGTAAAGCAAATCAAACTTCGCAGGGTCAATCACAGGGTTGTCTTCGAGGAAGAAGAGGTCAACCTGCCACTCGTCGCGGATATATCGTGCCTTTTCCTCGGCTTTCTCATGATACGCCCAATTTCTTTTGTCTACCAGAATAGCAAGTTTTGCAGTCCTGCGGTCTTGCGGTCCTGCGGCCGGCATGGATGCGATTTTGTGCTTATAATAGTCGTTCAGTAGACCCTTCATTGATCAGCATTAGTCTTCGGTATAGTATGAGCCGGCGTTGTTGCGGGCACCCTTGCCATAAGGGGTGTGGCCGTAGTACTTGTAACCGTAGTTGTAGCCGTAGGCATATCCCATGCTGTAACCGTAACGCAGGCCGTAACCGTAATAGCCTGACATCGAAATATCATTTACAATGACCCCGGGATTTTTGATCTCCCTGTTGCGATAAATCTCGTCAATAAGGTTGAGGGTGCTCTTCGAGGTGTAACGCTGCCGCACCACGAAGAGAGTCACATCAGCACGTCCGGCAAGCACCAGCGCATCAGTGACGACAGCAGCGGGAGGAGTGTCGATTATAATATAATCAAACTGTTTCTTCGCCTTCTCCAGGAATTCATCCATGGCCTTCCGTTCTATCAGCTCCGCAGGATTGGGAGGGATGGGACCGGCGCTCACAAACCACAGGTTCTCAATGGAGCTCTTCTGGATTACCTCGTCGTATTTGCTGTTTCCACTAAGAAAGGTGCTCATACCCTGGTCGTTGTGAAGACCCAGTATCCTGTGGATCCTCGGCTTGCGCAGGTCGAGGCCCACCAGCAGGGTCTTCTTGCCAAGCATCGAGATAATTGATGCCAGGTTCACTGCCACGAAGGTCTTACCCTCGCCACTGATAGTGGATGTTATTGCGATCACTGCAGACTGGTCGTCAGGTATGAAATATTTCAGCGAGGTGCGTATGCTACGGAAGCTCTCCGCCAGCGTGCTGCCGGGTTTCTCTGTCACAGGCAGTTCGGAGCCGTAGCTGTTGTGGCTTATAAACCCGAGTATCGGCGCCTTCGTAGCCCTCTCAATATCCTTTTTGTCTATCACCTTATTGTTAAGGAGGTCGATCAGCACAATGGCCAGCGCCGGTAACAGCAGCCCGAGGATGAGCGCCATCATGTAGTTCTGTTTTGCGCGCGGCTTGACACGAACAGCATTGTAGGCCTCTGCACTGTCAATCACCCTGCTGTCTGATACCCTCGATGCCCTTGCAATACCAGCCTCGGCTTTCTTCTCAAGCAGGAAATTATATACTGTGTTGTTAAGATCAAAGTCGCGCTGTATCTGTATCAGCCTCCTCTCCGTGCCGGGAAGCCTTCCCAGCTGGGTGTTGACCTCCGTGATGCGCGACTCAACATCGCTCTGGGATATCTTCAGCTGGTTGATGCTGTTTTTGACGTTCTCAAGCAGCGAGGCTCTTGCCCGCTCCACGTTGCCGGTGATGAGGTTGGCGGCCGGGAGATCGTCTTTAACCACGAATCCCAGTTGCTTCTGTTGCAGCTGCAGGTTGGAGAGCTCCTCGACGAGGCGTATCAGGAGGGGGTCACTCACTCCCATGACACTGGGTGAAATAATCAGCCCGCTCTCATTCCGGGAAACGAGATACTCCCTGAGATACTCATAATACTGCATCTGCAGGCCGAGGGTGTTTTTTTCCATCTCGTACTTCTCAAGGCGCTGCAGCACGAGATTCCCCTCGGTGGTAAGATCGACAAACCTGTTGCTCTGGCGGAAGTTTTCCATGTCATCCTCGGCACTGCGGAGCGAGTCGGATATGAAGCCTATCTGGCTGTCAATGAATTTGATTGTGTTCTCTGCCGCCTCGTTCTTCCAGTCAAGCCCCAGCATCTTGTATTCCTCCATCAGCGCGTTGAGGTAATCAGCCTCCTGCTCAGGCACAAGTCCTGAGACAGTAAGTGTCACCAGTGTGGCTTCCTCTTCTATCGGCGCCACCGAGAGACGAGACCGGTAGTTGTTGGCCAGGGCAGCCGGGGTAGCAACATAAAAATAATACCTGTTCGAGCCGTCAGGCTCAAACGGAGAGAGTTCACTGCTGCGCGGCACAATGGTGAAGTCGAAGCCAAACTGATTAAACCTTTCTCCGAAGATGTGTTCTGCCTCGTAGTCATCTGCCTCGATGGTCATGAGGTATTTTTCGCCGGAAAGGATTTTTATGTCTACTCTCTTGCCGGGCTGGAACCTGACGGTGGCGGTGTCAAGCTGCACCACGAAGGGAGAGTTGCCGTACATCCTGCTCTCTGCGATGCCCCTGCGGCCGACGGCAGTATAGACAACGTGGAACCCGGGGAGGTTGTACATCACGTTGTGGTTGAGGCCGAACGACTTAAGGATGCCTATCTCGTTCTTCAGGTTCTGGCGCGGCCGGAAGATATCACCGCCGGGTATGACCTTGTCCATCTCGGCGAAGCCGCCACCGTACTCCTCGTCGCTGATGAGCATGGTGCTCTGGACGGTGTATATCTCCTCACCCCAGCGGTTGACGCCGTAAGCGATGGCCACTGTCAGGAAGAGGGCTGCGGCAAACCAGTACCAGTTGCTGATGAAGAGCGAGAAGTACCTCCGGAAGTCGATTCCCTCACTCCCCGGTATATAAAGGTTCTGTTCCCCGTTTTCCATCATTATTCGGTTTTTATGTTTTCTTCTATCCTTCTATTACTGGTATCATGCAGACATTGGCGTTTCTGTCTCTGCCGCATAGCGGTTCAAGCATTGTTTACTGCATGGCTCATCTCATATTCCTTTCATCAGTACCGCGTAGCGGTTCAAGAATTGTATAAGGCAACAACCCCCTCCCCTTCATTATTACTTAAAATAGTTGATCAACAACAACGTGGTAGTAATGGTGCTGGTGACTGTCGCGATGATGAACGAGATGGTCGGCAGGTTGACATTGAAGACCTTTTTCGGGTTGGGCTGCACTATCACCACGTCATTGGGGGTGATGAAATAGGCAGGCGACGAGAGGAGGCTCTTGTCCTGCAGGTCTATGTGATATGTCACAGTCTGTTCGCCCTGCGGGCGGATGACCAGGATCTTCTCCTTGGTACCGGTTTCGGCTATGCCTCCTGCGCGGCCAATAGCTTCAAGCACAGTAAGCTGATCGTTATAGTTTATGTAGCTGCCGGGGGCACGTACCTCGCCGATGACAGTGAACTTGTAGCTCATCATTCGCACCTCGACGTAGGCATGGCGGAACAGAGAGTCGATCTTCTGCTGGAAGAGGTCTCTTATCTCGTAGATGGTCATACCGGCCACGGGGATATCCCCCACGAGGGGAAGTGTGACATTACCCTGGGGATCAATGCTGTACCCCATCAAGTAAGCCGAACCCTCATTGGCGATGTAATTGGCGTTAGCTGAGGTTCGGTCATTAAGCACCTCGGTGAGTGTTCCCTCCGGGGTCTGTGCCTTGACACTCACATAGAGGACGTCCCTTGGCTGAACTTCATAATCTGGAACATCCATCGGAAAATAATTCTCACCGCCGAGTTCGTACAGGTTGTTGAGGTATGAGAGTTCCTTCTGCGTTGAGCAGGATGCTGCCAGCAGGATGATCAGGAGGAGGGGGGTAAGTTTCTTCATTGTTTGTCTGTTAAAGTCTTGCGGTCTTGCGGTCTTGCGGTCTTGCGGTCTTGCAGTCTTGCAGTCTTGCGGTCTTGC
>ENA-UOOK01001794-UOOK01001794.1-fermentation-metagenome-genome-assembly--contig:-NODE-1794-length-27866-cov-5.619036_pt1 | contig 27866 bp, 25 predicted proteins | sample MGYA00245777_ERZ724023 | MGnify/ENA primary metagenome ERZ724023 (study PRJEB28704, sample SAMN03018312) | fermentation metagenome | biome: anthropogenic terrestrial biome; feature: soil; material... | reverse complement strand
GCGCGGATTTGAAAAAAATTCAGCGGCGTTCCGCCGCTTTCGGATAGATTGTTCCGCTTTTCTTTTCTATAGGATAGGTTTAAGATAGATACTATTGAAATAACGAATTTACTGGAGGAATTGAATATGTCGAAAACGATTGGGATTGACCTTGGCACCACAAACTCGTGCGTTGCAGTCATTGAAGGCGGCAAACCGGTCGTCATCCCGAACAGCGAGGGCGCGCGCACGACGCCGTCCGTCGTTGCATTCACCAAAAACGGCGAGCGCCTGGTAGGCCAGTCGGCAAAGCGGCAGGCCATCACAAACCCGGAGCGCACCATTTCTTCCATCAAGCGTGAGATGGGTTCCGATTACAAAGTAACCATTGACGGAAAGAACTACACCCCGCAGGAAATCTCCGCCATGATTCTGCAGAAGCTGAAGGCGGATGCGGAGGCTTACCTCGGCGAAACTGTCAGCTCCGCCGTGATCACGGTGCCGGCTTACTTCACGGACAGCCAGCGCCAGGCGACTAAGGATGCCGGCAAGATCGCCGGGCTCGACGTGAAGCGCATCATCAACGAGCCGACGGCCTCGGCGCTCGCTTACGGCATCGACAAGGACGGCGACCAGAAGATCATGGTTTACGACCTCGGCGGCGGCACGTTCGACGTCTCCATCATCGAGATGGGCGACGGCGTGCAGGAGGTCCTCGCGACGGCCGGCAACAACCGCCTCGGCGGCGACGACTTCGACCAGCGCGTGATCGACTGGATGGTCTCCGAGTTCAAAAAGGAAAACGGCATCGACCTCTCCGGCGACAGGATGGCCCTGCAGCGCCTGAAGGAAGCCGCCGAAAAGGCGAAGATCGAGCTTTCCGGCATGACCTCCACCCAGATCAACCTGCCGTTCATCACGGCGGACGCCAGCGGCCCGAAACACCTCGACATGACGCTGACGCGCGCGAAGTTCGACGAGCTGACCGAGGACCTGGTGGAAAAGACCTCCGGCCCGGTGAAGCAGGCGCTTTCCGACGCCGGCCTCTCGTTCAACGACATCAGCAAGATCCTCATGGTCGGCGGATCGTCCCGCATGCCGTCCGTGCAGGAAGCCGTCAAGAAGCTCTCCGGCAAGGAGCCCTTCAAGGGCATCAACCCGGACGAATGCGTCGCCATCGGCGCCTCGCTGCAGGCCGGCGTGCTCGGCGGCGAGGTGCAGGGCCTGCTCCTGCTGGACGTCACGCCGCTGTCGCTCGGCGTCGAGACCATGGGCGGCGTCATGACGAAGATCATCGACCGCAACACGACCATCCCGACGAAGAAGAGCCAGATCTTTTCCACCGCCGCGGACGGCCAGACCTCCGTGGAGATCAACGTGCTGCAGGGCGAGCGCCAGTTCGCCCGCGACAACAAGTCGCTCGGCCTCTTCAAGCTGGACGGCATCGCCCCGGCTCCGCGCGGCATCCCGCAGATCGAGGTCTCGTTCGACATCGACGCCAACGGCATCGTGAACGTCTCCGCGAAGGACCTCGGCACGGGCAAGCAGCAGAAGATCACGATCTCCTCCAGCTCCAACATGAGCAAGGACGACATCGACAAGGCCGTGAAGGAGGCCTCCAAGTACGAGGCGGAGGACAAGAAGCGCCGCGCCGAGGTCGACCAGAAGAACGAGTCCGAAAACCTCTGCTACGCCGTGGAGAAGCTGCTGAAGGACAGCGGCGGCAAGATCGCCGAGGGCGACAAGACCGACCTGAACGCGAAGGTGGCCGCCGTGCGCGAAGCGATGAAGGGCGGCAGCGTGGACGAGATGAAGTCCAAGACGGAAGAGCTGCAGAAAGCGATGTACGCCGTGAGCGAAAAGCTCTACAAGAACGCCGCGCCGCAGCAGGGCCAGGGCCAGCCTTACCAGGCGAACCCGCAGCAGGACGCCGGCCCGGCCAAGGACGCGAACGGCAACACGGTCTACAACGCCGATTACCACGATGTGGACGACAAGGACAAGAAATAAAAATCCGGGATTTTTTCCTGACGCGCCGCAGGGCAGCCGTGCCGGTTGCCCTGCGCACGCGTGATTTCAGGGGTGATAATTGCTTTGGCTGAAAAGAAGGATTACTACGAGGTCATGGGCGTGCCGAAAACCGCCACCGAAGAGCAGATCAAGAGAGCTTACCGTGAGCTTGCGAAAAAATATCATCCGGACCTCCACCCGGGCGACAAAAGCGCCGAAGCGAAATTCAAGGAGATCAACGAAGCTTACGAGGTGCTTTCCGACAAGAACAAGCGCGCGCGCTACGACCAGTTCGGCCAGGCGGGTGTCGACCCCAACTTCGGCGGCGGCGCGGGCGGCAGCCCGTTTTCCGGCGACATCAACATCGACGATATTTTCAACAGCGTGTTCAACGACTTCGGCTTCGGCGGGTTCGGCGGCTTCGGCGGAAGCACGGCGACGCACCGCGCGGCCACGAGCATGCCGCGCCGCGGCAGCGACAGCGAGGCCGAAGTGACCATCGCCTTCGAGGAAGCGGCCAGGGGCTGCGTGAAGACCGTCACCTACGCGCAGGTGGAAAGCTGCCCCACCTGCCATGGGACGGGCGCCAAAAACGGCGCCGTGCGCACCTGCCCGCAGTGCGGCGGCACCGGCCAGGTGCGCATCAGCCAGCGCACGCCCTTCGGCGTGGTGCAGACGACGCGCACCTGCGACAGGTGCGGCGGAACCGGCAAGATCATCAGCGAGCCGTGCCCCGCCTGCGGCGGCACCGGCAGGGTGCGCCACAACCACGCGATCGAGATCAACATACCTGCCGGCATCGACAATCAGCAGGTGCTGAACGTCGGCGGCAAGGGCAACGCCGGAACGAACGGCGGCCCCAGCGGCGACCTGCACGTGCGGGTGAACGTGCGGCCCCATGCGCTCTTCGAGCGCCGCGGCTACGACGTATGGTGCGAAATGCCCATCACGTTCGCACAGGCCGCGCTCGGTTCGGAGGTGGAGGTGCCCACGATCGACGGCAAGGTGCGTTACATGGTGCGCGCCGGAACGCAGCCGGGCGACGTTTTCAAGCTGCGCAGCAAGGGAATCCAGAAGCTGGGCGGGCACAGCCGCGGCGACCAGTACGTGCGCATGGTGGTCGAGGTGCCGAAAAACCTCTCCGCAAAGCAGAAGGCCATCCTCCAGGAATTCGAGGACGCCGGCGAGGACAGGAACTACCAGAAACGCCGCTCCTTCTTCGAGAAACTCAAGAAAATGTTCGGCGAATAACGCCGCGCGGCATTTGGCCGCTAAAATAGCGGAGGCAGGGGATCGATCCCCTGCCTCCGCCTGTATTTTGTCCGTGAACCGCCCGCGCGGCGTCAGTAAGCCAGGCCGAGCTCCTCGGCCGTTACGGCGCCGGTGCGGATGGCGCGGTCGCGCATGAAGATGTAGAGCTCGGCGAACGTCGCCTCCTGGTACGCCGCGATCAGCGCGGTGGTGGCGCAGGAGATCACGCCGCTGACGGGCCAGAGCCACCACTCGAACATGGTGAGCACGATGCCAGCCAGAAAATACCAGCCGAGAAAGGAAAGATACAGCACGAAAACGGCTCCCTTTTCGCCCTGCGTCATGCGGCGGCTGATTTCCCTGGCGCGGGTGCCGGAAAGGGCGGGGTTATCCGAAAGGATAAAGCGCACCATGCTGTACTCCATCCATTTGACGATGCCCGGGATGATGAACAGCAGGCTCCACAGGAAAACGACGCCCACCGTGGTGAACATGCCGCCGACCGTTCTGCCGTAATTTTCGGTAAAGCCGGAGAACATCGTTTCCAGTTCCGTCCTGCCGAAGCGGTTCCGCACGAAAAAGCGCGCCACGCCCACCGACAGCGGCAGCCCCACGAAGATGAACATCAGGACTTGCCAGAACGACGTTCTCCCGCTGAAGGTCCGCTCATACTGCTGCACGGCGTCCGCTGAAAAGATATTGACGGCGGGGGAAGAAAAACGGCCGGCAATATTGAATATTCCGAGGATCAGCGAGTCGATCAGGCACACCAGGAACGCCGTCCGGTATTTCCGGCCGGCAAGCGCCAGCTTCGCGTTCTGCTTCAGAATGGTTCTGTCCCACATCCTCCGATTCCCTCTTTCCCTTCGGGCAAATTTTCCGATCACTGAAATTATACCCGCGTCCTTCCGGGAAAAGAATCCTTCCCGGAAATTATCTTTCCCGTTCCCCTTCCATTTTACGCCTTTGCGCGGCCGGCGTGCAGCCGCAGGCTCGGCCGTTGAGTCGGCCGGGAAAGCTTCAAGGCGAAGTTTATGAATCCAAAGCTCTGCACCGTGTGAAAGTTTCTTTTCGGTTTTTCAGCTAACGACGAAGTTCGTCTCTTTCCGTTCCGGAAAGAGACGCGAAAGGGGAGCGGGGGGGCGCCGCGGGCGTGCAACGCCTTACGCGCCTACGGCGGCCACGACGGAAGTCAAAACCGTTTCCAAGCGATCCCGTCGCCCCGGGCACGCTTGAAAAAGGGCTGAAGCCCGGCCCCCCTGCACCCCCGGGCTCCGTCAAGAAAGTCTTATGGGATACGGCACTGCTCAGGTTTTCGCCGTTCTATGCGCCGGGGCGCCGCGCAGCATTTGGCTGCTCAGCGGTCCTCGTCGATCGGCTGGTTGTTCCAGGAATACATCTTGCGCAGCTCCGCGCCGGTCTTTTCAAGCTGGTGCTCGGCGGCGATGCGGCGGCACGCCAGGAAGTGGGCGCGGCCGTTCTTGTTCTCGGCGATCCACTTGGAGGCGAAGGTGCCGTCCTGGATCTCGGAGAGGACTTTCTTCATTTCCTTCTTGGTGTCCGCCGTGATCAGGCGTTTCCCTGTCTCGTAATCGCCGAACTCGGCGGTGTCGGAGATGGAGTAGCGCATCATCTTGAAGCCGCCGCGGTAGATCAGGTCCACGATGAGCTTCATCTCGTGGATGCACTCGAAGTAGGCGTTCTCGGGCGCGTAGCCGGCTTCCACCAGCGTCTCGAACCCGGCCTGCATCAGGGCCGTCACGCCGCCGCAGAGCACGCACTGCTCGCCGAAGAGGTCCGTCTCCGTCTCGATCTTGAACGTCGTCTCCATCAGGGCGGCGCGCGCCGCGCCCAGCGCCGCGCCGTAGGCGAGGCCGATGTCGTGCGCGTGGCCGGTCACGTCCTGATGCACGGCGATGAGGCACGGCACGCCCTTGCCGGCGACGTATTCGCTGCGCACGGTGTGGCCCGGGCCTTTCGGCGCGATCATGAACACGTCCACGTTGTCCGGCGGGACGATCTGCTTGAAGTGGATGTTGAAGCCGTGGGCGAACGCGAGGGCCTTCCCCTCCGTGAGGTACGGGGCGATCTCCGTTTTGTAGACGTCCGCCTGCTTCTCGTCCGGGATCAGGACCATCACGATGTCGGCGGCCTTCGTCGCTTCCGGCACGGTGACCACCTTCAAACCCTGCGCCTCGGCTTTCGCCTTGCTCTTGCTTCCCTCGTACAGGCCGACGATCACATCGACGCCGCTGTCGCGCAGGTTCAGCGCATGGGCATGGCCCTGGCTGCCGTATCCGATGATCGCTACTTTCTTCCCTTTCAGCAGGTTGATGTCGCAGTCGGCTTCATAGTAGATCTTTGGCATTTGTAAATTCCTCCTTGCCGTTCGGCAAATTTATTCAACAAACGGGAAAGCAATGCTTTGGCGTATTGTTTTCTTTCCTGCCGTTCCTCCGGGAGCGCGCCCCCGCACCCCTACTCTTCCCGCGGGGGCGCGGATGCGGCGGAACGCTGCTGGAGAGGCGCGCTGCCCTTCTCGATCGCCAGCGCGCCGGAGCGCACCAGCTCCCTGACGCCGTAGGACTTCACGAGGTCCAGCAGCGTGCGCAGCTTCTCCTCGCCGCCGGTGAATTCCAGCGTGAGCGAAACGGGGGAGACGTCCACGATGGACGCGCGCATCAGCTCGGCGATGTTCATCACCTCGGCGTGCTGGCGCGGCTTGCAGGCGATCTTCACCAGCGCGTGCTCGCTGCTGAGGAAGCCGCCCGGCTCCAGCACCTTCACCTTGATGACCGGGATCAGCTTGTTGAGCTGCTTTTCCACCTGCTCCACCACGTGGGCGTCGCCGTCCACGACGATGGTCATGCGGGAAACGCGCGGGTTTTCCGTCGTCCCGACGGCGAGGCTGTCGATGTTGAACCCGCGGCGGGAAAACAGCCCGGCCACCTTGGAAAGGACGCCCGGCCGGTTTTCCACCAGAACGGAGAGTGTGCTTTTCATCTTCCCGCCCCCTTACAGCGTCGGCTCGTCGGGGTCCACCCGGCACACGAGCAGGTACGGGCCCCTGTGCGCGAGCATCCGTTCCGCCGCCGCTTCGGCCTCGGCGTTGCTGCCCGCCTCTTCGGCGGGGATGCCGTAGGCCCCGGCCAGCTTCACGAAATCCGGCCCGCCCGCAAGGCCCGTGGCCGCGTGCCGGCCGCCGTACTGCTTCGTCTGGATCTCCCACACCATGCCGAGGCGGTCGTTGCGCATCAGGACGATCTTCACGTCGGCCCCCGTCTGCACCAGCGTGCCCAGCTCGCATTCCGACATCTGGAACGCGCCGTCGCCGCAGACGCACACCACCTGGCGGTTCGGCTTCGCCAGCTTCGCGCCGACGGCCGCCGGCAGCGCGTAGCCCATCGTGCCCAGGCCGCCCGTCGTGAGGAAGCGCCCCTCTTTCCCGTTGAAATGGTTCGCGGCCCAGATCTGGTTCTGGCCCACGTCGGCGCAGAGGATCGCGTTCGGCTCCATCCGCGCGGAAAGCGCCCGCAGGAACGAGCGCGGCTCCACGAAGTCCCCGCGCGGCCTGCCTTTCGGCACGTAGGAGGCGGCCGTCTTTTCCACGAGGGCGACCCATTCCTCCGGGGCGCGGGCCTCCGTCTGCGCCGCGAGCGCGCGCAGCACCAGCCGGATGTCCCCCACGATGGGGATGTCCACGTCCATGTTTTTCCCGATCTCCGCCGGGTCCACGTCGATATGCACGATCTTCGCCGTCCCGGAGATCTGCTGCGGATCGGAAACGGCGCGGTCGCCCACGCGGGCGCCGCAGAGGAGGATCAGGTCCGCGTCGTGCAGGATGCGGTTCGCCTCCGGCCGGCCGAACAGGCCGATCATCCCGAGGTAGTCGGGGCTGTCCAGCGGCACCACGCCGAGGCCCATCATGGTGGAGACGACGGGGATGCCCGTTTTCTTCGAGAAGCCGAGCAGCTCGTCCCGCGCGCCGGCCAGCACGACGCCGCCGCCGCACACGATGAGCGGGCGCCTGGCCGCGGCGATGGCCTGCGCGGCCTTTTTCACCTGCAGCGCGTGGCCCTGCGTGCGCGGCTTGTAGCCGGGGATGGACACCTTCTGCGGGTAAGAGAAGGACGCGACCTCCTGCTTCTGCACGTCGGTCGGCACGTCGATGAGCACGGGCCCGGGCCGCCCGGTGGAAGCGATGTGGAACGCCTCGCGGAAAACGCGCGGCAGGTCCGCCGCGTCCTTGACCAGGTAGGAATGCTTCGTGAACGAGGCGCACGCGCCGGTGATGTCGGCCTCCTGGAACACGTCGCGCCCCAGCAGCCACTGGTTCACCTGCCCGGTGACGGCCACGATGGGGATGGAATCCATGTACGCCGTGGCGATGCCGGTGATGAGGTTCGTCGCGCCCGGCCCGGAGGTGACGGCGCAGACGCCCGGGACGCCGGCCGCGCGGGCGTATCCGCTTGCGGCGTGGGCCGCGTTCTGCTCCTCCCGCACCAGCACGAACTCCGTCCGCGAGCGCGACAGAAAATCGAAAAACGGGCAGATGGCGGCGCCGGGGTAGCCGAAAACGAGCCGGACGCCCTCGCTTTCCAGACACCGGACCATAATTTCCGCGCCGCTGACCAACCGGACCGCCTCTTTCCGATTTTTACTTTTTCCTGTATATTTGGATTATTATATCATCCCGCCGTGAAACGCGTCAACCGGAAAAGCGCTGAAAATCAATCCCTTTAAATCAATAAATTATGTCCTTCATTTTGGCGGCAGTGCGTTCCGGGCGGCGGCACGCTGAAAAAGGCCCCGCCCATGCAGCCGGGCGGGGCCTTTCGGAGAGAGAGGAGGAAGTATATGAAAAAGCTGTAGTTTGCTCTTGTAATCCGTTATTTTCCTTTCGTTTCCAGTTTACCGGCAGATTATGTACCGGCTGTGAAAACGTTTTGAACCTTTTTTTAGGATTCCATGAACAAACCGTGACCGGCCTTTTTCCCCCCTCACTTCTCTTCCAGATAACGGCGCAGCGGATAATAAATGAGCAGCCCCGCCGCGAGGCAGATGCCGAAGTCCGGCAGCAGGAACGAGCCGTTGTAAGCGAGCGAATAGAGGAACGGGTGCCCGGCCCAGTCCTCCGGCACGAAGGAGAGGTAGGCCGTCACGCCCGCGATCACGTGGCAGGCGAAGCGCAGCGCCGCGGCCGTGGTCAGCCCGGCGACGAATTTCTTCACGCTCCCGCGGCCGTACACGCCCGCGAGGCCCAGCGCGGAGAACGCCAGCAGGTAATCCACGGCGAACGAGACGGCTACCGCCGTCGGCGTAAGCCCCCACGAGAGGACCGCGCTGAAATCCAGCATCATCTGGATAAGGCCGTAGGCGAGGCCGACGCCGAGGCCCCACTTCGGCCCGAAGCGGTACCCCGTGAGCAGCACCGGCAGCATGCTGCACAGCGTCACCGAGCCGCCCAGCGGCATTTGAAAGAGCTTCACCATGCTGAGCGCCGTGGCGAGCCCCAGCATCACGGCGCTGACGACGAGGCGCAGCACGCCCGGCTCCAAACCCGTGTTCTTCCTCCGCTTCCGTTCCGATTGCGTTTCCATGATTTTCCGCCTTTCTTTCTATCGATTCCCGAACCCGGCTCTCAAGCCGGGATGCGACACTGAATTCCGCCGCCGCGGATTTCCAGCCGGCCGCCGGGAGTCCCCGCGCGCACAGCCCGCCGGGATCGGAAAAAGAAAGGCCCCGCGGACTTTGCCGCGGGGCCGATTGCAGTCGTTCTGTAACTTCCTACGCTGGCATTATCCAGATCAGGTAGGGTTCGGCGCGTCGCTCCGCGCCATCTCAGCCGGGAATCCCCAGCACCCCGTATTCGGTTTTCACGGAACAGCATAGCGCAAAAATCAGCTTTTGTCAATCAGCAGCGCGGAAAGTTCGCGGACGGTGCGGGCGAACACGCTCCCGCCCGCCGCGGCGATCTCCGCGCGCGTGTCCGCGCCGTAGAGCACGCCGATGAAAGCCGTGCCGGCAAGGCGCGCGCCCTCCGCGTCGTACCTCGTGTCGCCGACCATCACGGCCTCGGCGGGGGCGCAGCGCGCCGCCCGCACGGCCGGGAGGATGACCTCGTCCTTGGTGAGCGTCTTCACGCTTGCGTCCGGCGCGGAGACGAAATCGAAGCGCTCCGCCAGCCCGAAATGCTCCAGCACCCGGTCCGTCATGTTGCGCGGCTTCGAGGTCGCGACGGCCAGAAAAACGCCCGCCGCGCGCAGGCGACCCAGCAGCTCCGGGACGCCGGGGTAGACGGAGGCCCGGAACGCGCCCCCGGCCGCGTAATCCTCGCGGTAGAGGCGTACGGCCTCCTGCGCCTCGGCGTCCGTCATGCCGCAGAATCCGCGGAAGCTCGGGTACAGCGGCGGACCGATGAACCGGCGCAGCGCGTCCGCCGGCGGCACGGGGCGGCCCATCCGCTCCAGCGCATAGCGCACCGAGCCGGTGATGCCCGGCGCGGAGTCGGTCAGCGTGCCGTCCAGGTCGAACAGCGCGGCGCGGTACCCGGCCCTCATCCGCCGCCCTTTTTCCGGGCCGCCGCCTTGGCCGCGAACTTTTCCGCCTTCACGCTCACGCGCGTGTGCTCGCCCTCGGCCACGGGGCCGGCCTCGTCGGACGCGCTCAGGCGGAACCGGAAGTCCCGCTCCCCGCGCGAGACCAGCTCCGCCGCCGCGGTCAGCCGCGCGCCGCAGGGCGTGGGCGCGTTGTGGCGCACCGCGAACTCCGTCCCCACCGTGGTGACGCCCTCCGGCAGGTACTGCCGCGCCAGCTCGGCGGCGGCGCCCTCGAACAGCGCCGCGAGCGCCGGCGTGGCCAGCACGGGCAGCGAGCCGCTGCCCATATGGTCCGCGAGCATCTCCGGCGTCACGGTGATTTTCTTTTCCAGCCTTGTCTGTGGCATTTCGATTCCCTTCCGTCGTATTTTGGATTCATTATAGCATACCCATCCGTTCTATGCTATAATATTTTCATCAGACCGCGCCGTGCGCGGGACTTTTCGGGAGGGGTGCGGATGCCGGGAAACGCGGCCGGGGCCGTCGGGCGCGGCAGGATCCATCTTCTGGACGAGCTGCGCGGCTTTGCGGTGCTCTGCATGGTCTGCTACCACGGGTTTTACACGGCGGGCTACCTGTTCGGCAGCGCGGCCGGCATTTATTTTTTCCGCTATTTCATGGGGGCGGAGCCGTATTTCGCGGGGCTTTTCATGTTCCTCTCGGGCATCGCGTGCAACCTTTCGCGCTCGAACCTGAAGCGCGGCCTCCGGCTGCTGGCCCTGGCGATGGGCGTCACGCTCGTCACGGCGGTTTTTCTGCCGGAGGACCGCATCGCGTTCGGCATCCTGCATTTTCTGGCCGTCTGCATGATCCTGACGGGGCTGTGCAAGCCCGCGCTGGACGGGAAGGCCTTCTCGTGGTGGCCGGTCCTCGTCTGCGCGGCGCTGTACCTGCTCACGCGGCGGGTGGACGCGGGCTGTCTCGGCCCGGGCGCTCCGCTCGCCTGGAAGCTCCCGGCGGCGCTCTACGCGACGGACTGGCTCGCGCCGCTCGGCTTCCACACGGCCTCGTTCGTGAGCGCCGACTACTTCCCGCTGCTGCCGTGGATCTTCGTCTACGCGGCGGGCGTGTGGGTCGGCAAGCTGGCGGCGGCGGGGAAATTCCCGGCCTTCACGTACCGGCCGCAGGTGCCGCAGCTCGCGTGGGTGGGGCGGCACGCGCTCGTCGTCTACCTTGTCCATCAGCCGGTCATCTACGCCTGCGGGCTGCTGCTGCTGCGGCTTTCCCGCGCGGGGGGCTGAGCGCGCCGGAACGCGGCGATTCTTGAATACGACAGAAGAGGGAACGCAGAAATGAAACTTGGCATTGTAGGGCTTCCGAACGTGGGGAAGAGCACGCTTTTCAACGCGATCACAAACGCGGGCGCGCAGGCGGCGAACTATCCGTTCTGCACCATCGAGCCGAACATGGGGACCGTGGCCGTGCCGGACAAGCGTCTGGACTGGCTGGCGGACCTGTACCACCCGCTGAAATACACGCCCGCCACCATCGAGTTCGTGGACATCGCCGGGCTGGTGCGCGGCGCTTCCAAGGGCGAGGGGCTGGGCAACAAGTTCCTCGCCAACATCCGCGAGTGCGACGCCGTCGTGCACGTGGTGCGCTGCTTCGAGAACGGCGACATCGTCCACGTGGAGGGCAGCATCGATCCGAAGCGCGACATCGAGACCATCAACCTGGAGCTGATCCTCTCCGACCTGGAGGTTCTGGACCGCCGCATCGAAAAGACGCGGAAGATGCTGAAAGCCGACAAGAAATACCAGACGGAGCTGGACTTCTTCCTGCGCGTGAAGGCCGCGCTGAACGCGGGCAGGCCCGCGCGCTCGGTGGAATGCACGGAGGACGAGGCCGCGCTGCTCTCCGGCGTCTCGCTGCTGAGCAACAAGCCCGTGATCTACGCCGCCAACATGAGCGACGCGGACTTCAAGGGCGGCGTGGAGAACAACCGGTTCTTCCGGCCGGTCAGGGAGATCGCGGAGGCGGAGGGCGCGGGCGTGCTGCCGATCTGCGCCGAGGCCGAGGCCGAGATCGCCGATCTTTCCCCCGACGAGAAAGCGATTTTCCTCTCCGACATGGGCCTCGCGGAATCCGGCCTCGACCGCCTCATCCGCGCGTGCTACTCGCTGCTGGGGCTGATCAGCTTCCTCACGGCGGGCGAGCCGGAGGTGCGCGCCTGGACGATCAAAAAGGGCACGAAGGCCCCGCAGGCCGCCGGGAAGATCCACACGGACTTCGAGCGCGGCTTCATCCGCGCGGAGGTCGTCGCGTTCGACGACCTGAAAGCGTGCGGCTCCATCGCCGCCGCGAAGGAAAAGGGCCTTTACCGCTCGGAGGGCAAGGACTATGTGATGCGGGACGGCGACGTCGTCCTCTTCCGCTTCAACGTTTAGCAGCGCGCCGCTGCCCGCTTTGCGCAGCTTTCGAGGCCCGAAAGCTGCAGCCCGCAACATTAACCTTTGTTCCTGTCTTTCGCTAACGACGAAGTTCGTCTCTTTCCGTTCCGGAAAGCGACGCGAAAGGGGAGGGCGCACAACGCCTTACGCGCCTACGGTGATCACGATGTAAATCAAAACTGTTTCCAAGCAATCCCGTCGCTCCGGGAATGCTTAAAAAGGGGTTAGCTGCGCAAAGCGCAAAAATAGCCGCAGCCAGCGGAATAATAAGTCAACCCGGAAGAGTTGATCGGGAAAAACGCCGTCCGCCGGCCGCGGCCTGGTATAAGGCACAAAAAAACGCCGTATACGGATTCTTTCATCCATATACGGCGCCCTCCAGGCCCACCGCGCAATCCGCATCATCCCCTGTACAAAAAAAGAAACATGGAGATAATGAGTAACGCAATGTGCCGAGAATTCGGTTGCATATGGAGGTCTATCCTCCGTGTGCAGGGGGCAGGTGTTGGTAGCGCCTGCTTCTGCATTGCACTTTTTGTGCCTTACAGGTAAATTACACCTTATTTTTCGGAATAGTCAAGGAAAATCTTCCGCGCAGCCTAAGGCTTCCGCGTGGATGCAGCGGCATGCTGCGAAAGGACCGCGCGCACGCTGACGGGGAAGCGCACCGTGCGCACGACCGGCTTCCAGACGGCCAGCGAAATGGAGTAGTCGATCAGGCTGTGCACGAAGCCGCCGATCCCCACCAGCAGGAGCACCGAGACGAAATACCCGCTCGCGTAGTTCGCTTCGGAAAGCTGATCGCCGAAGAAAAAGTACGTGACCACGAGGATCTCCATCGCCACGTGGACCACCGACGTGACGACGCCGAACAGCACGGCGCCGCCCGGCGACGCGAGCAGCCCGCGGTTCTTTTTCAGCCAGTACGCGCCGACCGTCGCGAAGACGATATGGCTCAGCGCGCGCAGCACCACCACGGGCTGGAACTGCGCCGCGAAAAAGCCGAGCGTCGTGCCGAGCGACACGGCCACGGCCGCCCCCGGCGAGATGAACATTGCGAGAAAAACAGGCACGTGGCTCGCCAGCGTGAACGACGCCGGCCCGATCACGATCTTCGGGCAGAACATCGGGATCAGGATGCCGACGGCGCAGAGCAGCGCCGACGTGACCAGGACCTGCAGGCGATCTTCCTTCTTCATCTTCCGCACTCCCTTTTCCCCCGTTGCGCGGGGGAATGTCTTATTATGTGTCATGACATATAACAAGACAATTATAGGGGCACGGCGGCGCTTTGTCAAGGGGGAGGAACCCGCGCGCTCAGTCCTCCCGCGCGTTTTTCTCAAAAAGGATCTTTTCTTCCTTCAGCTTTTCCAGCACGCGCCGGTACGCCGCCTCGTCGGGGCAGAGGATCGTATGCAGATGGACGCCGCCGGTCAGGTTGCACAGGGGGAGCGAGCCGCTTTTGGCGAGCTTTTTCACAAAGCTGTCCACGTCGTAGCGCGAGAACGCGTGGAGCTGCCCGGAAATCTGGCCGTACACCGCGTGCTCGACGGTGACGTCCAGCATGCCGCAGCCGTTGTCCACAACGGCGTACATCTCCCGCGTGATGCCGTCCTTGCCGTGGCGGCACGCGATCGTCTTCACGACGCCCTCCCGGCCCGTCTCCTTCTGGATGACGTAGCCGCGCGGCGTGGCCTCGATGGGCGCGCCGGCGGCGCGCAGCAGCGCCACGTCGCCCACGATGATCTGGCGGCTGACGCCAAGCCTGCGGGCGAACGCGCCCGCGCTCACCGGCGCGTCGCTCTCCAGCAGCGAGCGCCGGATGGTCTCCCTGCGTTCCGCAGCATCCATAATCCGTTTCCCCCTCGTCTTTTCTACCCGCTATTATACCATAAATCGGGGCAGCGCAAGCGATCCCGTCGCCCCGGGCACGCTTGAAAAGGAGCGCGTAACTCCCGAGGAGCTGAAGCCCGGCCCCCAGCACTCCCGGGCCCGTCAAGAAAATCTTATGGGACACGGTCCCTTCGAGGCGTGCATGGATGACGGACCGGTTTTTTCTCTCCAATCCGCAAAATACCCCGGCGAAAACCGCCGGGGTATTCCTGAAATAATGACTTCGCGTCCGTCTTTCAAGCCGGGAGCCGGAAAAAGCTCTCCCGGCAAACCGGGCGGACAATTTTCACCGTTCCGCCCGCCGGGGCGCCGCGCGGCATTTGGCCGCCGGGATCAGTAGTTCGTCGCCTTGCGCTGGAAATAGGAGCGCGGGTGCTTGCAGGCGGGGCAGACGGCCGGGGCTTCCTTGCCGACGTAGACGTAGCCGCAGTTGCGGCACACCCATACGGTCTCTTCGCCGCAGCGGAACACAAGGTTGTCCTCCACGTTCTTGAGAAGCTTCAGGTAGCGCTCCTCATGCGTTTTCTCGATCGTCGCGACGCGGCGCATCGTGTCCGCGATCTCCTGGAAGCCTTCCTGCTCGGCGGTCTCCGCCATGTGCTTGTACATGTCGGTCCACTCGTAGTGCTCCCCGGCCGCCGCGGCCTTCAGGTTCTCCTGCGTCGGGCCGATCTTGCCGCCGCTCAGATACTTGAACCAGAGCTTCGCGTGCTCCTTTTCGTTGTTTGCCGTATCCTCAAAGATGGACGCGATCTGCTCGTACCCATCCTTCTTCGCCTGAGAAGCGTAGAAAGTGTAGCGGTTGCGCGCCTTGCTTTCCCCCGCGAACGCTTCCCACAGATTTGCCTCCGTCTTGCTGCCTTTGAATTCCATACAGTTTTCCTCCTTTATCTTTTTCTTTGCTGAGAAGATTCTTTACGTCTCTTCCCCCATTATACCAGCCGGACGGAAAAAGTCAATACTAATAATAATTATTATTTCTATTTCACGTCATCGTATCGACTTTTTTGCCCGCGGCGAAATCGTCGACCTTCTGGAGGGCGGACTGCAGCACCGTCTGCGTGCAGGTTCCGAAGATTTTGCCGTTCTTCACGATCGTGTAGCGGCGGTCGCCCGCGTCGTAAAACTGGATAACGTCGCCGCCGGACTTGTCGAAGTAGCCGTACTCTAGGCTGGCGGCCGGCTTGCCGGACGGCTTCACGGTCTTGTCGTCGTAAAGGGCGATGGAGATCACGTTCTCATACATGCCGCGGAAATTCTCGTAGTCCAGCTTCTTCCCGCCGACCGTCACCGCATAGTCGTAATCCTTTTCGCTCCCGGAAGAGGAAGCGGCGGAGGAGGAGGACGCCTTTTCCTTGCGGGTGATGTCCATCCGCGTCGTTTTCGAGCCGTTCGTCACGGTCATGGTTTTCACCGTTTTGATATTCGGCAGAAAAACCAGCTTGCTGCGCAGCGCGTACGGGCTTTGGGTGGCAAGGCCGGAAATGCTGTCGGACGCAACGGAGTAGACCACGTTCTTATCGTCCGCCATCACATAGTACTGGGAACCGTTTTTCGCGCCGACGACCAGCTTGTGGTTCTCCTTGTTGACGGAATACTCCGCCACGGCGGTCGGCTTGTCGAGGCCGTACTTTTTCAGCGCCGCCGCGTCCGGGCCATAGGCGACGGCCTCGTCCGCCGTAAGCGACGTGAGCGGCGTCTCCAGCGTTTGGAGGTTGTCGCTGTCCACCTCGTACTCGTCCGGAGAAACGATGGCGAGCGCCCCGTCCTTCATCTCCATGACGACGCCGCCCGGGTATGCGGTCCCGCTCAGCGCGATGCGGGTGAAGCTGTAGTCGCCGGAAGACGCCGAATCCGAAGAGGAGGCAGAGGCGGCCGTTTTCACCGATATCATTTCCTTGTCCAAAAAATATGTGACGGGCTCCAGCAGGCCGGCATCCACGTTCACGATGTAGACGCTGTCCGTCTTGTCGCCGCACATATAGTAGGCGGATTCATTTGTCGCGGTCGCGTTGCCGATCTTGTAGCCGAACGTGGAGCCGTCCTTGAACTTGACCTCCACGGTCGCCTGCGGATTCTCGAGGCCGAAGGTGGAAAGGTCGCTTACCGTGCCGATGCTCTTGGTGGCGGAAAGGCTGAAACCGTTCTGCATCACGCTCGTCGCGGCGCTCGTATCGACGGGGTAGCCGCTGAGCTCCTCCACCGTGTAGGTGGTGGTGGCGGTCGAAGCGGAGGACGACGAGGCCGCGGACGAAACGCTGCCCGACGCGGCGGACGCGAGGTTTCTCGTTGTCACCGGGATGATGGTATAGCTGCCCTTTTGATTGGTCACTTTCATCGAGACGACGTCGCTGCTCTGCTTGGAAATCAGCTGGATATCGGTCGACGAGGAAACGGACGAGGAGGAAGCGTTTTCCCCTCCCGTATGCTGAAGGACGACGAGCGCAGTTCCGAGCGCGACCGCGCATGCCGCAACGATGACGACATTTCTGGTGCTGCGTTTCATGTTACAGAGTCCTCCTCCTGCGATAGACGACGATGCCGGCGACCGCGACGGCGAGCGGGAACAGGATGGTGAACACGCCGAACCCGAGCCAGCGGATGCCGTTCTCCGAGATCGTGATGTCCGGGGCGTAGAGCTGGCGCTGCGTCGTTACGACGTCCGTTGCGGTCTGCGACGTGCCGGTGGCATATTTGGAAAGGGTCGTCAGATAGGCTCCGTTCGAGAACGCGCTTGTCCCCGTGATCTGGCTGCTGAACAGCATGGCGGAGCCGGAAAGGATCATGTTCGCGTGGTAGGTTGTGTCGCCGTTCTTCACGCTGCTCTGCGAGAGCGCCACGACCGTCTGCGCGGCTTTATCGGAAGAGGGCGCGTTTTCGCCCGTTTTTATCAGGGCGGCCGTCTCGCTGGATTTGACGAGCGCATACGTGGTCTTGCCGCTCAGCCCTTCCGATTTGATCGAAACGGGGCAGGCGGACGGCGTGAGGAGATATTGGTAAGAGGCGCTTCCTCCGCCGAGGTCCGGCGTGGACTGCACCTCCGCGAAAAAGTTGAGCCCGTTGCTCACATACTTCGAGCCGTCCGATTCCACGATGGCCTTGTCCCCCTCGGCGGAAAGGCCCCACTCCGCAAGGTAGGCGTCCAGCTTGGAAAGGTTGCCCTCCCCGGCGCTGTACGAAACGAGCACGGTGCGGTCGTAAGCCTTGGAGGCGTCGGTGAGGTATTTCTCTATTTTCTCCAGCTCCGCGTCCGTATAGTCCGAAGCCGGGCATCCGAGAACGAGCAGGCGGGTCCCGTCCGGAATCTGGTCGGTCAGCAGGTTGAAGTCTTTCGTCTCGAAGCTGGCTCCCGACAGGATCTTCTTGTAACCGGCGGGGTCCATCTTCTCGCTGTGGCCGGTGTCGAACGCCGCGACCGGGACAACCTCGGAGGTGACGTAATTCAGCGCGGAGGCAAGCGAGGCGTCCACGTTGGAGTAATAGGTCGTGGCGTAGGTGTTGTTGTCCGTCTGGGAGGTAAACAGGTCGGTCGAGGTGAGCACGCGGTAGCGTTTGCCGGTATGCACGATCACGTCGCCCGCGGTGAGGTTGTCGCTCTTATACTGCTGGGCGAAGGTCGGGTCCTTGTCCAGGTCCTCGTAGCTCAGCGTAATCTTGGAGTTGCGCTCGGCCGCCTCCTCGAAAAGGCGGCTCACCTCGGCGTAATCCCCGCCGCCGGTGACCATGCTGCTCTGGCAGTCCTGCTTGGAGGCACAGATGGTGATGTCCACCGGGGTTTTCACGCCCTGCACGATCTTGAGCGCGTCGGCGGAAAGCGAGTTGGAGCCGCTCTTCGTCATGTCGAGGTTCATGGAGGGGAAGCGTTCGCCGAGGATGCCGACGATCACGTTCAGCAGGATCACCACGGCGATGAACCCGGCCGTAAAGACGGTGGCCGTGCTGCCGTGCTTGAATTTCTCGCTCCGGAAGAACGAGGGCTTCTTTTTCTTTTTCGGGGCAAGCTCCGCCGCGGGCCCGTCCTCTTTTTCCGCGGCGGAGGCGGACGCCGCGTCCGTCCCTTCCGCTTCCGTTTTCGCCTCTTCCGGCTTTGCCTCCGAGGCCGCTTTTTCCTCTTCCGCCCCGGCCGCGCGCTCCTGCGGAGCGGCGTCGTCCGGATTGGTATGCGGTTCTTTTTCCGTATTCATGTTTTTCATCCCCCTTAACTCCATCTTCTGCTTTCCAGCTTGCGGGCGGTCAGGAAAAGGAATACCGCGGCCACGCTCACAAAGTAGACGATGCTTGAAAGATTGAAAACCCCCTTGGTGAACGGCTGGAAGCGCGCGTCGAAGGAGATCCAGTTCAGCACGTTCTGCAGGGCGGCGTTGCTGACGTTGCCCGCGATGTTCCCGATCAGGAACAGGAACATCAGCACGCCGAACGTGGCGATGCCGGCGACGAGCTGGCTCTGCGTGAGCGAGGAGATGAAGTTGCCGACGGCGATCAGCGCCGCGCCGCAGAGCAGGCAGCCGACCACGGTGCAGAAGATCTTCGCCCAGTCCGGCTGGCTCATGAAGGTGATGATGAGGGCGGGGACGAGCGTGCCCGCGAGGCCGATGGCGAACATCTCAACGGCGGCGAGGAATTTGCCGGCGACGATGCCGAAAACGCTCACAGGCGCTGTCAGCAGGCCCTGGTCGCTTTTGGTGCGGATCTCCTCGCTGAACGTGCGCATCGTGACGAGCGGCAGCAGGAACATGATCATCATCGGGAAAATCGAGCTGTAGATATAGGGGATATAATCGGTGGACTGCGTGTTCAGCACCATCGCGTAGTAAAAAAATCCGAACAGCAGGAGCATCACCCCGCAGAAAACGTACCCGATGGGCGAAAGGAAATACCCCCGGAACTCTTTCTTTGCGATCGCACTCATTTCTTGCTTCCTCCCTTTCCGAAGTCCCTGCCGGCGTTGTCGCTCAGGTAGGTGGAGCCGGTCAGGCGCAGGAACACGTCCTCAAGCGAGAGCGCGCTGCTCTCTTCGGCGAGGATGGCCCAGTTGCGTTTCGCGGCGATGCCGAACAGCGGGCGGCGGATCTCTTCGTTCGCGCGCCCGTCGATCTCGTACTCGCAGACGCCGGGCTCCTTCAGCCCGAAGTTGCGCACGCCGAGCACGCCGCGGATGGTGCGGAGCGTGCGCTCCACTTCCTTCGGCTCGCCCTCCATGCGCACCACGAGCTTCTGCTCGCCGTCCTTCTCGTTGCCGTGCTCCAGCTCGTAAGGGGTGCCGTCCGCCACGAGGCGGCCGCGGTTCACGATGATGATGCGGTCGGCCACGGCCTGCACCTCCGGAAGGATGTGGGAGCTGAGGATGACCGTGTGGTTCTTGCCGAGGTTCTTGATCAGGTTGCGCACCTCGATGATCTGCTTCGGGTCGAGGCCGACGGTGGGCTCGTCCAGGATGAGGACGGGCGGATTCCCCACGAGGGCCTGCGCCAGGCCGACGCGCTGCCGGTAGCCTTTGGAAAGGTTCGCGATCAGGCGGTCGTAAACCTCGTTGATGCGCACGAGCGCGCAGATCTCGCGGATGTGCTTTTCGCGGGGGAGCGTCACCTTTTTCAGGTTGTAGACGAAGTCGAGGTACTCCCGGACCGTCATGTCGACGTAGAGCGGCGGGACTTCCGGCATGTAGCCGGTCAGCTTCTTGGCCTCGTTCGGCTCGTCCAGCGTATTGTGGCCGCCGATGGAGACCGAGCCCTCGCTCGCGGAGATATAGCCCGTGATAATATTCATGGTGGTCGATTTTCCCGCGCCGTTCGGCCCCAGGAACCCGACCACTGTGTTCTCGCCCACGGAGAAGCTCACATGGCTCAGGGCTATGTTTTCTCCGTAGCGCTTCGAGAGGTTTTTCACCTCAATCATCAGAATCATCCCTCCTGCTGTCGCTTCAAGTATTACCTTTCTATTCTAACAGTTTTTTCGTTTGAAGTGTAAACATTTCTTGAACGATTGCTGAGGAAACTATTAGTTCTGCCGCAGCGGCGCAAGCGCTGCGGCCGCGCCCCGCCCCCGGCCGGGTGAAAATCGCCGGCGCAGTTTGGCGGGAGAGTCTGGGGCAAAGTTTGCGAAGCCTATTTTCTGCATCGTGTAAAAGTTTCTTTTCGGTTTTTCCGCCAATGGCGAGGTCCGTCTCTTTCCGTTTTCTTTGGCCGCCGCCCGGATTGACAGGGGGGCGGGGGGCCGGTATAATGGATTCATCGCGGCGAAGCGCGGAAGCGCGGTCCGCCGGAAACCGGGGCCGCCGCCTTCCCGCGCGGGGCGCGGCCCGACCGGAACGCGCGGAGAAACGGCGGTGGCATTCCCATGGCGGAGATCATACCGTTCCGCGCGCTGCGCTACACGGCGGAGGCGGGGGACATCGCGTCGCTCACCTGCCCGCCCTACGACGTGATCGGCCCGGAGCAGCGCCTTGCGTACCTTGCGGAAAACCCGTACAACATCGTCCGGCTGGAGCTGCCGGACGGCGACTACGCCGGCGCGGGCGCTGCGCTGCGCGCCTGGCTGGAGGGCGGCGTCCTGCGCCGCGACACGGACCCCGGGCTTTACATCTACGGGCAGGAATTCGAGGCGGGCGGCGAGCGTCGCGTCGTGAAGGGCCTCGTCTGCCTGGTCAGGCTGGCGGACTTCTCCGAAGGGATCGTCCTCCCGCACGAGGAGACGCTCCCGAAGGCGAAGGAGGACCGCTTCCGCCTGATGGAGGCCACGGGCTGCAACTTCAGCCAGATCTACTCGCTCTACACGGACGAGGCGCACGTCACGGCCGCGCGCCTGAACCTGCTCTCCTCCGGGAAGCCGCGCTACGAATTCTCGGACGGCGCGGTCACGCACCGCCTCTGGCTCGTCAACGACCGCGAGGCCGTCCGCGCCCTCTGCGGGGACTTCGCCGGCCGGAAGCTCTATATCGCGGACGGCCACCACCGCTACGAGACGGCGCTGCGCTACCGGGACGCCCGCCGCGCGTCGGGCGCCGCCGACGGGGGCGAGGACTTCGTCATGATGACGCTCGTCGACATGGAGGCCCCGGGCCTGACCGTTTTCCCGACGCACCGGCTGGTGCGCGGCCTCGCGGGCTTCAGCGCGGAAACGCTCCTGGCCGCCTGCGCGCCGGAGTTCAGCGAGACGCCGCGGGAAAACCCGGACGACATCCCGCGCGCGCTGGGCGAGCAGTACCGCCTGGGGAAAAAGGCGTTCGCGTTCTACGCGGGCGGAAGCGGCTGGACGCTGCTCGTCCTGCGCGACGCGGACGCCATGGAGCGCGCGCTCCCGGGCAAAAGCGCGGCCTACCGCGGGCTGGACGTTTCCGTGCTGCACAGCCTGATCCTCGAGAAGCGCCTCGGCATCGGCCGCGAGAGCATGGCGCGGCAGACGAACCTGCGCTACACGCGCTCCGCCCGGGAAGCGCTCGGTTCGGTGCGGAGCGGCGAAAGCCAGTGCGCGTTCCTGCTGAACCCCACGCGCGTCTCCGAGATCCGCGACGTGGCCGCCGCCGGCGAGAAAATGCCCCAGAAATCCACTTACTTCTACCCGAAGCTCGTCACCGGCCTCGTGATGAACCAGCTTTCCGGCTGCCGGCGGGAGCCGCAGCAATCCGATTAGGAATAATTTCTTCGATGATAACCGATCGTATCAAAAGATCCGCCCGCAATACGGGCGGATCTTTTTCTTCCGGTGCGCTTTCCGGGGAGCGCCCTCACAGCTCCCCCCGCTCCACGAGCCGCGCGGTTTTCAGCACGAGGATCTGCGTTTTCGCGTCCGGAATCTTGCCCGCGAGGACCATCTCCACGGCTTTTTCCAGCGGGATTTTCTCGGCCTCGAGGAACTCGTTCGCGTCCAGGTCCGTTCCGCCGCGTTTCCGCGCCCGGCAGGCATAGAGCCAGATGACCTCGTCCGTATAGCCGGGGGAGGGGTACGCCGTGCCCAGCGCCGCGTAATTTTCGCCCGTGACGCCCGTCTCCTCGCGCAGCTCGCGCTTTCCCGCCTCGAGCGGGTCCTCGCCGGCTTCCAGCTTGCCCGCGGGAAGCTCCAGCACGACCGCGCGGTAGGGGTAGCGGTACTGCCGGACGAAATAGAGCTCGTTTTTTTCCGTGAGCGCGGCCACGCTGACGCCGCCGCGATGGTCCACGCACTCGCGCGTGACGGTCCGCCCGTTTTCCAGCTCGGCCTTGTCCACATGGAAATCGAGCACCCGCCCGCGGTAAAGGTAATTCTGTTCCAGCGTCTTTTCCGTCAGTTTCAAGGTTTGCCGCCGCCTTTCTTCGGTGGATTCAATATCATGCTCTGCCAGGTGATCAGCGCCGCCGCCGTAAACAGGATCACGACCGCGGGCGCGTCCGGGGAGCCGCCCGCCAGATACCAGGCCAGCATGGCGGCCTGCAGTGCGTAAAGCGCCGTGAAAACGGCGGCCTGCGCGCCGAACCGCCGCTTTTTCCGGCAGAGAAACACCAGGGCGGGCGCGCCGTCCGAAACAACCGTGAGCGCGGCGAGCGCCGTCTGTACCGCCCGCACCGCCGCCGCGGACGAGCCCTCCGGCATCCGGTAGAAAAAGCGGAAGAACAGGAAAAGCAATCCGGCTCCAAACGCGAACTTCGTTATTTTCCTCTCATTCATCTTCATCGGCGGAACCTCCGAAAATCATAAAGTTTTCCACATTTTGCGCCGAAACGGTGGAAACACGCCGCTTACTTGTACGCGTACCCGTAATCCGGCCGCAGGTCGTACAGGCTCCGGTAAAGCGCCGCGGCGCGGTCGCGGTAATAGTCCATCCTGCCGGAAGCGGCTTCCACCCTCGCGATGCTGCCGCCGGCCGCGGCCGCGTCGGACGCGATTTTTTCCAGCGCGGCGGGCGTCCCGCTCTCCCACTTCTTCTGCCCGGCCTCGATCGTCCGCCACTTCGTCGTGGAATCCGTCGAAAGCGCCGTCCGCAGGGATTCATACGCGTGCGGCACCTCCTTCTGCCACAGCCCGGCGTATTTGTCGCAGACGTCCGCCATGGCCGCGGTGGAGATCGCGTCGTTCATTTCCTTCATATAGGCCGCGTCGAGCGGGTTTTTCTGAAACTTTCCGTTGAATTTCTCATTGTCTGTACGGATTGTTTTCAGCGGGCCGTTCTGGACGGGCGTCCCCGGGGCGGCGGAGGAAGGCTCCGGCCGCGTGGAGGATTCCCCGCGGGAGGAAGCGCTCTGCGGGGCGCCGGTTTCCTCCTGCCCGGAGGCCGCGGAAGAAACGGGCGCCGGGGAAGAGGGCGTTTCCTTCTTTACGCAGCCGGGCAGCAGCAGCGCGGCGCATAAAGCGAGGGCGAAAAGCGCGGCGTTACGGCTCATCGGAAGTCCCCCCGTCCGCGCCGTCCGCGCCGTCCGGCGTTTCGTTTGTCTCGCCCGGCGCTTCATCCGCGCCGTCCGGCGTTTCATTTGTCTCGCCCGGCGCTTCATCTGCGCCGTCCGGCGTTTCGTCTGGGGTTTCGTCTGGGGCTTCGTCCGTTTCGTCTGGGGTTTCGTCCCCGGCGGATTCCCCGCCCTCGTCGGCGCTGCCGTCATCCTGCGGCTGCGCGGTCTCCTCGTCGTCGCTGCGCGAAGCGCGCGCCAGCGTGGCCACGCGGCTGCCGTCCGTCAGGCGCATGAGCAGCACGCCCTTTGCGGGGCGCGCGCACACGCGGATGGTGTCCGCGTGGATGCGGATGATGATGCCGCCGGAGGAGATGAGGATGACGTCGTCCGCGGCCGGATCGACGACCTTGATGGCGGCCACGCAGCCGTATTGCTTCACGTGGTAGTTCAGCCGCCCGAAGCCGCCGCGCCTTTGCAGGCTGTAGTCGCCGATGGGGGAGAGGCGGCCGAAGCCGGTCTCGGAGACGGTGAGCACCATGCCGCCGGCGCGCAGCACGCTCATGCCGACCACCTCGTCGCCGTCGCGCAGCGTGATCGCCTTCACGCCGCGGGCCGCGCGGCCCATGGCGCGCACGTCGTCCTCGTGGAAGCGGATGGCCATGCCCAGGCGCGTCGCGACGAGCAGCTCGTCGTCGCCGCCGGTCAGGCGCACCCAGGAGAGCTCGTCTCCGTCGTCCAGGTTCACGGCGATCACGCCGCCCTTGCGCGCGGTGTTGAAGTCGGAGAGCTGCGTGCGCTTGATAACGCCTCTGCGCGTCACCATCACGAGGTAGCTTTCCTGGTCGAACTCCCGCACGCGGATCATGGAGGTGACCTTCTCGTCCTGCGCGACGGGCAACAGGTTCGCGATGTTGATGCCCTTCCCGGTGCGCGCGCCCTCCGGGATCTCGTAGCATTTCAGGCGGTAGGCGCGGCCGCGGTTCGTAAAGAACATCACGTAGTCGTGCGTCTCGCTCACGAACATCTCGGAGGCGACGTCCTCCTCGCGGCGCGTCATGCCGCTCACGCCGCGGCCGCCGCGGCGCTGGGTGCGGTAGGCGTCCGGGTTCTGGCGCTTCACGTAGCCGAACGCCGTCATGGTGAGGATGCACGCCTCGTTCGGGATGAGGTCCTCGATGTCCATCTCGCCGCTGACGGCCTGGATCTCCGTGCGGCGCTTGTCGCCGAATTTCTCCTTCACGGCGAGCGCCTCCGTCTTGACGATGGCGAGCACGCGCTCCTCGTGCGCGAGGATGTCCTGGTAATCGGCGATCTTATCCAGCAGGCCGGCCAGCTCCTGCTCCAGCTTGTCGCGCTCGAGGCCGGTCAGGCGGCCGAGCGGCATCTGCACGATGGCCTGCGTCTGCGCGTCGTCCAGGCCGAAGCGCTGCGACAGGCGCCCGCGCGCTTCCGGGATGGACTTCGACGCGCGGATGATGCGCACGACCTCGTCGATATTGTCCACGGCGATCTTGAGGCCCTCCAGAATATGGGCGCGCTCCTGCGCCTTCTTCAGCTCGAAGGCGGTGCGGCGGCGCACGACCTGCTCCTGGAACGCGACGTATTCCTGCAGGATCTGCCTCAGGTTGAGCAGCTTCGGCTCGCCGTTCACGATGGCGAGCAGGATGACGCCGAACGTGGACTGCATCTGCGTGAAGCTGTAAAGGCGGTTGAGCACCACCTGCGGCGAGGCGTCGCGGCGCACGGAGATCACGATGCGCATCCCCTCGCGGTCGGAGTGGTCCTCCACCGCGGTGATGCCCTCGATGCGCTTCTCCTTCACGAGGTCGGCGATGTTGGCGATGAGGCGGGCCTTGTTGACCTCGTAGGGCAGCTCCGTCACGATGATGTGGAAGCGGCCGTTCTTCTCCTCCTCGATCTCGGCGCGGGCGCGCACGATCACGCGGCCGCGGCCCGTGGCGTAGGCGGCGCGGATGCCGCTCCTTCCCATGATGATGCCGCCCGTCGGGAAGTCCGGCCCCTGGATGGACCGCATCAGCTCGTCGAGGCCGGCGTCCGGGTTGTCGATGAGCGTGCAGACGCCGTCGATGACCTCGCCCATGTTATGCGGCGGGATGTTCGTCGCCATGCCGACGGCGATGCCGGTGGAGCCGTTGACGAGCAGGTTCGGGAAATGGCTCGGCAGCACGGTCGGCTCTTTCAGGCGGTCGTCGTAGTTCGGCTGAAAATCGACGGTGTCCCTGTCGATATCCTGCAGCATCTCCACGGCGAGGCGGCTCATGCGGGCCTCGGTGTAACGGTAGGCGGCCGGCGGGTCGCCGTCCACGGAGCCGAAGTTGCCGTGGCCGTCCACAAGCTGGTAGCGCATGGAGAAATCCTGCGCCAGGCGCACGAGCGCGTCGTAGACGGAGGCGTCGCCGTGCGGATGGTATCGCCCGAGCACGGAGCCGACCGTGTCGGCGCACTTGCGGTAGGGCTTGTCGGGCGAAAGGCCGTTTTCGTACATGGTGTAGAGGATGCGGCGGTGGACCGGCTTCAGCCCGTCGCGCACGTCGGGGAGCGCGCGCGACACGATGACGGACATCGAGTACTCGAGGAACGCTTTCTTGACCTCTTTTTCCAGCTCGACGTTTACGATTTTCGAAGTATCTTCCCTCTCGTCCATTTATCGGGCACCCTCCTGAAAAAATTTCTGTTTCATGCGTTCGGCCAGCAGGCTTTCCACCCGGCGGCGCCCCGCGGCGTCCATGGTGCGCTTCGGCACGATGCGCCACTCGTCCGACGCCGTGAAGAGCAGCAGCACGTTTTCGTCGCTGTAAACGGCGTAAAGCATCCCGTAGGGGATGTCCGCCTCATAGCGCTCGGAGCGCAGCGACACGCCCTCCGGGCCGAAGGAGATCCGCTGCGCCGGCGTGCCGAACCGGCCGGAGTCGAACCCCTCGCCCGCCATGTGGCGCACGGCGGCCTCCTGGGCGGGGCGCACGAAAAACGCGATGAAAACGCCCGCCACGGCGAAGAGCGCGCCGATCCACGCGAGCGGCTGGCGCAGCAGGACGCCGACCGCCACCATCGCGCAGCCCGCGCAGAAAAGCAGGAACCCCGAAATGCGGAGCAGCGCGAGCGTTTTGCCCGGGTACATCATCTTCAGGCGGGCGATCGCGCCGTTTTCACAGTCGTCGCGCGTCAGGGCAAAATTGACCGAAACAGGCTCCATTCAGCTCACTCCTTTTCCGGAAAGGCGGTACCAGCGGCCGTCGAATCCATAGCGGAACAGGCCGGAGAGCGCTTTCGCCCGCTCCGGCGGCAGGCCCTCCTTTTTCACCACGAGCAGGTTGCGCTCCCGCCCGCCGACCGCGGCGACGAGGCGGTCGGTCTCCACGCAGAGTGAAAAATCCGTAAAATACTCCGTCATTTTCTCGCACCGGCTCTCCAGCGCAACGCAGTCCGCGCGGACGGCCACTTTCGCGGGAAGCCCCGCGAGCGGGCAGGTCCCGAGCCAGGCCAGCACGCGGCGCGCCCGCGCCTTCGGCTGGCCGAAGAAGAAAACGGCGGCGAGCAGGAGGAGGATCGCGGCCGCCCAGATCGGCAGCGGGCGCAGCTCCGGGTGCCGGCCGCAGGCGGAGACCAGCGAGGCGGAGATCGCCGCGGCCGTCAGGCAGATCGCCGCGCGCACGGACCTTCTGCGCATGGGGTGCGCAAAATACTCCGCGGCTGCCGCCGCCTCGATGAAATCCTCCGCCGTGAGCGTCTGCTCCGTTTCGACGGCCGGCGGATGTTCCTGCTTTGTCATCCCATGATCCCTCCCGTATTTTTCAGCTTCATAAATACAATATGTTTTTGATTCGTTTGATTTCAATCCACGCTCCCGCCTAACCAGGCGAAAGGTTGCGGGTTGCAGCTTTCGGACCGCGAAAGCTGCGCAAAGCCTGTAACGCAGATAACCCCTTTTCAAGCGTGCCCGGGGCGACGGGATCGCTTGGAAATCGTTTCGACTTCCGTCGTGCCCGCCGTAGGCGCGTAAGGCGTTGTACGCCCGTTCCCCCTGCACCCCCGGGACTCCCCAGCATCCTCTCTGCGACCGAACGGCTTTCCGGTTTTCATGGACGAAAACAGCTTTAGCCAAGGTTTTCGCCGTTCCCCACGCCGGGGCGGCGCGCCGCTAAACGTCGAGGTTTTCGGCAAATTTGGCGTTCTGCTCGATGAATTCGCGCCGCGGCTCGACTTTGTCGCCCATCAGGATGGTGAACGCCTCGTCGGCGGCGGCGGCGTCCTCCACCTCCACGCGCAGCATCATGCGCCGCATCGGGTCCATGGTCGTTTCCCAGAGCTGGTCCGGGTCCATCTCACCGAGGCCCTTGTACCGCTGGATTTCGTACCCGTTCTGCATC
>ENA-UOOK01001792-UOOK01001792.1-fermentation-metagenome-genome-assembly--contig:-NODE-1792-length-27875-cov-8.505715_pt1 | contig 27875 bp, 25 predicted proteins | sample MGYA00245777_ERZ724023 | MGnify/ENA primary metagenome ERZ724023 (study PRJEB28704, sample SAMN03018312) | fermentation metagenome | biome: anthropogenic terrestrial biome; feature: soil; material... | reverse complement strand
GAAATGCAACCGGTGTGCTTGCAGGATGTTTTGTCTCAGGTAAATGCGGTGCAGGATGGTCATTACCGCATCCACTCCGTAAACCATCAGGAAGCCAATCCATATCAGGTTCTCCGTTTTAATCATCAGCAACAGTAACAGGGTAACCACCCAGAATGCCACACTCACGCTCCCCACGTCTCCGGCAAAGCACCGGGCTCTATTCCTGAAATTAAAGAAGAGGAACACGGCGGATGCAATCATTGGGTACCAGATCAGGTCAGGATGTACAAAGTTACCGTACGACAGGTTTACATATTGGAGAGATGCCAGCACCGCGATACTGTATAGTCCCGTGATGCCGTTGATGCCATCCATAAAGTTGTAGGCATTCACAATACCGATGAAGACGATGTATCCTAAAGCGATTGCCCACCAGGGATACATCCCGAATGCACCGGCGAGGATAAAAGCGCAAGTCATCGCCACCAGGTGGGCCAGGAGTCGTACTTTCTGCCCGAGGCCTTTCACATCGTCCCAAAGGCTTATGCCTGCCATCAATGTGATTCCTGCCAGGAACCAACCTGTCGTTTCAGAGGAATTGAACAACATGTATAGTAGGGCCGCAACCCACCAGATAATGCCGCCTCCCCGTATGGTAATGTAATTGTGCGAACTCCGTTCGTTCGGTTTGTCGATGATGTTGTATTTGTTTGCGATACGAAAGTAAAAAAGTTCTGCTAAAAACAGAATTACCGTGACAAGTAGATATAACATATTTAACTCTCTATTCGATTTTGAAATTATTCAATACATTTAATGGTTGCCAATTTAGTTCCCTTTTTGCTTTTTCATTGGAGAATGTTAGTGATTCCGTAATTTTAGATAATTTCAAAGAATTTATGGGAGCTTTCTGTCCCAACAGATCTCCCACCAAAGCCATGGGTTTTGCCAGCCAATATGGAATAGATTGAGAAAGCTTTTTCCCCGATTGTTGGGCAATCAATACTTCCAGTTCTCTGAAAGTAGGTTGTGAGTCATCGCATACGTTGTAAACGCCACCTTTCTCTATTAAAGCTGGAAGGAGACGGGCAATATCGTGAACCATCAGTACGCTCTTTCTTGCTTTACCTCCGGCAATGGATAGGTATCTGCCGGTTTTAATCCCTTTTATCATTGCTCCCAGATTTCCCTGAGGATTTGGTCCTGCAATTAAGGAAGGCCTAATAATACTCAGTACTACGTTATTTTTGCTGCACCATTCAGTAAGGAACTGTTCTGCCTGTATTTTACTCAACGCATAAGGGGTATCGCCATTCAGTGGATACTCTTCCGTTATGTTTTCACCGGTTTCCAAGCCATAAACCGCTACTGTACTGACAAAAATAAATGCTTTTGGTAAATGTGCCTTCTCCAAAGCCTTACACAGATTTTTAGTACCCTCGTAATTCACATCAAAAAACAACTTTTTCTCCTCCTCCGTTTTCGGTACTATATGCGCTTTACCCGCAGCATGTAAAATAACTTCAAACGGCTCGTTAAATTCAGGAATATTGTTGGCTATATTTACGTTGTAAGTATCCTCATCGGTAAGCCCCAATGTTTTTACATCGAAACTCTCTTTCAACAAAGGTTTCAAATTTACACCCAAAAATCCGGAAGCTCCTGTAAATAATAATTTGTTCATTTTTTTAGAAATTGAAGTAACTTTGGTAATAGCCGATAAATAGGATACAATACAGGAGGTTTAAATCCATTGGCCCTGAAAGCTTCCATACACTCAAAATTTTGTTTTCTTACATTTTCCCAGTTTTTGCTGGTTGCACCTCCTAACCTCATTCTTATCGTTGTGATAGGGAGGTGTTTTGTTTTTATGTTGTGTTTTTCAAAAAAACGAAGCATTAGCTCAAAATCGGCAGCTAAAGGAAAATTTAAATTAAATAATCCGTATTTATCATATACATCTTTGCGTAAATACAAGGTGGGATGCGGAGGATGCCATCCTTTAAAAAAACTTTTCTTTTTAAAGGGTCCTGAAATCCAATGCCTGACAATTTTTGAAGGGTCATTCTGCTGAACATAGTAAAGATTTGTGTAAACAGCTTCCAATTCAGAATCCTCTAGAAATTCATTTGCAATTTTGGCAATTACATCCTTATCTGCAAAAAAATCATCCGAATTAAGAATGCCGATAACATCACCCGTTGCTGCTTGTATGCCTTTATTCATGGCATCGTAGATACCTTTGTCTGGTTCAGATACAATAGTTGTCACCCTGTTTGGTATACTATTAATAATTTCAAGAGTATTATCCTTAGAAGCACCATCTATGATGATATGTTCAATATCATCATACGTTTGATTGAATACTGATCTAACACAATCTTCAATATGTGATTCACTATTATATGTTGCAGTTATAATACTAATTTTCATTTCCTAAACTATACCCCCCCCCTCTTACTCAGACAATTTCTTTACTAATTTAATCCCAAATATGATTGCAGTCTAAGATTTGGGGGTAATTATAGAAATATTCTTCACCCTCTATTTCAATACGATATTGATTTCCTATAAAGATAAAGTCTGTACCAAATTCAACAAGAAATGAACGAATATTTTGTATTAAAGCTTGCTCCAATTCAGCTTCAGAGTGTTCTTTACCCAAATTGAGAAAATCAAATGAGTAATCATTTTTGACTGCTAAGATGGCTTGATTCTCAATGGCATCAGGCAACGTAGAGTCAAAATTATTTTGACTCATCAGATATTTCTCATAGTTCTTAGCCTCAATTTTGTTAGTCAATAGGTCTTTTGTCCATCCAAACTTTTTAGTTGCATGTATGTAAAATATACGTTCTTGTTCATTTTTACATTTAGTCATTATCACTATATGCTTGCTCCAACTAATTTCTGCAACTAATGGTTGCAGAAATTCATTCCCCTGATACTCAGTATAGAATTGCTGCATATACCAAATGTTTCGAGAACCAAAACCTTGGATTCCTGGAAACTCATTTTGTAAATCTTTCGATAACGTTTCTACGACAGCCTTGCCCCATCCAAACTGTTGTTGCTTATCTGTAATTTTCTTTCCAATATCCCAATAGAGAGCAATCATTGCTTTGTTTACAGTTTTCATTGCTTCATATTGAGCTGAACGGATGCGTTCCTTAATTTCTACAAGAAATTGACTATAATCGTTTTGCTGGATTTCACTCATATTTGTTTATTTCACCCCAAAAGTATGCCATTTTAATTAATTCTCACACAATTTCTTTACTAATTCAACTCTGATTATCATTATTGTCTATGATTTGGGGATAATTATAATCAATCTGTAGGTTTACTTTAACTATATTTTATCTCCAATTTAACAATTTAACTCTCATGTCTCTATCTATAACTTTTTCATTTTTTCAAGCCCTACACTTTATTTCTTTTTTCAATAGTGGTATTATATAGATCTATTATGTGTGGATCTAATATTGCCTTTTTTTTCCACTCATTATCACCATAAACCCCAGCCTGAGTATAATCAAAAGGGATGAATTTTATTTTGTCAATATTTGAATGATTTTTAAATCTAAAATTGAAATTGGCAGGATCTTGAAATAAAGGATCAGCAACAACAGAGTGTTCATCTTTACCTGTTTTATTCTTCCACTCATCAAAATTCATATTATAGAACTTTATATTCTTCGAACGAGCATCCCAATAAAGATTATTATCAGCTTGAAAATGGACATTTCTCCATCCGGGTCTATTAGACAATACACCATCTGTAAAATAAACTATGTTATTTGTAAAGTTAAAGGAGTTGTGTTTCTCAACTCTTGTTGCTTCTAATTGACTTAGGTATTGATTGGCAAATATATTGTTTTTAATTATATTTTCTTTACCATAGTGGAAATGGAATCCAGCGGCTTTACAGTTATATACCAGATTATTAGTTACCAAGATATATGAAGAACCTTCATCTAAATAGATACCCCATCCAAAGTCATTATAAGAATAAACATCATGGATAACATTATTTCTCACTTCTGTTCCTTCTGACAAACCCAGAGTGTAAATTCCTCCAAAATCATTCAATTCTGCCCAACCCAGATGGTGAATATGATTATTTATAATCTTATTATTTACAGCCTGACTATTTTTATAACCCCATGACCAGCCAACAGAAATCCCTGTATAGCGAAAAGCGCCAATATCATTATGAGACACAATATTGTTTCCTGAATGCATAATTAGTACACCTACACCGGTAGGTATTTCTAATCCTCCGTTATGGATGATATTATTATCGATTGTAATATTATTAGTGGAATTGATTTGATTTGACGATGGCTGATAGTCGCCAATTTTAATACCCCCAATACCTAAGTTGTGTATATAACTATGGGAGACTTTATTATTCTTACAACCTGTACGAAACCAAATAGCACTGTTACTTATATTAGCAATTTCGCAATTTTCGAAAGAAACATTTTCGGCAAAACTTAAATTAACAGCACATTCTACATGCCAACCGGCTTGTTGCATAATTTCTCCATTCCGCGGTACTGAATATTTTGTATGCTGAAAAGAGATATTACGAAATGAGATATTCTTCACCTTTTTTGTAGAAGAACCTTTAATATTTAGTAGTTCATTCAAAATAGGGATTTCGACTACGCTTGTATTAATATTTTCTCCTTTTGATGGAACATAATAAAGAATGCCACTATTATCCAAATACCATTCATTCGGGGCATTTAAAAAATGTCTGGAATTTTCAAAGTAAAATCGGGATGAAGTGTCGAAAGCGATGATAGGATCAATTTGAGGAGTGGTAATTGAAAATGTGCGATTATTGACTGAAATATTATTAATATATCCCCTTGTCCTTAGCCACTTATGATTGAATGAAACGATAATTTTATCGTAATCATTGGTGATAGCTTTTAACGAAATAGACCTGGCGTCCTCAGAGGAAAGCTCTATAGTCTGATTAAAAAGACTCTGATTACTATTGTTCTTTGTTTGTTTGGTACTTATGGGATTGAATAATTCACCAACATTGGGAGTTCTAGCTCGGACTGCTCTTTTATCATTGACAAATATCTGATGAATGGTGAGTTTCTTTTCTTTTAAAATTTCAGATAGATCTATTTTCCATAAATCATTAGATACTTTTTCAAATTTAGGCATAGGAATACTACCTTTGAATATAGGAAAATTTCTCGTTTCCCCTCTGATAATTAAGGTTTTTGAGCTATTCCAGTCTTTTTCCGTTATAATAATTGGTTTATTGATATAATAAACACCCTCTTTTACAATTATTTCTATGCTGTCAGAATTAGTATTAAGCCGGGATGCCTTTTGAATTGCGGCTTCAAGAGTCTTTAAAGGATTTGTGCGATTCCCTGAAAAAGTATCATTTCCGTTTGGAGCAATGTATATTTGTCCATTTACTGAGCTTGAAAGTAACAAGGACAATATAAAAACTAAATAATAAATGTTATTTTTTCTCATATAGGTTGTGATTTTATAATCGTTAAGGTCACTTGTTTTTTAATTCATTTTTTCTCTTAATCAACATTTTTAAAAGACTAATGCGATATTTAATTTTAAACATCAATGTGTATTTACTTTTCTCACTTCCAAAACTGGCATTATTCCCATGTCTTCGGTATAAAACCAATGGTTCATTCAGGAAAAATGGGTGACCAAAGAGTTCCGCACATAGTCCGAGCCAGATGTCATGCATTGCTATTTGTGGAGGAAAAGGCAATGCATTGTCGAGGACTTCTTTCCTAAATGCCATACAACAGCCCAGATATCTGTTTTTTACGAAGTTTTTCCAAAATCCGGTACTTGAATGCATTTTTTTAAAAAAGGAGTCTTCAATGATATTCAAATCTCCATCGACTATCTTACAATCAGAAACAACTAAATCATATTGTTTAAGAAATGGTAAAACTGATTCTACTTTATTAGGTTGCCAAATATCATCCTGATCACATAAGAAAATAAAATCACCTGTAGCATTTTTTATTGCATTTTCAAAATTCGAAACTGGAGATTTAAATTTTTGATCCTTAATCAATTTAATCCTATTATCATTGATGGATTTAACAACTGAAATTGTATCGTCCGTTGATGAATCATCTGATATTATCAACTCATCACTTTCTCCTAATTGCGGGAGTATTGAATCAATTTGTTGTCTGATATATTTTTCTCCGTTATAGGAGGCCATGCAAACTGAAATTTTCATTTGTTTTTGAGTCTATCTGTAATAAACTTTGTTGTTTTATATTTATAAGTAATCTTAAGAAGGTGTGGTAAATCAACAAAGAAAAATAGAGCCAGTTTATTTTTATTTTTCTTGTAGACATTTAAGTCCCTCAAAAATATCTTATATCGTACTAGTGCATTATTTAACTCATTTGTTTCTCCTGAAAAGTTTTGAAGTAATTCTACATCCAATATTTCTATTTGATCAATCTCTTTTCTTACCTTATCAAAGAAATCATGATCGCAGAAATCAAGAAAGAGATTTTCGTTATATCCACCTAACTGTTTAAAGAAGTCGCAATTAATAAGTAATCCAGAGTTAATAGCACTATGATCCCTCAAATTTAAATATCTTGTTACTTGAGGAATTTTATAATGTCTAAAATTACGATAAACAGATGGTGAGAATATTTCTCCAGTATTTAATTTAACCAAAGGAATAAATATGGGAGTATGAAAGGTCTCTTTAACTTTATTAGAATAAACTTGATAAAAGTCTTCAGGAAGTAAGGTGTCTTGATCAAGAAAAACTATCCATTCAAAACCTTTATTAGTTGCTACATTGTGTAAAAAATTATATGCATGTGATATTCCTCTATTCTCGTTAAAAGAGAAGTATGTCACATCAACATTATTTTCTTCTAACAAAGGAGTGAATTTATTTGGACTAATGGTATTATCAAAAACTAAAATATGAATCTTTTCATTTTTATTACTTTGATGATAGGATGATAGAAGTGATTTGAAAGTCACGCTATCCCAATATTTTTCATTGTAAACAACGATAGAGAAAATGAGAGTATTTTCCATTCTAATTTTAATAGAATTTATCTGGAGGTTTTTATATTTTTAATCCTGATTTATGACTTAACTTATAGATGATTACGTATGAAATAAGGATCATAGTTAAACCAATTGGATTATTCATATAAGGGTTAGTTAAAGATTGTAGGTAAATAAATATGCAGCTTAGAAGAAAGGGCAAAGCTAGATGTTTATTATATTTATTCTTCATCTTTGTATATCTTATTATCATTACAGCTAATAATCCAATCCAAAAAACTATGCCTAAAATTCCCTGTTTATGAAATATCTCAAGATAAGATATTTCCATATGCATTGGTCGTATAGGTACTCCAATACCAAAGCCATGCCCTGTAAAAATACTAATACCTGATATTTTACTTAAAACCTGATCTATTTGTGTAAACCTTATATTATTAGATTCATCCCTATTACCCATTAATTGTGTAATAATAGGAATCGCATAAACGGCAGTGACAAGCATACCCGCTGATAATGATATTTTTGACCATTTATTATTATTAATAAATAAGATATATAATAATGCTACACTAAAAGACATAATTATAAAACCTCGAGTCAATGTTAGGCATAATGTTATAAAAAAAAATAGACTGATGAGTTTATTTTTTATATTTGGTTCAACTAAATAAAAGAGAAACCCGATTCCAAGATATAAAAACCCTTTATAAAAGAACATATTTGTAGTTCTAAACATAAAATCCCCACTATCAGCCAATTGATAAAAAGACGTAAAATTAATTATGTTGAACGTTAGTAAGATTACCAGTATAATATATGAAGTTGCAAGGAACAATGCACTATATTTAATTATTGTAATGGTTTTTTTTATATCAGATATACTATTAATAGAAATGTAGAAAAAATTAAATAGAAAAAAGAAAAGTAAAGGTTTTAGGTCTTCGAAAATTAATCCAAGATCTGCATCATTCAAGATTCCAACTATTGTACCTAAAGCCAGCAAGAAAAGAAAAGCTATCTGTATGTTTATAATTTCAGTATTTGTGCCTTTATATTTTATGTTATAAAACAAGCTAAAAACAACACAAACTCCAAACAATACCATACGAAGAGTGATAGGGCCAATCTCAAAGATTCGTCCACTACCTCCAATTATTAATTCTATAAGAACTATATAATATAAGACCCTAATGACCGATACTAATTTTAATTTCATGTATAGAGTTTGCTGAATTATTCATTTTCTATCTTTAATGCCACAGTACTAATTGCGTAGAATCTTATTATAATTATAGAATTCAATTTTTAAAGGCACCGTTTCGTTTAAAATCTCATCAATCGTAAAGGTTTCAAAATAATCTTCCCAATTTTGAATTCCTTAGATTGATATATTTGCGCATATTCAAAAGTGTCTCTTGGGTCCACAAAATGCAAACTATATAGTTCTTTATGATTTTCCCACAATTTAAATCTTAATCGCTTCTCTTTTTCATAATCAATATTTCTGTTTCTTGATGATCTCAATAGTCTATAATAAAATACAGCATCTTCTGCGCATTTAATTTGTCCACCATCTTTAATCATTCTTATCCAAAAATCCCAATCTTCGAAGCCTTCACGCATACTATTACTGAATCCTCCAACTCTATCAAAATCACTTTTTCTAAACAGAGAAGTAATGACAAGCTGATTCTGTGCAAGTAATATTTCTAAACTATAAGACTTAGGTACTAACTTGCCTTTTCTTCGACCAAAAAAGTAAACAGTGCTAGTTGCTACTTTTATATCATAATTTTGTTCTAATAACTTAACAGTTTCATCTAAAAAATTTGGAGAAATAAGATCATCTGCATCCAAACATAAAATATACTTCCCATTTGAGGCCATTATTGCATTATTTCTTGCACTGCAAACACCAGCGTTCTCTTGAGAAATTAGCGTTATTCTTTTATCCTTTAAACATAATTCATTGGCAATCTGATCAGTGTTGTCAGTAGAACCATCGTTTATTATTATGCATTCCCAATTTTGATAAATTTGGTTTAATACACTTTTAATAGTCTCAGTCAAATATTTTGCCTGATTATAACATGGAACAATTATTGAAACAAGAGTGGAATTCATAAACCTATTTAAGATGACTTATTAAGAAATCCAATGATTTTTGTTTTTCCTGAAATAAGATTTTATTTATATGTTCCCAATCTATTTCATTAAAGCAGTCGAAATTAATATCATCTGTTGAAAAAACAAGTCTTTTTTCAAGATTAAATAATTTTAGTAATGATGTAAAACGAGTTAAACCCCTGTTTTTGTTCGCAATAGCAAAAAACGGTTTATTGAAAATAATCGAAAATATAGTACCATGAAAAGAATCTGTGACAACAAATTCTGCATCCATAAACCCTCTAATCCATTCTTCAACTGGAGGGAAAATACAGTCTTGAATGTTTTTTTTGCTTGGGTCAGAGAACTGATTATTAGGCATTACTGAAAAATCACTTAAATCATATTTTTGAGCTGTTTTTTTTATAATCGCATCCTTTTTATCACTCTCATCAAGTATATACGTAAAAAGATTTCCGGGACTCATTTTGACATCCTGTTTCTTAACAAGTGATTTATATATTTCCTTATCCAATAATAAGGTCGGATCCAATAAATGAGAAGCATCAACGTTGAAATATTTCTTACATAAATCAATAGCAGAATCTTCTCTTACCGATACAGCATCAAACAACTTAATTAACTTCTCTAAATATTGAGTCTGTTTCTGTGTAAATTCCCAATCATTTACACCAAATGAAGCAGCATAAGCTAACTTTTTGACTGTATTGTTATTCTTAAGGAAATCAAGGAAGTATGTAGATAGCTGAGGAGAATATTTTGGCCTCCATACTTGATCACTACCAATAATATATGAGTCAAAGCCATATTCATTAAGCAACCATTCAGTAACTTTCTGCTTAATTATTTTAGTCGTTTTTATATTTCTTGTAACAAACTGTTGAGTGTTTTCTGAAATTATTTCAGATTCTTTTAGTGTAGGATAAGATCTAATTAAGATCTTGTGTCTCAAAAGCTTTAGTAAAGATCTTTTCAATATTGAAGCAGATTTTCGAAATAAACTTATATTCTTGTACTTTACATTTATTGTTAACACCTCATGTCCTAGTTCAGTCAATACAGTTTGAAGTGCATAGTTTTGCAAAAGTCCTCCGTAATTATTCTGTAATGGTTGTGTTAGTATACCTATTTTCATTATGTGTTAATTATGGATAAACAAATTTTCATCTGAAGATTTTCTTAATGAAAGAGTAGTATTGAATTCATTAGTAGGTACTCCAACTGCAATTAGTGAAATAATTTGCTCACTATTTTTTAAATTCAACAAATCTGTCATTTTTATATCAGCTTGATACGGCATGCCCCAATGAGCAGGGCAAGCACCTATACCATAAAAATGTAAAGCATATAGGAGATTCATTAAATATATGCCTCCATCAATATAAAGTTGATACCTTTCTCCTACGGAATAAAAAAAATTTCTATCACTGGTTAGAACAATTAATTGTGATAAATTTGCAGAATAACCCTTTAAGCCACCTTGAATTTCTAATATCTTATCTATCAATGATTTGTTTTCTACTAAATGTACATTTACAGGCTGGCGATTACATACGCTCGGAGCATGATTTGCAAGATTAATTACTTTATGTAATAAATGAATGTCTATTTTTTCTCCGGTAAAATTTCTTACACTTGCTCTTGAGGTGGAAAATATTTTAAAATCTGAGTTTTTATATTGAAAGTAAAGTTCTTTTGTATAGCTTTTTATAGGTTCAACTTCCAATATTAACAGATGTTTATATATGTCATAATCTTCCTTTACGAAATAATCGGAAATATCTACTGATATTTTTGAATGATAGTCATAATACTTGCATAAACTTAGTAAAGCAGATTGTATTTGGACCCTGTTACAATTTTTATCTAACTCGATTTCTTTTAATAATATTATTAAATCTTCTACTCGCTTTTTTGCAAAACGAGGTCTAGGTGGTTTGTGTAAAAAACCTTTTTCAATTGAATGATATCTTAGCGTGATTTCTGATTCATTTTTATTAAATGTATCTAGTTTGAATATTGAAGAATGTCTTTTAAATTGAATGTAATCATTCAAATAATTCCTTTGTAAAATTATTATGTTATATATCTTATTGCCAATTATTACTTTTATTAAATCTTTCAATCTTTGTATCATTTCCAGTACATTAAATATTATTTCGTTTAAAACCTTACATCTCTTATCAAATGTATTTTAATTAGTACACGTTCAATAAAATTAAAAGTATTAAATAAAAAAGGAAAAGTCATGTATGTTTTCAGAAAAATTGCCAGACCTATGTATCTGTTTTGCTTATAAGAATTCAAAATCTCTTTGCAATATTCAGAATCTTTAGCTTTAAGGGCATTTATCTCTGCTTCTCTATATGATCTTATATCAACTTTTCTCTTTAATTCTACAGGACAATTAAAATAATCAAGATAAAATCGGCGTATTGAATGCCGATATTTATCTATAAATAATTTTTTCTGAATATTATTTGTATTTGATGCACTTTCTTCTCTTTTTCTGTAAACAGCAGTTATATCTGGTAATATTTTCACCTTCTTTTTATTTGACATATACATCCACATTGGATAATCTCCTGAATACCAGTTTTTTTGATGAGGTTTAATTTCACTCAAATACACTTTTAACAAATCAGTCCTAAAACATGAAGTTAAAGTAGTAATTCTATTGGCGATAACAAAATCTACAAATGAATAATCAGCCTCTTTTAATTTATGATCTTTGAAAATCTTCTTTTTTTCGATATATATTTTATTTGATGTACCAACCAGCCCATAATCTTCATTTCCTTCCAGGAAATTCACCTGTTTCTGCAGTTTCAATGGATCAATCCAATAATCATCACCTTCACATATAGCTTCAAACTTACCAATTCTCCATGACATAAATGTTTCTCTTCGTGAATGTTTATCTGGTTTTGAATAACTATTTTCTTTTTGATAATATGCTTTTATTAAAGATGGAAATTTTTGTTCATATTCCTTCACAATTTCAACTGTATTATCAGTTGAAGCATCTTCATGTATAAGAACTTGAACTGGAAATGTAGTTTTTTGCATAAGTATACCTTCAATACACTCTCTTATATAATCCTCATGCATAAACGTCATTGTGCGCGTATGAACCAAGGGTTTAGTACCTTCAGGCCAAACTTGCTCAGTTATAGGAATCGGTTCTGGCAGCGGCTCATATTTATATTCTTTATCCATATAATTAAAATAATTCTACACTTGCTTTTCTTGGTTCGATACTACAGCATGGTCTCATACTCACTATTCTTACTCCACTGGCTCTTTGAGGACCTACCCTAATAAATGTTCCTAGAGCTGTAGTATTACCACCCAACCCCAGCGGACCTATATTACTTTTATTTAATCTGTCTGTAATTTCTTTTTCTACATCACTTTGTATGTTATGATTTCCAGAGACCATTGCCTCCAACATTAGTGATGTTGCTTCAAAGTGCGATCTGCCAATACCTATAGCTACAGTTACAGGCGAACAACCAAGTTTTCCTGATGCTTCTACAGCCCATTCAATAATCTCATCTGTTACTACCGATACATTGTGCTTATGAAATACTCTAAAAGTTTTACCTCTTATTTCCGGTCCACCCCCATGCATCAAAATATGCAATCTAATAGTATTTTCTTCTATAGGCTTTAGTAATATTGGAGCTGATAACAATGCACCCGGGTCTACATCCAGACCGCCAGACTGATCTACCCGTTGCCAGTCACTACCTTTAATTGCCATTGGTCGACCTGGTAAAGCACGAAGTCCCTCTACAATACCCACTTTAATAGAAGCTAAAAGTTCACCAGATATATTTTGATTGGGACCAACCTCGAGATAAAGGTGTGGTATACCACTATCATCACAAAGTGGACTCCTGTTTTTTTCTGCTGTTAGTGCATTCTGCAATGTTGTTTCTAATACCCATTTAGCACTTGGAACAGTTTCTTTCTCAATTGCTCTACGATAAACGTCTTTTTTATCCTCGCTGAAGGTTGAAGCAGCAGTTATTAATGTTTGCTTCACTTTTTCAATAATTTCTTTATTTTCCATTATAAATACTTTTGCCATGTGCTGCAGCAATAATTGCCGGATATTCTTTTACTTCCAATAGGTGAAAAGCTTCCATACCCAATTCTGGATATGCGATAATTTTATGTGATATTGTTTTACTATTAAGTAATGCTGTAACCGGAGGTATTACTGCATAAACAGAATTATAATTATGTAAAGCATTAATAGTATTATTTCCAATTTCACCCTTACCTAAATGTAGTTTAACGCCTGCTTTCGATAGTATTGGAATAGAGCTTTCAATTTCATATTTATTACTTGAAGTTGGACCAACTCCAGCAGGACTTACCGCAGTATGAAATATAACTGCTCCATCTAAATTGATTCCATATTCTTCTAACCTCCCTTCTTCAATTAGAGATACGATTTTAGGGAGAACTGCATCACGACCAGTATAAATATATCCTGATATTGAAATCATATCACCAATTCTTAATTGTGTAATAATATTGAAATTAATCGGGGTTATAATTGTATTCATCGAAAAATGATTTATAAATATTTTTAATCATAATTGAATTACCATTAATATCTAGAACATCTACTGTTTTAATTGATTTATTCAGTTTGTTTATTATATCTTTTCTATCAGTAGACTTGAGTGTAAAAACACCAACTCTATTATTACTACTCATTTCTGAACCAACTAATGTATCCTTTTTTTTATAAACATTGACGTACTCAATTAATTTATTATTAATAAGCTCATTCACCCCAACTATAGTATTAAATACAGCAGGTTTTGTATAGATGTAATTATCAAAATAAATATAATTTGGAATTGAAAAATCAATATTTTGTGGTATTAATAAAAAAGAATTTATTGAAGCATCAATTATATCAAAGTTTGTTAGTTCCCTGATAATTCGATAATTCTCGCCACCACCAATTCTAGGTGCAAATTCAATAACACTAATACAATCATCCTTTAATATCGCTTGTATCATAAGTGGTGTATTATCTAAACCAAATATGCTGGCAATTTTATTTGCAATTTCCTTGATTGATTTAAGATTATCATCTGTTAGCTCTGCAGGCCAAAATGAACCATAGATTTGCTGCGTACTTATATTATCATCTAATATTTTAATTCGCTCTCTTGTCATTATTATCTTGGCATCTCCATTTTTAATATAACAATCTACTCCAATTTCTTTTCCGTCTAAATATTCTTCTATAATAATTTTTTTATTTCGGCTAATAGCAAAAGCATGTTTTGCATATTCATTTAATTCTATACTATTATCTGCTTTCCTTACTCCTTTTGAGCTATTGCTGTCTGAAGGTTTTACAATAAGTGGATATTTTAAATTAATATTATACAACATGGTCAGATTATCTACCTCCACATAATTTGATGTTGGTATTCCTCCCTCCACCATATGTTTTTTCATAGAAACTTTATTGCTAATTATTCTAGCAATTTTATAACTATAAGGATGTGGAAGATTTAGTTTTTCTGCTACATAACAAGCTGTAACATTTGCTTGATCAACACATGAACTAATAATTAATTCTGTGTTTCTTTTTTTTGCAATCTGTAAAACCAAATCTTTGTTTAATGTACTTTCAATAATATGTTCGTCAGCATATTCTTTAGCGGTAGGATTATCTAAATAATCAATAAGGATAGTATAATAACATCTCTTTTTTAGATTGTTGATAAGTTCAATATGCGGAAAAGTGCCACCTAAAATAATTGCAACAGGTTTATTTGTTTTATTTTCCATTTCTTACTATTACAAATTAATGTCTCCTTTAATGATAAGATTTTCCATCACTTCATTTTTTGATTCAATAAGATCAAACTTTAAAACAGGCATATCTGATCTAATTCCTTTACGAATAATTATTTCAATAAATTTAGGGCCATCACTGTTTTCAAGAGCTTTTATAGTATCACATATTTCATCTGCTGTTTTTATTGATCTGTCAACCGTATTATAGCCAGAATATTTTGCTATTTCTGTTAAATTGGCTTCAAGTCCTGCAGATTTTTGACCACCCACTGATTCATGAACACCATTATTCAATATAATATGAAAAAAATTATTTGGTTTTAATAAACCTGTAGTAGTAAATGCCCCTAAATGCATTAAAGCAGAAGAATCACCTTCTAAACATACTACCTGACGCTTTGTTGCTTGAGCAATTCCTAAAGCAATAGATGATGTATGTCCCATTGCACCAACATTTAGAAAATCAGTATTATGATTTTCATTTCTTTGATTTCTCAACTCATATAACTCTCGTGTTGCTCTACCGGTAGAAGCAATTACAATTGAATCCCTAGGAATTGAATTTAGAACTTCGTTTATTGCTTCTTCACGACTTAACAAACTTCCGATTTCATTCTTAAAACCTGCTTTTTCTCCGTTTTCAAATACTCCTTTTGTTGCAATTATGGCAACTGCGCTATTTGTTTTTTTAGTTTTTTCTAAAGCCCATGTAATTGATTCTAATGCAGTATCAGTATTATCAGACAATACCCTATATGGGACATCCATATTTTCCAATAAACTTAACGTAATCTCGCCTTGTTTTTTATGTTGAGGATGGTCGTTTTTGTTTGGTTCACCTCTCCATCCAATTAGTAATATTAGGGGTATGTTATATACATATTTATGAGTTAATGACAATAAAGGATTAACAATATTACCAATACCAGAATTTTGCATATAAACTAATGGTATTGTTCCTGTTGCAAGATGATATCCTACAGCTAATCCTACTGCATTTCCTTCATTTGCTGCAATAACATGTTTCCCATTTGACCATGTTTTCTCAATGTGAATGCAGAAATCATTTAATAAAGTATCGGGTACTCCCGTTATAAATTCAACCCCACTATCACAAAGTTTATTAGAAAATAATTCTATATCTATCATACTGTTTTATAGTAATTCAAATAACTCGTTAATATTGTTCTCTATATCGAATACTGTAGATATTACTTTTCCACTGTCAATTTCTTTTATTTTATTAAAATGAACTAATAGTGAAAATTTATTCATAAGTTCATCATCAGAAAGTGGAGTTTCTGGTTCTCCCTTTGGAGATAATACTTTCTCTCTAATAATATCTCCACAATGAGTTTTTATAACTATTTCAGCAGGACTATATATTGGAAAAAGCTTTGTAAATTCGTCACTAGAATATACCTTAACTTTTTTTGTTAGCGATGATATTTTTTTGTTGTAAATATAATCATCTGTAAATTGATTTATACCTGCATTATTTGTAGTAAGAGCAATTGCAACACTATAAGGAATACTCATCTTTGCAGAGGATATATTCTCTATCAATACATGGTCATGATATTTTACTGCTAGTTCGTATGTTGAAACCTCTATTGATTCTATTTTTTCTAAATCTAATTTATGTTTTTTATTAATATTTAATGCTGCATCAATACCTGGATGACAATACCTGCAAGCAGCATAGGGTTTAACATAAACTCTTTCAATAGCTAACTTCTGATTGTATTGAATGTTTAAAAATGACAAGTTAATTTCATCTGAAAGCATTTCGAAAAATCCTCTTTTGCCTGATAAGACATCCTCTGGCCCCATGAAGCCCGCTCTTGCCATCGCTGCAGAGTTAATAGATATTTGAGCAGCTTGAGCAACATTGTAAGGTTTTAACTGTGAATTATCTTCTAATACTTTAAGTGTACCAAAAGCTGATACAGCTGCAATTGAGAAAGCATTTTTCATTTCATCGATTGTGAAATTCAGCATAGAAGCAATCGCAACTGCTCCTCCGATGGCACCGCATGTTGCAGTTGCATGATATCCCTTTAGTTTATGAGATGGTTGGATAGCGTCAGCAAGGCTAGTAGTTACTTCATAACCTACAATAATACCTTTAATTAAATCATCTCCTTTAACTCTCTCTTTTTGCGCATATGGGATTAAAGCTGATAAAACCGGAGAACCTGGATGTACTATTCCAGATATTACACCATCATCCAATTCTGCAACATGTGCATTTAGTCCGTTGATGAAGCCTGCTCTTTCTATACTTGTATTTAGATTGCTCCCTATCACTTTAATGTTTCCTGTGATTGTGCCCATAGCATCTATATATAGTTTTGTTTTATTATTTAAAATTTGTGCTCCTGCTATAGTGGCACCTAGATAATCTAACAAACACCTTTTAGCTTGATGTTTATTCGATTGAGTAAATTGTTTCTTACTAAAATCGATAATACTATTAATAAACGTATCGGTGAGATTACTCATTATAATTAGTTTAAAAAAATTCAAAATATTCCGGACTTTCACTTTTTGCTTCTTGCCAAGCATTTTCAAGAGCTTCAATAATTGGTTCTGGCAAAGACTCCTGTTCTATAGATATAAGGTTTTGCTCTAATTGATTTATAGAAGATGCACCCAGAATGATACCATCGCTTCTTTTGCTATCTAATAAACTATGATTTGCAAGCCATCTAAATGCTGCCTCTACCGGTTTAATATTATATCCAATGCATTCAGAAATCACAATATTTACAGCATCAAAATATGATTTTTTCCAATATCTATTCCGATAGCTTTTAAGTCTGGCAAACCTTCCTTGTTGTGGTTCACCCTCAAAACTTAAGTGCTTACCAGTTAACATCCCTCCTGCTAGCGGATTATATGCATAAAATCTCATATTTAAATATTGCAAAGTGGGAAAAAGCTCTGACTCTACATTTCTGCTTAGAGCATTATATCTGCCCTGATAAACTGTTGGACATACCCATCCATTATTATTACATTTGTGCCAGACATCTACAACTTTCCAAGAGGGAAAATTACTCAATCCAAACTCTTTTATTTTACCACTCTCATATAGTTTGTTTATTGCAATTAATGCATCTTCGATTGGTGTATCAGCATCTGGAAAATGAAAATAGAGAATATCAACATAATCAGTCCTCATGCGAGCTAAAGACTCAGTAAATTGCGAAATCACAGCGTAGCTATCAAGCTTACCTGTTATTCGAGGATGTATTTTGGTAGCAATTGATATGTCTTCCCTTTTATGTTTTGATATAATTGAGCCTAATATTTTTTCTGTTTCACCATTATTATAAACATATGCTGAATCAATTTCAGTATTACCTCTATTTAAGAAATAATTAACCATATCTTCGCTATCACTCAAATTAACCTGAGGTCCAAAATTCATAGCACCTAATATCAACTTCATTTCATTTTTATATTAAAAATTATTTCTTTAGCGCACATGAAAGACTTAAAAATGAAAGATCATCTTTTACAACTCCGTAAGCTTTAGCCCTATAAGTGATTTTTTTAGACCAGCTACGATGTGGATTAATTTCATTCATTTTATTAGCATTCTTACTTTTGATAACACCACCTGTGGTATTTAGAATCTGCATCGCATCATCATATTCTTCTAGAGTAACTGCTTGCATTGCATTTACAAATCTGGCATGTGAAGGATGAATAATTGTTTTTCCAATAAAACCATTTGCTTTGTCAAGAATAACTTCACGTAAAAGTCCATCAACTGCCTCATCTACAATTACTGTCCTGTTAATCAATGACTTATGGATGTTGCTGTCTATTATATTATCGATGTTATGCTCTTTATCGGCTAAAAAATATTCCCAGACAGGGGCAGATACAGAGTAACTATCTTCAACTCTGGAGAAAAAATTCAGAATATCTGCAAGACAATCTCTTACTGTGAATATATCGTAAATAGAGTAATTTATACCTCTGCGAACCCCGAAAAGCGATGAAAAGTCTGTTCCTCCAACCCTTATATTAAGAATTATATCTTTATATGGATCTAATATGTTTTTCAAGTTAGAAAGCTCAGCTACTCTTGTTTCAAGATAAGCAATCTCTTTACCTTCCAAAATAGGCATTCCATACAAAATAGTGCCATGTTTCTTTCCGTATAAATCTAATAACTTTAAATAATATCCTGCATTTTTACTATTGAATTTAGGAAATACAAAACCAGTAAGTGCGATTAACTGTCTCGTAGTTAATTTTTCGAGAAATTTTTCGAATTGAAGTAAATTGCGTACTCTTAGAAATATTAAAGGTATATCGTTTAATGTAAGCTCATTACTTTCACAAGCATCTGCAATTCTATCAAGATGAAATAGTACATTTCGCTCTGCTTTTTCAATATCTTTTTCTTGAATTGCATCTTCAAAACACATAACCATTGATGTTATATCTGAAAACTTTTTATTCAATATCTTATCCAGGATGTTCTTAGTGCCTGGCATGTAAAGAGTAGCGCCAAGACAGTATTGAAGAATATTTTTATCTGTATTTTTATTAAACTCAATAGGATCAATTATAAATTTATAATTTGGGTTATAACTATGATGTTTCATTTATCTCTTTTTTAATTTATTGAACCTTTTACTGAAGATATTGCATCTGGATAATATCTCTCAATAACTCTTTTAACTAAACTAACCTGCTTTGCTCTTTGTTTTGCTTCAGTAGCCGTGGTATCCCAACCATGAGTTTTTGCAACCGATCCACCAGTCTTTAAATATACAGGTGAAGTTACTCTAATAATTTCCGGTACTTCATAATGTCTGATAAATCCTCCTGATGAAGCTGGATTCTCAGTGTGTAGATCAATAGGGATATTGATAGTTTGTCTAATAGCTGATAACATTGGGAGTTGGAGATCACGAACAGGATTAATTGAGTCTGCACCTATACTTTCAATCAATTTTGCAGAACAAGGATTACCATGACCAGTGTGAGCAGAAACTTTAAATTTTGTTTCTCTTGGCAACTCATTATAAATTCTCATTTCGTTCAGAACCCATAATAATCCTTCATCATAAAGTAAAAATGAATTACAACCCAATTCAGAAGCTCTTCTAACATCTTCAATAGCTCTTACAATCTGATCTTGCCCTCTTAATCTTAATCCCATTCGTTGACCTTCTGGTGTCAAGACCGATGCACTAGTATCATATGTTGCACGAGGTCCAATTGACAAAACAAGCTCGACATTCGCTTCTTTTGCCAACGAAACCATTTCGTCAATTTCATTGTCAGTCAGTAACATAATCCCTTTTGTCTGCGTTACTCTATGAATGATTAGCCCTAATTTATCAACTTCCTCCAGTAAAGATTTCATCGCGATAGGCCCTTGTATGCCTGGAACTTCAAAACGATATTGTGCATCATCTTTAAAACGTTTATTTGAACTTGGCAGATCATAAGCATCACCAATAGGTAAGCCAATTTTGGATAAAAACTCTCTAGTTGATTTCATTTTATTTCATTTATTTATTTATTTATTAATTCACTAATAAACAAGACATCTCTTTCTGATAATTCATGGTGCATCGGTAAACAAATTACGCTGTCAGCAATTTTATGAGAAACGGGTAAATTTTCTTTCTTTGATGATTCAAGCCCTCGATAAGTTGAAAATTCACTAATAAGTGGGTAGAAATACCTACGACCATAGATATTATTTTCCTTCAATTTTTCATATAGTTCATTTCTGCTCTTTCCATATTTTGCCTCATCAACAAAAATTGGAAAATATGAGTAGTTGTGTTTTACACCCGGTAAATCTTGTAAGCAAGTTATTCCTGCAACATTTATTAATCCATCTCTGTATTTTGATGCAACAACTCTTCTCTTTTCAATAGCATCATCCACATACTTTAATTCTAACAGTCCATAAGCTGATCGAACTTCATCCATCTTACCATTAATTCCTGGTGCTACTACTGTTGTTTCTCCTGCAAAACCAAAGTTCTTGAGGTAGTCAATACGCTGTTTGGATTTCACATCACGACAAATCAAAGCACCTCCTTCAATTGTATTGTATGTTTTGGTTGCGTGAAAGCTAAGTGTACTCATATCACCCGAATTTAGTATACTTTCACCTTTTACTGTAACACCAAAAGCATGTGCTGCATCATAAATTACTTTCAATCCATACTTGTCTGCAATAGCCTGTATTCTTTCAGTATCGCAAGGATTGCCATATACATGCACAGGCATAATTGCTGTAGTGCGTGGAGTTATTGCAGCTTCTATTTTTTCCGGGTCAATATTACATGTTGTCGGATCTATATCTACAAAAACTGGCTTTATATTGTTCCACCAAAGCGAGTGAGTTGTAGCAACAAAACTATATGGTGTGGTTATAACCTCACCGGTAATTCTTAATGCTTGCAAAGCAACCATTATGGGGATAGTGCCATTAGTAAATAAACTAATGTACTCTACCCCTAAATACTCTGTCAATGCTTTTTCGAGCTCTTTATGATAATACCCGTTGTTTGTTAGCCATTTTCTTTCCCAAATATCTTCCAAGTAAGGAATAAATTCCTCCAGAGGTGGTAATAATGGTGATGTTACTGAAATTTTTTTATTCATTTATTTAATTATCTTTGCAATTCATTTTTAAACGATTCAAAATTAATACTCTTTTTTATGATAAAAAAAATAGCTCTGTTATTCATCTTTTCAATTCTGTTAAGTAGTTGCTTTACAGATGTTGTTGATGAACCTAAAGTTAATACCATTGATGCAAAAACATTGGAGTCATTCCTTAATGTAAATATCACAAAATATGCTCAAATTAATAATTCAATTCAATTCCCAATTGTTGCCTGGGTTGGAATAACTTACCCGAATTTATCTATTGAAAATTTTCAAAGAATGAAAGAAGCGGGAATTAATATTAATTGCTCTCGCTATCCAAATATAGATTCAATGCAAATAGCCTTAGACCTATCTTTTGAAGTCGGGATTAAAACATTAATAGATTGTCCGGAACTTACAAATAACACTGTCGAAACTGTTAACCGATTTAGAAACCATCCTGCAAATGCAGGTTATTTCCTTAAAGATGAGCCATCTGCAAATCAGCTTCCTTATTACTCTAACTTAGCTAAATTAATTGAATCTATAGACAACTCTCGCTTTTGTTACATAAATCTTCTTCCAACCTATGCAGGTTCTGATGTTTACGGAACTTCAACTTATAATGAATATATTCAAAGTTATACGATGGAGATACCTTTAAAAATACTTTCATTCGATCATTATCCAATAATCGGTACTAATGTTAGATATGACTGGTATAATAATCTAGAAATTGTCAAAGACGTAACAGCTAAAACTAATATTCCTTTTTGGGCATTTGCTTTAACTACGGCCCATAATTCATATCCGGTCACTGACTTAAACCAACTTCGGTTGCAGATTTACAGCAATTTAGCCTATGGCGCTAAAGGGATTCAATATTTTACGTATCAAACAACACTAAAAAACGATTACCATATGGGTCCCATAGAACGAGACGGTTCAAAAACTGTGGTATATGACTATATAAAAACTATAAACGAGGAAATTCATGCTATTTCTCCTATTTTTTTAAACTCAGAAGTTATAAAGGTAAGTCATTATGGTGATAACATTCCAGAAGGTACAACTCCTTTCATATCTTCTCCTTCAAATATAATATCACTTAAAATTAGAGGTGGTAATGCATTATTATCAGAATTAAAGAATGAGGAAAACTCATTTTTTATGATTCAAAATAATAATCTATTCAGTGAAATTGGAGTAAAAATTGAAACGAATGAGCAGACTTATGTAGTTTCAAAGAAAGGCTATATTATTCCTGCTGAAGTTATAGATGAAGAGTTTAAATTAGAACCTGGTGATATCGCAATATTTATGTCATAATAATTAGCTTTTAATGATTTTGTCGTTTCTGAAATTAATAGCTTGTTCAATAACTATTGATTTAATAAAAAGATAATCCTTTAATTTAAATAATTCACCTGCTAAAAAAACAATAATAGCTCCGGACATTATCTGTATTACCAATTTCATGATTGGTTCTAACTGAAGTATTTGCCCTATTAAAAAAACAGCTATTGACATACTTAAAGCTAAGAGAAATGAAGGTAAAATATCTGATATTTGCTCCTTGGTTGGATAATCAATAAATTTACCGCTCCAATAACTGTTTAAAAAATATGCAATCTGTGAGTTTACAATCATACCTAAAATCAATGCCTCCACACCCCAATATATTCCAATAATTATTGTTGGTATTGCAAGAAACTTTTTTAATATTTCTAGTTTTAAAAAGAGATCTGAACGCCCCAACACCTTTAACATATTCAGATTTAGAGCATGTAAAGGATACATCATGCCCACAAAACACAGCAATTGCAAATAAATAATTGATTGTCGCCATTTTTCTCCAATAAGTGTAAGAATCATAGGCTCTGCTACGGCGGCCATACCCAACATAAGTATAAATGTAATAAACATGGTGCTTCGTAATAGTTTTTGATAGTTTTGCTTAAGACGAGGCTTGTCATCCTGAATTGTAGATAATACCGGATAACTAACTCTACTTATAACACCATTTAATCCTTCGGAAGGAACTCTGTTGAAATCATTGGCTTTGGTATAATAACCTAGTGTTTCGGTAGAGAAGAATTTACCAATAATAAAATAATAGATATTCTGGAAAATTGTACTAATTAAACCACTTATTAATAGTTTATTACCAAAGCCAAATAATTCTTTAAAGGATTTTATACTGAAGATTAGTTTAGGTCTCCAATTATTCCATAGCCATAGAAAAAAAGAATTTAATGCTTGTCGGCTAATACGTTGTATTACTAGACTCCACACGCCATAACCATTGAAAGCCATTATAATTGCTACTACACCAGAACCAATTGAGGCTATAATTGAAATACGAGTTTGGAGTTTAAAATCAATTCGTTTTGTAAGAATGGTGCGTTGAATGATAGTAAGGGAATCAATAATTAGAATTATTCCCATAACCCGCACAATAGGTATCAATTCACTCTCATCAAAAAAAGTTGCAATTGCAGGTGCTGAAAAGTATAGTATAGCTGTAAACAGTATACCTACAATAAGATTAAAATAAAAAACAGTTGAATAATCGGTATTAGTACAATTCTTTTTTCTTATTAATGCATCGCTGAAACCACTGTTTATAAAAGACTCGGATAGAGCTATAAAAATCGTAATCATACCAATTAGTCCAAATTCTCTAGGTGAGAGTAATCTAGCCAAAATGATTCCCACAATGAATGAAATACCCTGATTACCTATTTGATCAATGATACTCCAGCTTAACCCTTTAACTGTTTTTTGTTTTAATGACATCTATTAGAATTAAAGGAACAGTTAATTATTCAAAGTTAAGTCCACGCTTTTCTTAATTGATTCCATCCAATGAGGAATTACTATATCTAAAGCTTTCTTTATCCTCGTTTTATCCAACACCGAATAACTTGGCCTTCTCACTTTACTTGGGAACTCATTTGAGTGGCATGGTAATACTTTACAATTATTTCCGAAGGTTTCATTTATTGCTACAGCAAAATCATACCAGGAACACACACCTTCATTTGAAAAATGATATATTTGATTTTTTATATCTTTATCATTCTTCATAATTATCTTATAGATTACATTTGCCAAATCACCGGCATAAGTAGGTGTACCTACCTGATCAAATACAACCTTTAAACTTTCCCTTTCTGCAGTTAGCTTTTGCATTGTTTTAAGAAAGTTCTTTCCAAAAGAAGAATAGAGCCATGAAGTGCGAATTATCACATACTCACAACCAGAGTTTATAATAGCATTTTCTCCTTTTAGTTTAGTCTCACCATAAACACCCAGTGGTTTAGTCTCGTCTGTTTCAGTATAAGGACTGTTTTTTGTTCCGTCAAAGACATAATCGGTAGATATGTGAATCAAAAATCCGTTTCTGTCTCTGCATACTTCAGCAAGATTATTTGGTCCTATATGATTAATCAGATCTGCCTTTTCTTTGTCATCTTCAGCTTTATCAACGTTTGTATATGCAGCACAATTAACTACAATATCAATGTTATTTGCTATAATGAAATTTGAGACATCATTTTTGTTGGTGATATCCAAATCAGCTACATCTGTATAGAAGTAATTATTGGCTTTATCTTTATTTTCAACAACAAGACGAAATTCATTGCCTAATTGTCCATTAGAGCCTGTTACAAGGATATTATGCATATAAATCTTCGTTATAATCAAACAGATAATCTGAGTCTGCTAAAAGTGGATTCTTTTTATCCTTTTCTGAAAGAATAATATCCTTTTCAGGAATCTGCCAATCAATATTCAAAGCCGGATCATTCCACAATATTCCACCTTCTGATTGAGGTGCATAATAATTATCGCATTTGTATTTAAAGATTGCTTCATCACTTAAAACAACGAATCCGTGAGCAAATCCACGAGGAATGAAAAGCTGAAGCTTGTTTTCTTCAGTCAGTTCAACAGCTACACTCTTTCCAAAAGTAGGCGACCCTTTACGAATATCTACAGCTATATCCAATACACTTCCTTTAACTACTCTCACGAATTTAGATTGTGCATAAGGCATCTTCTGGAAATGTAATCCTCTTAATACACCGTATCTTGATTTGGATTCGTTATCCTGTACAAATGTGGTCTTGCATACTTTCTCTTCAAACTCATTTTGTAAAAATGACTCAAAGAAATATCCACGCTCGTCACCAAAGACTTTTGGTTCTATTATAACAACACCCTCTATATCTGTTTCTATTACTTTCATTATTGTTTACCTATCTGCATACATTTCCTCATAATACCTCTGATAATCACCGCTTGTAACATTATCAAGCCAATCCTGGTTATCGAGATACCACTTAACTGTCTTTTCTATTCCCTCTTCAAATTGAAGTGAAGGTTCCCATCCCAGCTCGTTCTTTATCTTTGTGGCATCTATTGCATAGCGCAAGTCGTGACCTGCACGGTCTGTTACATAAGTAATAAGGCTTTCAGATGAGCCTTCCGGTTTTCCGAGTTGTTTGTCAACCGTTTTAATTATAACTTTTATCAAATCGATATTTGTCCACTCGTTGAAACCACCAATATTATATGTCTCTGCAATTCTTCCTTCATGGAAAATCATATCAATTGCACGTGCATGATCTACTACATAAAGCCAATCGCGTACGTTTTCACCCTTTCCATATACAGGTAGAGGTCTATTGTTGCGAATGTTATGAATAAACAGAGGGATCAATTTCTCGGGGAACTGATACGGACCGTAATTGTTTGAGCAATTTGATATAACATATGGTAATCCATAAGTATCGTGATATGCTCTTACAAAATGATCTGATGCTGCTTTTGATGCTGAGTAAGGACTATGAGGATCGTAGCTTGTATCCTCTGTAAATAGTGTATCATCGAATTCTAAAGCACCATAAACTTCATCTGTTGATACATGATAAAACAGTTTATTGTTAAAATCATCTTTCCAATATTCTTTTGCTACTTGTAATAAATTTAATGTGCCTAATACATTAGTCTTAGCAAAAAGGAACGGATCCTTAATACTTCTATCGACATGACTCTCAGCAGCAAGATGAATTACACCATCTACATTATGTTCTGTAAAAAGATCTTTTACAAGTGATTCATCGCATATATCACCCTTTACAAAAAGGTAGTTTGGTTTATCCTCTATATCTTTCAAGTTTGCCAAGTTACCGGCATAAGTAAGTTTATCAAGATTGATAATCTTGTAGTCGGGATATTTATTCACGAAAAGACGAACCACATGCGACCCAATGAACCCGGCTCCTCCGGTAATTACAACTGTTCTTTTAAACGTTTCTTTTGACATACTTATATTACCTTTCTCTTTTTACTAATCTCTTTCCACTAATTTTTGTAAATACTGACCATATTCATTTTTACACATAGGCTCAGCTATTTCAAGTAATTGATCATTACTAATCCATTTATTTCTCCAAGCGATCTCTTCAAGACAAGATACTTTTAGTCCCTGACGTTTCTCCAATACTTCTATAAATGTAGATGCTTCGGAAAGTGAATCGTGTGTACCCGTATCGAGCCATGCAAAACCACGACCAAACAACTGAACTTTTAGTTCTCCGTCATTTAAGAACTGTTGGTTAACTGTAGTGATTTCTAATTCTCCTCTTGCTGATGGTTTAATGTTTTTGGCAACATCAATTACCTTATTGGGATAAAAATATAACCCTACAACTGCATAATTAGATTTGGGATTTGTCGGCTTCTCTTCAATGCTAAGAACATTGCCTTCAATATCAAATTCAGCAACACCATATCTTTCCGGATCATTCACATAATATCCAAATACTGTAGCTTTTTGTTCTTTCTCTGCATCCTTTACAGCTTGTTGTAGCATAGAAGGTAGTCCATGTCCATAGAAGATATTGTCACCCAAAACAAGGCATACACTGTCATCACCTATAAATTCTTCACCAATAATAAATGCCTGTGCAAGTCCATCGGGTGAAGGCTGCTCCGCATACTCAAAATTAACTCCATAATCAGAACCATCTCCGAGCATACGCCTGAAACCCGGCAAATCTTCAGGAGTTGAAATTATCAGTATATCCCTTATTCCCGCTAACATTAAAGCAGAGATAGGATAATATACCATAGGTTTGTTGTAAATAGGCAGCATCTGCTTGCTCACCCCTTTGGTGATTGGATACAATCTTGTACCGGATCCTCCGGCA
>ENA-UOOK01001790-UOOK01001790.1-fermentation-metagenome-genome-assembly--contig:-NODE-1790-length-27877-cov-5.863238_pt1 | contig 27877 bp, 26 predicted proteins | sample MGYA00245777_ERZ724023 | MGnify/ENA primary metagenome ERZ724023 (study PRJEB28704, sample SAMN03018312) | fermentation metagenome | biome: anthropogenic terrestrial biome; feature: soil; material... | reverse complement strand
GCCCCGGAGATTGCATCTAGCTGCAAGGTTTGTTTGCCTAATACCTCAGCTACGATTTTCTCAGCTTTCCGCCCTAAACCGCACTGGTGCTCTCGGATCGCAATATTTTCAATCTGATTGTTTAACACACTAACCTCAACTGCGACTTTCACCGGACCTCGAGCATACTCTCCCAAATACGATCCATCTGGGATCTGCTCCAGGTTAACATTATCAATTTGCACATCAGGTAATTTCATGGATTTGATCGCAAAAAATGCTCCGCCAAAAACTATCAGCACAATAAGTGCTATCCATGTTATTTTATTCAACCTCATCAATCAAGCCCCCAGTTCTATTTTTTCTCACCCAACTCGTAGCATAAACCTTCTCCACAGCTGGAGCTTTGTATTTGCTGAAAAACAGGATCTTCTTCGGCCCCCTGCCCCAGCGTTTATATACAGTCAGGCTGGGCTTGAGCTTTGCCTCCCGGCCATACTCATTTAAAAAATGCAGGATCCGGTTGCACTTGGAAAGATTTCCCTCTATAACTCGCTCCAGATACGGAAGCCTACCAAAGCGCCAATTTTGATAATCCTCAGGGCGCAACCTCCCCAGTCTTAAAAATAGATCCACAGGACTCACATATCCCTTTTCTGCTACTAGCTCCCCTGCAGCACTAAATACCTGCTCTCGCAGCCGCTTTGCATTATCATTCATCTGCGCACACGCTCCAGGAGCAACTCATACAGATACTGGGCTGCTAGCACATCCTCCAAAGATTGTCCACTGGCGGCAGCTATACAAATCCCCCGCTCGCCAGCCTGGGAGATGGCCCGCTGGATTCCGGCCCGGGCAGCCTGGCTCCCACGCAGCTTTCCAGCCCGGGCAATTGTCGCTGTAAGGACTCCCCGGGGGCCTTGGGGGTGGGCCAGGGCCGCTGCCTCAAAGGCTACACCTCCTGTGGCAGATACAATAAGCACAACCTTTCCCTTAAAGTCCACAAGCCGGGTAACCTCAGCACCTAAATTCCCCACAACTGTAGGCTCTATACCCTCTTTAGCCAAAGCTGCAAATACCTTGCCTGCAACCTGTCTTTGCACTGCCTCAGAGCCAGTTCTAGGCTCTGCTGCCACGATTAACTCTGCGCTTCGCTCCTTTGCCTCTTTGGCAGCATAGCCTGCCATCCAGCCTGGATCTCGGGGCACAGGCGAGGCAGTCTCATCTGGACTGGCTCCGTATACTGCCAGGGCACCGCCTTGGTATGCAGCTTCAGCTGTAGTGCTCATATCGATCACATCCACCACAACAACTAGCTGTCCCCGCTGCGCTGCTTCCCTAGCGCCGCTTGCATCTATGGTTACAGTATAAATCATCCTGCCTCTCCCCTTATCTCAAGATCTATTATATTGGCATCTGCCCCTGCGAAAGCAAGCGGCTCCCTGTGGCAGGTGAAATAGAGGATCTGGTTTTGTTGGGCTAAATTCGCCAGGCACTGCCACCCCTCTTTAGACCTTCTATGATCATATTGCACAAAAGTATCGTCCAAAAGAAAGGGCAAAGCTACACCCTCCTTGGCTACCAGCCGGGAGAGGGCCAGGCGAAGAGCAAAATAAAGTTGATCCAAGGTGCCACCGCTGAGATTGTCAGCCACAACCAGGCTCCCTTGGGGCGTAATCAGGCTCAGACGCAAATCCTCACTCACCCGCACCTGATCATAGCGACCACAGGTAAGGGCAGAGAAAACCTGGCTTACCTTGTGGTTCAGCTGAGGTGCAAACTCCCGGTGTAGATCCTGGGCGCACGCTTTGATAACATCTTCTGCATACACCAGGGCATCTCGTCTGAGGGTTAGCTCTTCTTTCGCCGCTACTACTTGCCCGAGCCTTGCAGCCACAACTGCCGGGGACTCCAAAGGAGAATCCAACCGCCCCTGGATCTTGCCCAGCTGCAGTTTCTTCTCCTGAAGCTCCTCCTCCACAGCTGCCAAGCTTTTTGAAGTCCTCTGGAAATCCTGTTCTGAAACTGGCTCTTGTGGCAGCTCACCTGCTTCCTCAAAGCGCAGCTCCAGCTCTGCTAGTTGGTCTCCTGCCAATAGAAGCTTCACTTGGTCAGATAGTTGTTCCCCTTTCAGATCCAGGACCTGGCGCCGGTTGTGAATATCTACTTGATGCCAAAACTCCTCCCAGCTAGCTGCACCTGCCTCCTGCCAAAGGCTTGCAATCTGCTCTTCTGCCAGCCTGTGTTGGTCTTGTTTTTCTCCCAGCTCCTCTTGCTTTTTAGAAATTTGGCTCTCCAGCCCCGCAAGAGAGCCACGAGTTTGGGACAGTTTCTCGCCCCGGCTCTCCCACGCGAGAATCCCAGTTTTTGGCTCTGCACCCAAAAGAGCTTCCAGGTGAACAAAGTTCTCAGCAAGCTCTCCCCGCTCTTGCTCCAGCTCCTCTTCTCTTCTTGCTAGCTCCACAAGCTGGGTCTGATTTTTTAACTTTGCTGCTTGGCGCTGCCCGAGGAGCACGCTAAATACCACCAGCATGATCCCAGCTGGCAAGAAAAACAAGGGCCACTTCAATGCGAAAACCCCGAAAATAACAACGAGGATGAGCGAAGGCCAGGGCAGGCCTGCCTTTGGCGAATCTAAAAGAATCTGCTCTCGCTCCAGCTGTTCTCCCCTCAGTGATAGGGCATCCTGCCTGCTTTTGAGGGTCCGATAAAAATCAGGGGGAGATGCAGGTAGGGAAGATACGATCTTGCTGCGTCTTTCTTCTTCCTCAGCCACAGACAGAGCTAACTGATTGTATTCTGTCTGAAGCCGGTTCAAATCATCTTGGAGCTTGATCAGCTCACTGTCCAGCCAGCGAGATTGTTCCTGAAGAGTCCGGCCGCGCTCTGTGGCACCCGGGGGCAGAGGCGTCTTTGGAAGGTTTGCAAGCTCCCTTTTAATTCTGGCTAACTCCTCTGTGCGCTGCCCTATCTCAGCTAAGCGCTGGGCCAAAAGCCCTGACTGGATTCTGCGCTGCTGGGAGAGAAGGGTTTTCTGTTCTTGCTCCGAGGCAGCTAGATCCTGTTGCAGCTCCACGAGTTGAGCTTGTTCTTGCCATAGCTTTGCCAAATTTTCCGCTAGTTCTTTTTGCTTTTCCTCTAGCTCTTGTTCTTTTTGGATAAGCCGGCTTAAGGGTTTTGTAGAATAGCTCCCCGAACCGATTATCTCCTTTGCCCGCTTCAAAGCTTCGAAAGCAGTTTCAACAGAGATCTCCTCCTCGCCTGAGGTGCTTAGATTGGCAAGTCTGCCGGCAAGTTCTCCTGCCAGTTCCTTTTGGCAGCGACTTGCCAGCTGACCTATATATGTTATATTTTGAAAAGCTACAGGCGAAAGGCCCAGAAGCTCTTGGGCAAAGAGGAGCTCCCCTCTTCGATCTAGCTCAAAATTGTCCTTAAGATCTCCTCCTGTGAGAGCATCGGCTAACTTCACAGTTCCCTTATCTGTGAAGCTTCGCTCCACTATGTATTCCCTTCCACCCACCTCAAAGAGCATACTACCGCCGAAGGGCTCCGGCTGCTGCCAGGGCCTGTAGCGGGCTGCATCTTTGATCAAGGTGGAGGCATTTTTGTTTTTCAATCCATAAAGAAGAGCATAGATAAAAAACTGGAGAGTGGATTTGCCTGCCTCATTTGGTCCATAGATAATATTGAGCCCCTTTTGAAATGAAAAGCGCTGCTGCTGCAAAGTGCCAAAGCCCGTGGCAACCACTTCCTTAATAATCAAAGTCCACCCCCCCAACCTCTACCTTTCCTTCAATCAAAGCGCCAAGCCCATATTTTAAAGCCAGCTCCAGTTTTTTTCGGTGGGTGGGGTCAGGAGTTTCCTCAAGCTCTCCTAAAATCCTTTGGCTAAATAGTCTTCTCAGACTCCCTGGGGGATAATCTTCAAGACTAACCTCCTCTTGAGTCTCATCTGCTAGTTGGAGAAAGAACACAAGCTCCTGGAGGCTTTCTCCGATGCTGCGGCTATCAAGGCTAAAGCCCGAGGGCAATGTGCCTGTTAGGGTTAGCCGGACCAGATCCTGCTCTTTCCCTGCTAAAGCCTCTGTTAGCTTTGCCAAAAGCTCTCCCTCGCCTGTGACGCCGCTAAGATCCCATTTCATTGTTTGATACTCTCTCTCCGAGAGGGGAAGAAACTCTAAAGAAAACTCCTGGGAGGTGTCTCCCAGCCAGACACCATGCTGGCCTGGTTCGCCAAAGCCCAGAGGCTCAGGAGAGCCAGGATAGGCAAAACAAGTCTTGCCCACCTGCCAGCGATTAGGACGGTGGTAGTGACCAAGAGCAATGTAATCGTAGCCAGCAGCTACTAGTTTTTCCGTGGGCAGAGGAAAGTAGTCGTCTGCCAAGCTAGCTGCGTCCCCTGCACTGCCATGGAGGAGGGCAATATTAAATAGATCAGGCACAGGTTGTGGCAACCCTAAAAGCTGCTCTTCCCCAGGCCGCTCTCGGCCCCAGCTGAGGCCTGTTACTGCCAGATCCAGCTCTGCCAAGACAAGCTGCTGGAAGCCATCTGGTGGGAAGAAAAATATATTCTTGTGCCAAGGAAAGACTTGAGCTGGGCTCTGGGGAAACAGGGGATCGTGATTGCCTGCGCTCAAAAGCACCCTCTTTCCCAGGCGAGCAAACTCGCTATTGGCAAACCTGAGGAGGGAAGGACTGGCAAAGCGATCTGTAAATAGATCCCCTGCCACAAGCAGCAGATCTACCTCACGCGCCAATGCCAGATCCACGATCCGGGTGAGGCTTGCTTTGATCTCTCTCTCTCGAATCCTAGCAAGCTCAGGTGGCAAGGCTTCCCCTCCTCCTTGGCCCAGGTGTAGGTCCGCAGTATGAAGGAATGTAGCCATCTTGAGCCTCCTTAACTGTCTGAATCAACTATTCGCTAAGATGTATTATAGCATATTTGAAAGGAAATCACTGTCAAAAAGCAAAAGCTGGGATTTCAAAAGCTTGCAACTACTTAAATGAAATTCTCAAAACAGTTTCCAACTTTATCCTACTGGATCTGGAGCTGGAAAGCAACCTTCATAAATTGAGGCTTGTCCCAAAAAGAATTAAAAAACTTCAGGGAGTAACCCCGAAGCTGGAGAGGGCATAGCCCAAGACCTCAGGGGCCAGGGCGATATTGGCACCAAAGCGGGCATTGAGCTCCAGCACCGCTAAAGAGCCATCTGCCCGCTGCCGGAGATCTAAATCTACAGGTCCCATCAGATCTAAAGCTCGAGCAGCATCTATAGCTAGCTTCTCCACCTGGGTATTGTGGGTGCGAAGGGCGCTTTTGGCATTCCCCACCACTCCTCCCTTTAGTTCTGTTTTGATGATTACCGCTGCAAAGCAAAAGTCTTGGCCTAAAAAGAGGTTGGGCCCATATTCTGCCCCAGGAATAAATTCTTGGAGGATGTAGCTATCGTCTAAAGCGAGGAGGGAGGGAAAATCCTCTTTTTTATTCACCCTCACTCCTCTGCCGCCTCTGCCTATTTTGGGTTTGCTAATGCAGGGCCAGCCCAAGGTTTGTTCGATTTCCTCCTCTGTGCTCACCTGGGAGGGGAGTAAAAAGCGCGGCACTGCTACCCCCTCTTTTTGAAGGAGCCTGCAGGTTAAATATTTATCATCGGCTACCCGGACACTGTCAGGAGAAGAAATCAAAAGCGGTACAGTGCTTTGCCAACTGCCGGCTAAAATTGGTAGCTCCTCGCTCACCGTTGGGATCACCAAGGCAACCTGCTCTCTTTCTGCTAAAGAGCACACAGCAGAAAGAAAATCTGGGCTGCTAGCCGGAGGAATTGTGGTAAATTGCAGCTGGGGCAAAGTGAGGGTTCTACAGTCTGTGCCTAAAACCGAAAAGCCCCGCGCTAGAAGCAGCTTCGCTACACTCCTGCCGGCAGGCCCCCCAACCCCCTGTAACCAGGACCTTTTTCATCTAAAGCTCCCCCCAGCTTGAGGAGAGGAGCCTTATGGCTTCAAACCCCTCAGCATACTCAACTCTACCTTGGGAACCGCGGAAAATTAACTTCGCTAAGATCTGCCTTGGGGATAGATAATCCTTTTTGCTCTGATCCCGGTGCTCTGAGATGGCAAGGAGTTTTGTATCCACAAATGGGGAGACATCCACAAAGAAATCAGGTTGAAACTGGCCTGTTGCAGAGGGGCTCTCGAAACAGAGGATACTGCTGAAATTTCTAGCCGCTGCCATAGTGACGCGATGAACTGTCTCGTGATCTGGATGGTAGTCGTTCTGGGAGTGGGTGAGAATTAAATTCGGCCTAAATTCCCCAATCGCTTTTTCAATCCACTGAAATACCACAGCAGCTTGCCTGGAAAGATGGGTATCTTTAAGATCCAAAACTTGCAATTGATCAAAGCCGATGATTGTGGCAGCCACCAGGGCTGTTTCCCCTCGCACAGACGGATCTCCCCCCATTTCTCCCCGGGTTAAAATCAGGCCCCGAAGCTTATAGCCGCTGTGGCTCATTTTCAACAGAGTACCACCGCAGCCGATCTCAAGGTCATCAGGATGGGCGCCGATGGCCAGCACTCGCTTAGTCTCCCCCATGTTCACAGCGCTCCTTCCCTCTGCTGATGATCCCGGTGCGCTCCAGCTTATTCCAGCTAGCTGGGGTCCTCCTCAACTCTAAGATAATGGACCACAGCATCACTATATTTAAAAAGAGAGAATAGAAAGCCCACAGGGGGATCACATAAAGATCCTTCAGCTCTCCCCACGCTTTATCTAAAGCGATGGCGGCAATCGAGATCAGAAAAGCAAAAATAAGGCCCAGCCAGCACAGAAGCGGGAAGAGACTAGTGGGAATGGGCTGAAAGCCCAAATGATACATCACCGGCAGCAGCGCTAGGATCCCCAGCTGCACCAGGGGCAACACCACCATGCAAAACACATTAAAGGGCAGGTAAAAGGCAAAGGGTCCATATTTTCCCTTAAAGAACATATCCCGATGGATTTTTGTTGTTTGCAAGAATCCCCGGGCCCAGCGCACGCGTTGCTGCCAAAGCCCCGATAGATCTTTTGGCACCTCTGCCAAAACCAGGGCCTCTGGCACAAAGTTTACATCATACCCCGCCCGCTGTACCCGCCAGGTAAGCTCTAGATCCTCGCCTAGGATATTCTCCACAAGCGGCCCCACTCGCCTGAGGGTAGAGCGGCGAAAAGCGCCAATGTTCCCCGAGACGATGGGCAAGCAACCCACAAAAGCCAGAGCACGTCTAGCAAGGGCTGTGGTTACATGGGTCTGAAGGTTTAGCCAGCGAGTTTGCAGATTATGGATGTTCACAGGCCTGTCATTACCGCAAACAGCACCTACACATTTTTTTGTGAAGCCCCGGAGCATGTGGCCAATTGCATGAGGGGTGAAGACTCCATCTGCATCCACCAGGAAGATAAACTCTCCTTTAGACTTGGCAATGCCTCGGTTTAAGGCTGCTGCCTTGCCCTTATTTCCCTGGGAGCAAATCTTCAGTTGGAAGTATTCTTTATCTGCTCCTGCCTCCTGCCAACGGGCTTGATGCTCCCGGAGAACAGAGAGGGTATTGTCTGTGGAGCCATCGTCAACCACGATTATTTCCAGTTTCGAATAGTGAGATCCCACTATGGAGTCTAAACAATGCACGATCACTCGCTCTTCATTGTAGGCCGGGATCACAATTGAAACCAGCGGAGTACAGGTAAAGCTCCCTTTAGGGCGGCGCCATTCAAAGAAAAGAGCCAAGGGGAGATAGAAAAGAGAAATGAGACCGAAGATCACGCAGATGAGCCCCAAAAAGTTGAAGATGGCAACTAAGCCTCCCATAGCAATCCGTCCTTTCCCCAAGCTAGCACTTAATTATATGTGGGGGATCGTTGTTTTGCTATGAGCTGAAGTCACAGTAGCAATAGCCCTACATGGAAAAGAGAGGCCAAATGCCTCTCTTCTCTTGCAGCTTATGGCAGGAGGGTTTTGTTTTTTAACTCCCGCAGGGCAGCCTCATCTGTGAAATAGATTCTCTGTTCCTTGCAATAATGCTGAGCATTTTGGGTAAACCCACTTTTACTCACAAACCAGAGGTATTGGGCAATTTTTTTGCACTTGTTTTGAAACTTTTGCACCTCCTCTACACCAATCACTTTCGTACGCCACTTAACCTCCACTGCCCAGTTACCATGATCTGTATTTGCCAAGCAATCAACCTCGATCTGCCCATCTTTTGATCTGTATTGAATTACATCTTCAAAACAAGGAAACTGGATCGCGGGCTCTGAGGTTCCCAGTAGCTTCCCTGGCACCTCTTTGTTTGATAAAGCTCTCAGAAGTTCTCGGATCTCGCTTTCTTTTGCTGTACCCAGTTCCGATGAGGTCCTTTGAATTTGTTCCACTAGCTGGGGAATCAATTCACCAAGCAATTCCTCCGATGGCAAATACTCAATATCTATCCCTTGACCTACATTTGCTACCCAATAGCGCAAAACAGAATCTACATAATAATATTTTTTCTTCCGCTCCACTATCAGATCAACATTCAACAGCGACCTAAGATATTCTCCTGTTGTTTGGTGTGAAACCCTTAATTTGCGTGCCAATTCTGCTGTAGTTTGCCCCTCTTCTTGTGCTAAGAGACGCAAAATATTCCGCAGGGCACCAAAGCCTGTTGCCTGCCGGAGGGAAAGATCATAGATATACTGACAGTGAGCATAGATCTTTCCATTTTTGGACAGAGCTTCCAAAATAAATGCTGTACGGATGAGACCACTGTCGATAAGAGAAAAATTTCTAGCCAGATCCCGAATCTTATTGCACAGTATGGTAATATAGAAAGGATTTCCACAGGTTAAATGATAGATCTCTTGCTGCAAATCTGGGTTTTTCAATTCAGGCAGGATTTTTAAAACAAGTTCTCGGGTACTGTCTTTATTAAAGGGAGCAAGTGAATACCTATCAAATTGTGCAAAAAGGGGGCTATTATGATCGCTTATAATCCTATTGATGATGGTGATTGCTGACCCAGATAAAAAATAAGAAACATCACCCTGTCTTTGCATGGCAGCGCGAAATAGTCCCAAAACATTTCCAACTCCAGGATAATTATTCAAACCCTCTATGCTTTGAAACTCATCCCAGATAAATAATAAATGCCTACCTGTAGCCATGGCCAATTCCTGAGGAAAATTAAAAGCTAACGTTAACAGAAAAAATCTGTCTGGATTCCGTCTAGAAAGCTGGTTTTGCACTTCCTCTATCGTCTGGATGGCAAGAAAATCTTGTTTGGCTATGGCTTTTTTCAGTACATGGGATAGCGAATAATAGTGCTGAGGGTTGGTGCTTCCCTGCTCGTATAACCAATAGTAGAGCTGGCAGATAAAACCTGACACAAATACCTCCGGCGAGATACAAAGTTCCTGAAAGTCCATAAAAACAGGCACTACTTCTTTCTGACTTTTAAGCAACCTATACATATATTCTTTCAGTAGCAATGTTTTCCCAATCCGTCTAGGCCCGAAAATGGCAATTTGCTGTGGTTTACCCTCTATCATATTGCGAGTTGTAGCTTTAAGTTGACAGAGGATAGCTCTTCTGTCTGTAAAAATATCGCGGCTGGATTGAGGATAAAAAAATTCCATTATACAGGGTCCCCTCCCTTCAAGGGCAGTCGCCCTGTATTTATTCTAGCAAATAGTTCTCGAATTGTCTAGGAGTTAAATTCCCCTAGAACAATATTGAGCTCTTTCTAAGATCGAAAAAGCTTTAACAACAAGGGCGATGGCCAGCCGACCATCGCCCAGAACTCCTACTTCCCCAAAATACTTGCGGCAAAAGAATGAGGCTCATACGTTGTATGCAAAAGCGCATGGGCTCGCTCTCCCCCCACCTCCCCTAAGAACTCATCGTACAGTACTTTTACTGCATGATTCTCGTGGGATGCGGAAAGAGGCAGCCTGCGATCAATTTCATAGAGGGCTTGGGCCCGGATCTTCCGCTCATGGGAAGTTGTAGGCAGGCTCTGGCCACCACCGCCGATGCAGCCTTGGGGGCAACACATCACCTCCACAAAATGGTAGGGAAGATTGCCCGCGGAAAGATCGTCTAGAAGTCCTCTGGCCTGGCCCAAGCCATGAACCACAGCCAGTTTCAGCTCCTGGCTGGCTATAGTGATGGTAGCAGTGCGAAGCTCCTGTTCGCCTCGGATTTCGTCCCACTTAAGCTCCCCTTCTTCTCCTAGCCAAGCAGCCACGGTCCTCAGCGCCGCTTCCATCACACCTCCTGTGGTGCCGAAGATCGCGCCGGCACCTGTAGCAATCCCAAAGGGAGGATCGAACTTCTCCTCTGGCAACTTTTCTAGATTAATTCCTGCCTCACGCAATAGCTTCCCCAGCTCCCGGGTGGTGAGGACCAGATCAACATCAGCTCTAGCTTCCCGTGCAAGCTGAGGCCGGGCAGCCTCCATTTTCTTGGCAGTGCAGGGCATAATGGAAACCACCCGCACCTTCTGGGGAGGCAGACCATGTTTTTGAGCATAATAAGTTTTAGCAAGTGCCCCCAGCATCCCCTGAGGGGACTTGCAACTAGACAGGTGCCCTAATAGATCAGGATAGTATTGCTCCACAAAACTGATCCAGCCGGGACTGCACGAGGTAAACATAGGCAGTCGCCCAGTTTTCAAGCGAGATAGAAGCTCATGGCCCTCCTCCCAGATGGTGAGATCAGCTGTGAAATTCGTATCGAAAACCTGGGCAAAACCTATTCTGCGCAGGGCAGTCACAAGCTGCCCTGTGGCAATGGAGCCAGGAGGCAAACCAAACTCTTCCCCGATGGCTACCCGCACTGCAGGCGCCACCTGTACAACTGCGTGGAGACCTGAGCCCAAAAGCGCAAAGGCCTCACTCATCTCCTCCCGCTCCCGAAGGGCGCCTGTGGGACAGACCAAGGTACACTGGCCACAGGCCACGCAGCCCGCCTGGGCCAGAGGCAACGCGAACTGAGGCTGAATTTTGGTTTCATAGCCCCTGCCCACCTGGGCTAATACATCTGCACCACTCTTGCACACAGCTCGACAGCGGCCACAGAGGATGCATTTGCTCGGATCCCGCACAATGCTAGGCGAGGATGTATCTTGAGGTAGGTCCCCTTCCCGCTGACTGAAAGGCAGCTCCCGCACACCTAGCCTCTCAGCGAGGTCCTGAAGCTGGCAACTACCGCTTTGGCTACAGGTAAGGCAATCCCCCCGGTGTTGTGCCATCAGAAGCTGTAAATTAATCCTTCTTGCTTGCCGCACAGAGGGGCTATTTGTAAAGACCACCATCCCCTCACCGGCAGGATAAGCACAGGCAGGCTCCAGACGCTTTTGGCCTGCCAGCTCCACCAGGCAAATTCTGCATGAAGCCCCAGGGGGAAGATCAGGATGATGGCAAAGGGTGGGAATTTGAATCCCCAGCGTTTGGGCAGCAGCTAAAATCGTGGTGCCTCTTGGCACCTGCACTTGTTGTCCATCGATGGTTAGCTTAACAGTGTTCATCCTCGCTCCCTCCTGCAAACCCCCTCCGGGCAGGTACCAACCAAATGGGCTAAATATTCCTCTTGGAAATGCGCAAGTGTTGTTAGCAGAGCATTGGGTGCACTTTGGCCCAGGCCGCAAAGGCACGAGCTTTGCATCACCCCGCCTAACTCCTGGGCGAGACTCAGCTCCTCCTCGGTGGCTCTGCCCTCAATTAACTCTTGGAGAATGTGGGCCAGCTGCCAGGTGCCCTCCCTGCATGGGGTGCACTGGCCGCAGGATTCATGGGCAAAGAAGTCTAGCATATTTTTAACCAAATCTACTGTGCAGTGGGTGTTGTTCACGATCAGAAGGGCACCTGAACCTAAAGCTGTGCCCGCCTTGGCTAGAGTTTCGTAATCCAGGGGGAGATCTAAAAAAGCACCGGGCAGGCAACCTCCACTGTTGCCACCGGTTTGGGCCAACTTGAAGCTCCCGCCTCGGACGCCGCCGCCGATTCTGTAGACAAGCTCCCGCAAGCTGGTGCCCATGGGAACCTCCACTAGCCCCTCCCGTACCACGTCCCCTGTAAGGGTGAACACTTTCGTGCCAGGACAAGACTGGGGGCCCAACTCCCGAAACCACCCGGCGCCATGGCGCACCAGAGGCGGGAGATTGGCTAGGGTCTCCACGTTATTCACCACTGTGCTTTTCCCCCACAGGCCTACATCTCCCGGGTAGGGGGGCTTTTGTCTGGGCTCGCCGCGCTTACCTTCCATGGATTCTAACAGAGCTGTCTCCTCGCCGCAGATATAAGCGCCGCTGCCAGTGGTCAAAGAGATCCGAAAGGAAAAGTCTGTGCCAAAAAGGTTATCCCCCAAGAGCCCTGCTTTTTCTGCCTGGGCTATAGCCTTAGAAATGAGGTCGATGGACCCATGATACTCACCGCGGATGTAGATGAAGCCCCCTGTGCTGCCTGTGGCGAAGGCAGCCAATGCCATACCTTCGATCACAGCGTGGGGATCTCCCTCCATAATTAGCCGATCTTTGAAAGTGCCAGGCTCGCCTTCATCTGCATTGCAGATCAAGTATCTTTCCTTTGCTGGAGAGCGCCTAGCTAAAGCCCACTTTTTCCCTGTGGGAAAGCCAGCACCACCCCGACCTCTAAGACCACTTTCCGTCACAAGATCTAGTAGTCCTTGTGATCCTAAGACTGTAAGTGCATGCCCCAAAGCCCGGTAGCCGTCATGAGCTATATATTCATCTAAAGAGGAAGGGTCAATCTTGCCGCAGTTAGCCAAAACCCTTCGCTCCTCATGGACCAGGCGATCCGGCGCCAGCTTTACCCGGGAGGCACCCTCAGCTGGCAATAGATACTCCTCAACAACCCTGCCCTTTAGCAAATGCTCCCTGGTGATCCGCTCCACTTTCTGAGGGGTTAGGAGGCCATAGACAACACCCTCAGGATAGACGATGGCAACAGGTCCTAGACTGCAGGGCCCAAGGCAGCCTGTTTCCGCCAGCTTGATCTCAGATCCCAGATTCGCTCGCTCCAGTGCCTCCTCAAAAACTTCCCTGATGGATTCCCCACCTGCGAGCCTACAGGGAGTGCCACCGCAGACAAGGACATGGGCACGGAAAAACTGCATTTCCAACACCTCCTTTCAGGCTAGTCCACGTTCTTATAGTATTTTCCGATAATTTCTTTGACACTAGCACCAGTTAGCTTACCGTAGACTAGCTCTCCTACCATCATAGCAGGGGCCACAGAACACAGGCCCAGACAGCTCACCTCTTTGAGGGTAAAAAGGCCATCGGCTGTGGTCTCGCCGGGTTTAATTCCCAATTCTTCCTCAAGAGCTAGCAGCACCTCACCTGCGCCCCGGACGTGGCAGGGGCTGCTTTTGCAGATTCTAATCACATGCTGGCCTTGGGGCGCGAGATCGTAGAGGCTATAGAAGCTGGCAACCTCCCACAGTTGCCTTGGGGGAAGACCTAGCTCTTCTGCCACCTGATAGATCACCTCTGGGGAAAGATAGCCCTTTTCCCTTTGCACCTGCCGGAGGATCCCCAAGATAGCTTCTGGTCTCCTGTAGGCTGCATCCTTCGAGGTCACCACTAGCCCTCCCTTCCCACGATCCACTGGCCTATGGGCTTTCCATTGACAAGATGGGAGGAGATGATCTGTCTTGCGCGAGCTGGATCTACCCTCCCGTAGGTTACAGAGCTTTGGCCAGGCAAAGTCACCTCCACCAAGGGCTCCTGATCGCACATGCCAAGGCAGCCTGTCTGGCTCACGATCACGTGACTGAGTTCTCGCTTTGCCAGTTCGTCCATGATGGCATGGAGCGTTGCCCTGGCACCTGCTGCGATGCCGCAGGTGGCCATGCCCACAACCATGGTGGGCACGTCGCCCTCCCCACGGCGTACCCGCATCTTCTCCAAGGCCCTTTCCTTGATCTTCTCTAGATCCGCCAACGACTTCATCTTACATGCCTCCTTTCTTCCTTTCCACTTTGATGATAGTAAGCTCCAAGGCTCCCACCCTTTCCAGGGCACGATTGGCCACACTCCCTAAAGCTAAAGAGAGGGAGAAACCTAAAGCTGCACCTATAAGCCCTGCTCCCTGCATCTGAAAAAAGTGGCTAGCGATGCTGTAGCCTGCCAACATAAGGATCAGGGGCAAAATATAGAGGAGAAAACCTCCTGCTAAAGCAAGGCGGGTTGATAGATGAACACAGACCCGCTCCCCAATCTGTGCCTGGGGAGGATTGGCTGCCCACACCATATGAGGCCGCTGGGCACCTAAGCACTGGCCGCATTTTTGGCAGCCTCCCTGCCCGCAGACCTCAACTAGAGCTTTTGTTCCTTGAATCTCTTTTACAATTCCCCACTGTTTCATTTTGATCAAAAGAGGGGGGGCATGTACCCCCCCTATCTCCTTTTCTATTCTGCTGTTTTTTCTGTCTGAGGTTGTGGGCTGAGACCACCGAACAGGTTGCTGTAGCGATCCCATTTCCAATCAAACTTAGACTTGGCTACCAGCTCTTCGATCAACTTCTGGCTTGGTATAGCCTTCTCGCCTAAAATCTCCTGACGGAGCTGAGGCTTCACTTCATCGAAAGAGGACTGCTTTGCTGCCTTGCGCTCGTCGAGTCTAATCACGTGGAAGCCGAACTGACTCTTAACTGGCTCCTTTGTGTATGCTCCCTCTTCCAGGGCAAAGGCTGCCTCGGAGAATTCCGGCACCATATCTTCCCGGGTAAAGAAGCCTAGGTCTCCGCCGCGATCTTTTGTCCCATCGAGGCCATGTTCCTTAGCTAACTGTGCAAAGTCTCCGCCGTCATTTAATTTTCCAATGATCTCTTTGGCCTCGTCCTCAGTTTTCACCAAGATGTGAGCGGCGCGAACTTCCTCAGGCTCCAGATACTCTTCCTTGTTCTCATCATAGAACTTTTTCATTTCCTCATCTGTAACTGTGATGTTTCTGGTGCCCAGTTTCCAAAGGGCTGCCTGAACTCGCAGCTGGGAATAAAGCTCCACCTGGCTGATGCCCATCAGGGCATACTGGAAGGACTGCTCATTGGGGAACTGCTTGCGCAATCGCTCTAGCTGTTCCACTATGTCAGCTTCGGTAATGGAGAGCTTCTGCTTTTGTACCTCTTGCATAATCAAAGATTCAATAATCATATTTTGCAACACCTGATGACCCGCCTGTTCTTCCAACTCAGCATAGAATTTGAAGGCAGTGATTGGCTCGCCATTGACCACCACCACAATCTCGCTATCAGCGTTGGCTTCAGTTTTTACTTCCTCTGCCATAACTGCTCCTACCATTGCCACGATAAAGGCAGCTACTAGGCTCCAGATCAATACTTTGTTTTTCACCTGTCTTACCCCTCTCTCTGCTTCAATTATCAGTTGAGCTATAAAATAATAATTCGACAGGGGCCAGCGGATTCCTTCTCTATCCAGAAATTCCAGTTTTTATTCCTGGCACGCGCAGCCGCCCCGTCTGCTGTGGTAATGGGTGTGCAGAAGCCTGTGAGCAACCTCGCCTCCTGGCTCTCCCAGTTCCTTGTAGAGAGCTTCAATCGCTGGGTTCTCGTGAGATTTACGCAAAGGTAGATCCCGATCCAGCTTATAGAGGGCCTCTGCTCTTTGCGTGCGTGTTTCCTCGTTTGTAGGTCTGGGTCCTCCCCCACCGCCGATGCAGCCACCAGGGCAGGCCATGATCTCCACGAAGGTGTAATCTGCCTCGCCACTTTGAATCCGCTGGAGGAGTTTTTTAGCATTGCCCAGGCCATGGGCCAATGCCAGGCGCACTGGTGTTCCAGCAAGCTCAATTGTTGCCTCCCGAATTCCCTCAAGCCCTCGGACCTGATGAAACTCTACCTGGGGCAGGGTCTCGCCTGTAACTTTCTCGTAGACTGTACGCAAGGCTGCCTCCATCACGCCGCCTGTAGTGCCAAAGATCACAGCAGCACCTGTGGACTCGCCTAAGGGCTGGTCGAAGTCTGCTGGCGGAAGTTTAGGCAGGTCAATTCCAGCCTCCCGGAACATTTTTGCAAGCTCCCGGGTGGTGAGGACTGCATCCACATCTGGCTCCCCTGTTGTAGCCAGCTCAGGCCTTGTAACCTCAAACTTCTTGGCAGTACAGGGCATTACAGAGACCACAAAGATCTTCTCTGCTGGAATCTGGTTTTTCTCCGCATACCAGTTCTTCATCACTGCCCCAAACATCTCCTGTGGTGACTTGCAGCTAGAGAGATTGGGCAATAGATCTGGGAAAAAATGCTCGCAGTATTTAACCCAGCCTGGGCTGCAGGAGGTAATCAGGGGCAATGTACCGCCACTCTCCAAGCGTGTTAAAAGCTCTGTGCCCTCCTCGATAATGGTGAGATCTGCAGCAAAGTCCGTGTCGAAGACCTTATCAAAACCCAGGCGCCTGAGGCCCTCAACCAGTTCCCCAACTAAAGGTGTGCCAGGCTCCAGACCGAATTCCTCGCCGATGGTGGTGCGGATAGCTGGGGCCACCTGCACAACCACGTGTTTGTCCGGATCCGCCAGGGCTCGCCACACTTTGGCGGTGCTATCCTTTTCAGATAAAGCTCCTGTGGGGCAGACCAGCACGCATTGGCCACAGAGGGCGCAGGCAACATCCCCTAGCTCATCGCCAAAGGCAGGACAGACACTAGAATCGAAGCCTCTGCCAGCTACGCCTAAAGCTGAGACCTCCTGAACCTCCTTACACACGTCCACACAGCGGCGACAGGCCACGCATTTGCGCATATCCCGCACAATGGAAGGGTTGCTATTGTCCACTGCGCGGTCCCCCATGGAACCAGCGTAGGTGATGGTACGGATCCCCAGCTGTTGGGTGAGATTCTGCAATTCGCAGCTGCCGCTGCGATCGCAGGTTAGACACTCATTTGGGTGATCGGAGAGTAGTAGCTCCACAACCCCCCGGCGTGCCTCCCGCACTTTAGCTGAATTTGTCTGTACCACCATGTTATTTTGCACAGGCAATGTACAGGATGTGGTGAGGTTGCGCATGCCCTCAACTTCAACTAAACACACTCTACAAGCACCCGAAGGCTTTGTACTGGGGCAGTAGCAGAGGGTGGGAATGGTGATCCCAGCTGCTCTTGCCGCCTCTAGCACAGTTTGTTCGGGGCTAGCCTCAACTGTTTGTCCATCTATTGTTAATGTGATTTTTTCCATGGTTCCTCCCCCTATTCCTTCCTGATGGCACCGAAGGGACACTTGCTAAGACAGCTGCCACATTTGGTGCAAAGCTCCTGATCAATCGAATGGGCCTCTTTGCGCTGGCCACTTATAGCCCGGCTAGAGCAAGCCCGAGTGCAAAGACCGCAGCCCTGGCACAGCTCCGGATCAATTTCAAAGTGGAGCAGGGCCTGGCAGACGCCAGAGGGGCAGCGTTTATCATAGATATGGGCCTCATATTCATCTCGAAAATAACGAATTGTGCTCAGCACAGGATTGGGTGCGCTTTGGCCCAGCCCACACAAAGAGGTGCTCTTGATAAGCTTACCTAGGGCCTCTAAGGTTTCAATATCTCCATCCTGGCCCTCGCCCCGGGTGATCCTGGTGAGAATCTCCAGCATCCTACGGGTGCCCACTCTGCAGGGTGTGCACTTACCGCAGGATTCCTCCTGTGTAAACTCTAAAAAGAAGCGGGCCACGTCCACCATGCAGTTGGTCTCGTCCATCACGATCAGGCCACCTGAGCCCATGATGGCACCCAGCTTCTGCAAGGACTCGTAGTCGAGGGGGGTGTCTAGGTATTCTGTGGGGATACAGCCACCAGAGGGGCCTCCTGTTTGGGCAGCTTTAAATTTTTTGCCCTCTGGGATCCCACCGCCAACCTCGAACACAAGCTCCCGCAGGGTTGTGCCCATAGGCACCTCTGCCAGGCCCGTATTGTTCACATTGCCTGCGATGGCAAAAACCTTGGTCCCAGAGCTCTTGTCTGTACCCATAGCCCCGAACCATTCAGCGCCCTCCAGGATAATGGGAGGGATATTGGCTAGGGTCTCCACGTTGTTAATCAAGGTAGGCTTGCCCCATAGGCCTTGGGATGCAGGAAAGGGGGGTTTTGGTTTGGGCTCTCCCCGTTTTCCCTCAATTGAGGCGATAAGAGCTGTTTCCTCACCACAGACGAACGCCCCTGCTCCCACTCGAATTTCGATATCGAAAGAGAAATCTGTGTCAAACAATTTCTCTCCTAAAAAGCCATAGGCGCGGGCCTGATCTATTGCTCGGCCCAGCCGCTCCACGGCTAAGGGATACTCTGCTCGCACATAGACAAAACCCGCTTTAGCACCCACAGCATAGCCTGCGATGGCCATAGCCTCAATTACAGAGTGGGGATCTCCCTCCAGGATGCTGCGGTCCATAAAAGCGCCAGGATCTCCCTCATCTGCGTTGCAGACCACATATTTCGTCTCGCCTGGGGCCTGAGCTGTAAATTGCCACTTGAGGCCTGTAGAGAAGCCTGCGCCGCCCCTGCCTTTGAGACCCGAGCTTTTGAGTGTCTCCACCACATCTTGAGGTTTCAGCTCAGTTAAGGCCTTGCCCAAAGCTTTGTAACCGTCGCGGGCAATGTATTCTTCAATATCATCGGGGTCAATCTGGCCGCAGTTGCGCAGGGCAATTCGCATCTGTTTTTTATAGAAGGGGATCTCCTCTTTTTTCTCAAGCTCGACTCCGCTTTTCAGATCTTTGAATAAATGCCGTTGTACTACTTTCCCTTTTAAGAGGTGCTCGGTGACGATCTCCTCCACATCTTCGGGTTTCAACTTCTGGTAAAAAACACCTTCAGGATAAATTACCATCAGGGGACCCAGATCGCAGGTACCTATGCACCCTGTCTGGACAACGCGAATTTCATCTGCCAAATTATGCTTGGCCAGGCTCTTTTTTAAGGCTTTTTCCACCTCAAAGCAACCGCTGGATATACAGCCCGCGCCTGCACAAACCAGAACGTGGGCACGATAACGCTCCATCAACATTTACCTCCTCCATCTGCTGCTACAGTTTGTAGCTGTCCAATTTGTTCCCATAGATAATCTCTGATAAAACAAGCAACTTCAGGCTGCGCCAAACTCAGGGGCGCTGCAGCCTCTTGGGCCTTTTGGCTTTGCCATTGGAAACTGCCCTTGTCTGTTTCATAGTAAAATTCCAAATCCAGCTCTGGCTGGGCCACAATCAGACTCATCACAGTGAGGGCCAAATCTCCCATGGGCGCCAGATCCAGGTGACTGCGGCAAAACCTTGCCCGAACCACTGTTCCCTCGCCAAGGCTACTTTCAATCTGGATGCCGCCGCCTGTACGCTCTGCTGCCTGGGCTAAAAGGGGGATTCCCAGCCCCACCTGCCGCTTTGTGCGAGTGGTGGCGAAAGGATCAGTGAGCTTTTTCACAAAAGACTCAGCCATACCCCTCCCATTATCAGCCACAACGAACTCCACAAGATCTGCACTTGCCAAATCCCGAACTTCGATTGCGAGGCGGGTGGCACCTGCTGCGAGTGCATTTTCTCCTAGATCTTGCAGGTGCAAAGCCAACTGACGCATGGCTACTGATATTTCTCCAAGATCTCCGCTAGTGACTCAGGTTTCACCCTGCCGTAGATGTCCTCATCCACAACCAACACTGGCGCCAGGCCGCAGGCGCCCATGCAACGCATCACCTCTAGGGTAAAGCGGGCATCCTCTGTGGTCTCGCCTGGGCTTACCGCCAGCTGCTCTTTGAGTGCATCTAAAATTGCCTGGCTTCCCTTCACATAGCAGGCAGTTCCCATGCAAAGGCTAATGGTATGTCTGCCTTTGGGCTGCATGGTAAAGAGGGAGTAGAAGGTAACTACCCCATAGACCTCAGTGACCGGCACATCTAAGCCCTGGGCCACATATTCTTGCACCTCCCGGGGCAAATACCCGAACACCTCCTGGGCCCTGTGGAGCACAGGAATCACATTGCCGGGTTTGTCCCGCCAAGAGGCGATGATCTCGTCTAGCTCCTGCCAGCGGGGATCTGCTGCCTTGCTGCATTGACATTTACCCATTTTTCTAGATCGTCTCCTTTCTCATACTTTACTTTATCTCCATCCTCCGGCCCTCCTTGCCCTTCAGGGCAAGGGATAATTCCTGCCAATTGAGCTCCGCGGCCACAAGTTCTGAGCCGGGCCCCAGCTGGGTGAGATAATGAGCATCGGAAGAGCGGATGCATATATAGTTTGGGGGCACAAGGTCCCCCTTCCCTTTGGGGGAAAGCTCCACAGCACCAATCGGTAAGCTGGGAGGAATAAAACCTAACTGGCCCAGAAGCGAAAAACTGGGCCGATCAATATGGGCGGGGATCACCAGGCCCCCCAAAGCCTGGACCCTGGCCACAACCTCATCTGTTGAAAGCTGGGCCGCGCCCAAAAGAAAACGGGATGTTGTTCCCAAAACTTGATCCTGGGCATCCACAATTAACTGCTCTCCAAAATAGTCTGGTCTGTTTTCTCCTGGCAGGTGCTGCCAGAGAATCTCCTGCCAGGCCAATAGGGGCTCTAGCTCCCCGAAAAGCACAAGGAGGTGTACCTCCTCTTTGCTTGTCACCTCCATAGCTGGGAAAACAACAAGGTCTTCGCGCTTTCCTGCCTCCATCATAGCCTGGACATTTAAGGCTGCGTTGTGATCTGCCAGGGCAATTGCACAAATCCCCTGCGCGCGAGCCACTTTCGCAATGCGCCGGGGCGTCATCTTATTGTCTGCACAAGGCGACAGACAGCTGTGCAGGTGGAGATCCACCCGCCAGCGCCTCATGGCCTCAGCCCCAGCTCCCAAAGCTCCCCTGTAACCTGAAAGCCGCTCTTTGAGGTGCCAAAAAGGGGCACACCCTCAAGATTAGCCCGCTCTAGGGTAGCATGATCTGGGGTCTGGTCCCCTGTGAGGATAATAGCGCTAGCGCCTGTAAGCAAACCCACTGCAACAACATTGGGGTGGTTTTGGGTTGTGACCCAGACTGCCCCCTCCCTGCTGTGGGCCATCACATCGCTTAGAAGATCGCCGCTGTAGCCACCTGTGGCCTCCCGCTTTAGGGGACAGGTGGTAAATACTTTAAGGCCTAATTTTTCCACCACTGTCTTTAGGTTCATAATCTCCCCCTACTTTGTGAAAAAATTCACCAACTAGGCGCAAGATTGTGTAAATTTAGCCTAAATTAAGGGTTATCCCTAGGTTTGATTGCATGGGGCAATCTCTTTGCCATCTGCAATAACTCCTCTGCCATTACCTGCACCTCCTCCCGGAGGCGAAAGACACAATCCAGCTCTCCAACCTGACCCTGCACAATATCCTCAGCCAGCGCCCTGCAGGTTGGTGCGCCGCAGGAGCCACAATCGAGGCCAGGCAATTTATCTAAGGCCTGCTCTAAGTGCTCCAATTTATCCATGGCCCGAACTAGATCTGCATCTAGGCCAAAGCCGGGCCTAGGTTCGGGTCTGTTGGGAAAAGAAAAATCAAAAATTTCCAGTTGGCTCCGTGTTTGCTCTCCCCGGTTTGTAGCCAGCTCTCTGATCTTCACCCGGGCCAAAAATGGATTTGCCACGTTCAAAGAGCCGCCAACGCAACCACCGCGACAGGCCAATGCTTCCACATAGTCCACATCGGAAAGCTTGCCCAGCTCAATCTCATCTAAGACCTCTAGCACGCTGTGGATCCCATCTACAGCCAGCTGTCGCCTAAGGCCTAAAGCTTGGTTTTCACCACCAGATCTGGCCCAGCCAATCCCCACTCCTGTGCTCGACAGCGGACTTGATAATCCCTGGCCCAACAGCTTTTTGATGGGCCCATACAGCTCCACGATGGAGATGGCCCCATCTACAGGGGACTGCTCTGCCCAAGAGGGTTCGCGGACCTCCATCACCTTAGCTGGGCAGGGTGTGAGAAAGAAAAGGCCAATCCTTTTTCCTGCTAAAGCCCTATCCCTCTCTAGCTGCCCTCGGGCAGCTGTGGCCACTGTCCACAAGGGCGAGACCACAGGCACTAAGTTCTCAATTAAGGCTGGGAACCGCACCTGAAGTAGCCGCACAATCGCAGGACATGCTGCAGAGATCAGAGGCCTTGTCCCTGTAGCGGCGATTGCCTGGGCAATTGGCTCTGTGAGCTGATCTGCTCCCAGTGCCACCTCCCACACTTCAGAGAAACCCAGGGCTAAAAGGGCCCCGTGGATCTCCTCAGGTTCCACATCCAGGCCAAACTGCCCATAGAGAGCAGGTGCAGGCAGAGCCACAGCATAATCAAAGCTGCGAATGGCAGCCAAAGGATCCGTTACCGCAACCTTGGCATGGTTTTCGCAGGCCCTGATGCACTCTCCACAGTCGATGCAGCGGTCCAGATTGATCTGGGCCTTGCCAGCACGGACGCGGATGGCCTGGGTGGGACAAAGTTTGATGCAGTTGGTGCACCCTCTGCAATCCTCCGCCACCAGCTGCACTGAGTGACTGCGTGCTCCCATAATGCACCTCTACAGATTAATGGTAGCCGTGATTGTGGTGCCCTGGCCTGGGGCACTGTCAATCTCCAGAGTATCTGCACTCCTTCGGATATTAGGCAACCCCATGCCAGCGCCAAAGCCAAGCTCCCGTGCCTCCTGGGAAGCTGTGGAATACCCTTCTTGCATAGCTAGTTCTAGATTGGGAATTCCCAGGCCTCGGTCTTTGCAAACCAAAGTCACGGAGCTAGGCGTGATCTGAACTGCCAGTTCCCCGCTCTCAGCGTGGATGGCCACGTTCATCTCCAGCTCATAGGCAACAATACAGATCCTCCGCACCAAACCCCCGTCAATACCAAGCTGCTGCAAGGTTCGCATCAAGCGGCTTGAGCCTTCCCCTGCCCGAAGAAAGTCACCTCCCGCAATTGGGAAGCGCAACTTCATGGCAATTTGCAACCAGGGAGCCCTGCCTCCCATAGCAGCCCTGCTGTCTCATAGAGGGGGTAAGCTGTAGAGAGGAGGGGCAGCCCAATCTCCTCTGCCAGTGCTAAAACATCTGCACCTGGCTCCTTGCCCCGGACAAAGACAATCCCGCAGAGGCCCAATAGTTCTGCTGTGCGAACCACCTGGGGGTTTGTCAGTCCCGTGAGCAAGAGGGACTGGGGCTTGGTGAAGGCTAAAACATCGCTGAGGAGATCGCTACCACAAGCATGGGCAACCTCCCGTGCTAGAAGTTCCTCGCCCCACAGCACCTTTGCCTCTAAGATCTCTTGAACCTGGGACAGCTTCATAGGCTATCACCTACTACAGTTTTTCTTCCACCCGAGCTGAAAATCCCTGGGCCTGGAGCTCTGCTACAAGGTTCGCTGCTCGCTCTTGTTCCTGAAAAACCCCAAGCTGCAACTGGTGTTCCCCGCTGGATATGGATTCATAGCCTGCTTTCCCTAGCTTTGCTTTTGCTTCCTCAAGCTGGGGGGCATCGGCATCCACCACCACCCGCCACAGAGAGGGCCCCTTTGGCTCCTCCACAGGCTCCGGTTCTGGGCTTGGAAGTTGTTCTTCCTCCTGAGGGGTTGAAGCCACCTGTGACCGTTCCTCAACGGGTACATTATCGCTGAACTCCTCGCCCTCGCTAGCTGTAACCTGGGGCTGCTTGCGATCTGGAAGTTCTGTTTTGGGTAGAAGTAAATTCAAGGTCCAGGTGCCCAAGAGGTAGCCTAGCCCCACGGCCAGAGCACCTGCTAAAAGCAACTGACTGGTTTTTGCCTTGCGTCCAGCCATTGTGGTTTCCTTCCTTTCGTCTTCATCTAGTTATACGTCATAGGGGTGGCGAATTCCTGCTTACTGGGAAAAGAATGTTTGAATCTTACCCCTCAACTCTCCAACAAGATACAATGACCCTGCCACCACAACTAGCTCTTCCCCCTTCAGGGCACGCTCCAAAGCCATTTGAGGCTGGGCTACTACCTCCACCTGACTCCCAAAGCTCCGGGCTCTGTCAGCTAGCTCCCCAGGATCGGCAGCTCTGGGATTATCCGGCACTGTGATAATCAGCTTCCCAGCCAGGGGCGCCAGCTCTGAGAGCATGCTGGGGTAGTCCTTATCCCCCAAGATTCCCAGCACCACTGTAGGTCGAGCCTTGGGAAAGAACTCTTGCAAAAATAAGGCTAGCTGCTCCATCCCGTCTGGATTGTGAGCCCCATCCAAAAGCAGGCTTGGCTTGCCAGAAAAATACTCGAGCCTTCCTGGCCAGCGAGCCTTCTCCAATCCCCGTCTCAAGGCAGCCTGCCAAGCGCTGGGCTCTAGCCCAACTAGTCCTGCTTCATATACCCTCTGGGCTAGACCCAAAGCCACAGCTGCATTTGCCAGCTGGTGGCGGCCTAAAATACCCACCTCTACCCGGGGCAAGAAAAGATCCTCTAGCCAAAAGTCTGCAACTGAGCCCGCCAGAGAAAATGCCTGGCCCCGGAAGCGGATCTTCCCCTCATCAGGCCAGGATGCCACAGGGTAGAGGGGAGAGCCCAGCTCCTGGGCCCTAGCCTGTACTACAAAGAGAGCCTCTGAATTTTGGGGGGCAACCACAGTGGGTCTGCCCTCCTTGATAATCCCTGCCTTCTCCCCTGCGATCTCCGCTAACGTGCTGCCTAGCCTCCCTGTGTGATCTAGGGCAAGGTGGGTGATTCCAGCTGCCACTGGCACCACAACGTTCGTGGCATCTAGCCTTCCCCCCATGCCAACTTCCAGCACCACCAGATCCGCCCCTGCCTTTTGGAAATAACTGAAAGCCATAGCAGTTGTAAATTCAAACTTGGTGAGGCCACTGACGGACTGGGCCAGCGGCATTAGCTCCTCTACCACCTGGGCCACAGAAGATCGGGGGATTTTCTCACCTGAAAGGGCGATTCGCTCTCGAAAAGAGGAAAGGTGGGGACTGGTGTAAGTCCCCACCTTGAGTCCTGCCTCCCTTAAAATCGACGAGACCATGGCCACAGTTGAGCCTTTACCATTGGTGCCGGCGATATGAAGGCAGGGCAGGTTTTTTTCAGGATTGCCCATTTTGGCCAAGAGCTGTTCCATCCGCTCAAGGCCCAGTTTGCTGCCGAAGCGACTCAAACTATCCAAATAACTAAGTGCAGCTTGGTAGTTCAAGGCTAAACCTCCAGTTCTTCGAGACGAGCCTCTAGCTGCACAATTAGCGCTTCCAGCTCTTTTTCTCGAGTTCGCTCCCGCTCCACAACCGCGGCAGGTGCTTTCCCTACGAAGCCAGGGTTGCCAAGTTTGCCCCGGACCCGATCCAACTGCTGTTTGGCTCCAGCCATTTCCTTATCTAGTCGCTCCCGCTCCTGCCTCAAGTCCACAAGCCCGGCTAGAGGCAAGTAGATTGTGTAGTCCCGGGCCACAGCTGCGGTAATGGCACCGTCAGGCGCCGAGGCCCGCTCCTGGAGTTTCAATTCCTCAAGTCCCGCTAGTTCCTTAAGGTAGGAGCTGTATTTGGCAAACAGCTCCCGGACATCTAGCTCACCCTGAACAAGGGCCACGATCTTCCTGCCAGGTGGCACCTGTTTTTCGCTCCGCACATTGCGGATCGCCCGGATAGCATCCATCACCAGCTCCATTTGGGCCTCTGCCTCGTCGTCGGCAAACTCTTCGGGAGGGGTGGGCCACGGAGCCACCATAATGCTAGGGCCATCGTGGGGCAGCTGCTGCCAAATCTCCTCTGTAATATATGGCATGAAAGGATGGAGTAACTCCATGGTTCTTGCCAGCACATACCAAAGTGTATACTGGGCGCTACGGCGGGGCTCCTCGCCCTGCCTGCCGTAGAGCCTGGGCTTGGCCAGCTCTAAATACCAGTCGCAAAGCTCATTCCAAATAAAATCATGAAGTACCCGGGCAGCCTCGCCAAGTTCGAAGCGCTCCAGCCAACCCTCAAGCTCGGTGAGAGCTTTTCTGTAGCGGGAACGGATCCACCTGTCTGCAAGCTCGAGGGGCAAGTGCTCCCACTCATCGCTTTGGGGCTGGAAATCCTCCAGGTTCATCAGGGCAAAACGAGCTGCATTCCAGATTTTATTGGCGAAGTTCCTGGCACCCTCGATTTTTTCGCTATAGAAACGCATGTCATTGCCAGGGGCTGTGCCTGTAACCAAAGAGAAACGCAGGGTGTCTGCACCATACTGGGCAATAACCTCACTAGGATCGATGCCATTGCCCAAGGACTTGCTCATCTTCCGCCCCTGGCCGTCACGCAGGAGGCCATGGATATAAACTTTATGGAATGGTACCTCTCCCATAAACTCCAAGCCCATGAAGACCATCCTCGCCACCCAGAAATAGATAATATCGAACCCTGTTACTAAAACTGAGGTAGGATAGAAATGAGCAAGCTCAGGAGTTTCCTGGGGCCAACCTAAAGTGGAGAAAGGCCAGAGGGCTGAACTAAACCAGGTATCTAAAACATCAGGATCTTGCTCTAAGTTCTGACTCCCGCAAGCTGTGCACTGGGTGGGATCCTCGCGGGTCACGATCACCTCATGGCAATCTTGGCAATACCAAACTGGGATCCGATGTCCCCACCATAGTTGTCTGGAAATACACCAGTCTCGGACATTTTCCACCCAGCTGAGGTAAAGCTTAGAGAAGCGGCTAGGGATGAATTCCACCCTTCCCTCTCGTACTGCCTCAATTGCGGGTTCAGCGAGGGGCTTCATCTTCACAAACCATTGTTTAGAGAGGTACGGCTCCACTGTGGTATTACAACGAGAGCAGCTGCCAACTGCATGCTGGTGCTCCTCGATCCCCACTAAAAAGCCAGCTGCATCCAGATCTGCCACCAGCTTCTCTCTACATTCAAAGCGATCTAGTCCCAGATAGGGGCCTGCATGCTCATTCATTTTGCCCTCTGTGTCTATGACCACAATCTGCGGGAGCTCGTGGCGCTCTCCCATGGCAAAGTCATTGGGATCGTGGGCTGGAGTGACCTTCACTGCACCTGTGCCAAAGCTAGGATCCACATACTCATCTGCGATAATGGGAATTCGCCGGCCCACCAGGGGCAGCTCCAGCTCTTTGCCGACAAGCTCGCTATAGCGGGGATCTTCAGGATGCACAGCCACAGCTGTATCACCCAGCATGGTCTCAGGCCGGGTTGTGGCCACAACCAATTCCCCGGATCCATCTGTGAGGGGATAGCGGATCTGCCACAGTTTTCCTGCCTGGTCTTGGTGCTCCACTTCAATATCAGAAAGGGCAGTCTGGCACCTAGGGCACCAGTTGATGATGTAATAGCCCTGATAGATCAGGCCTTTCTCATAGAGGCGCACAAACACCTCGCGCACTGCACGCGAGCAGCCATCATCCATAGTAAAGCGCTGACGCTCCCAGTCGCAGGAGGCACCAAGATCTTTTAGTTGATCGATGATCCTGTTGCCATAGTGCTCCTTCCACTGCCAAACACGCTCTAAAAATGCCTCCCGGCCAATGTCGTAGCGAGTTTTCCCCTCCCTTGCCAACTCCTCTTCCACCTTGATCTGGGTGGCGATGCCCGCGTGGTCGGTGCCTGGCAGCCAGAGCGTGTTGAAGCCGCTCATGCGCTTCCAGCGCACCAGCAGGTCCTGGATGGCGATGGTGAGCCCGTGCCCCATGTGCAGCGCCCCGGTGACGTTCGGAGGGGGGATGACGATGCAGAAGGGAGGCTTGTCGCTCGAATCCTCTGCCTGGAAGTACCCCTTCTCCGTCCAGAAGCGATACCACTTCGACTCGGCTTCGCGCGGGTCGTAGGCCTTGGGGATCTCGGTGGTGTGCGGGGCAGTGCTGGGATCGAGCATCGGGTTCACTCGGGGTCTGTGCTCCCTGCCGCTGGGCAGGGGCAGGGACAGGGGCTTTGACTGGGGACTTGATGA